>Ga0316204_10008369_pt1 | contig 14430 bp, 8 predicted proteins | sample 6monrhotite_MG_2_FD_205661 | JGI IMG/M metagenome (GOLD analysis project Ga0316204, IMG submission 205661) | Microbial mat bacterial communities from mineral coupon in-situ incubated in ocean water Damariscotta River, Maine, United States -... | ecosystem: Environmental > Aquatic > Marine >...
CTAAAGCTCAAACATTAATGGGCAATAGATTGATTTATGGAAACTATGTAGATGGATACGATTTAAAAGATGCTAATGGTGAAGCAATTGATTTAAGGTACAGTTTATCTTTAAATTCTGTAGATGCAACTGACATTGAATTAAACACAAGTAAGACAAGTACTAACTACACCGTTGGTGGATTTAGCACATCAATTAATGATTCCACTTTTAAGATTAATATTCCAACAGATATATTTCCTACAGAGATAGGTTCAGAACTTTCTTTTGAATATGTTTTAGAACATGATTCTTTTTATGCAGTTGGAGGGGCAACACCTCCTGTTGAAACATCAGAAGATGTAACAGTGTCTCTTATATTTCCTATAAACAAAGTATATAATAATATAAATGAACTAGCTACGTCTCAAGAATTTATAAATGTAATTGGTACGACAGGTGGTAATATACAAAGTGTTCAGGATTCTTGTAATGGATTTACTTTTACAGATACAGTTAACTGTGCAATCCCGGCATCACTTGGAAGCTATGAAAAGAAAAGAAGCGGAATAACTCAACTAGACCAATCTATACGTATTAGCGTATATGGCAATTTGATTTATTTGTCTAATATTGCTATGCAATTTGAAACACAATCGGGAGATGTTGTTTATGAATATTATAGAATATCAGGTATTCCAACTGCTAGTTACAATTCAGTTGGTAATCCCAAAAGCTTACATAGCGACAGAAGCTATGAAGTATCAATGATATATGTTGATGAGTATAGCAGAGCATCAACAGCATTAGTTAGCAATACAAATACTATTAGTGTTCCTGTTTCTGCTTCTATTACTCAAAATAAAATACAGGTTAACATACCAACTTCTCAAAAACCTCCTTATTGGGCTAAAGGATATAAGTTTGCAATTAAATCTGATGGAGGTTCTTATAAAACTATATTTAGTAGTATTGCTTATTTAGACCCTGTAACAAATGATTCGTACTTTTTGCTTGAAGGAGAAAATGCAGCCAAAGTAGAAGAAGGTGATGTTCTTATTGTAAAAACAGATGTCAATGGAGCTAGAACGAATAAAACATTAACCACTGTTTTAGAAAAAAAATCACAAGTAGCTGACTTTATTCAGCCTGTAAATCCTTCGGGTGGAGACCCTCTTGAAGTTCCTTCAGGTGTTTACATAAAACTAAATGCCACAAACTTTTCAACTGCAAATATTGATAATGCAGTAGTAGCTCAAGGAGAGGTTAGTAATACAAGAAGTAGTACGACTCCTTTTATAGCGTATCCAATGAATATACAAGATTCTGCAGGAGTTTGGGAAGATTATACTATTCCTGAAAACAGTAGAATAAGTTTTTATTTTAAAGGATACAGAAGAGGTTATAAGAATAGATGTTCTGCTAAATGTGAAAGAGCAATATATACTATTGATTTAGATTTAGTTTCTAGTAGAGAATATGCAAATATGTATGACTTTTTTATTGGAGACAATGTTGTTGATTTATTGAACCAAGGTGTAGGTGAATGTGGTAAAGTATATACTACTGAGTTTTATAATGGAAATAATTCTCAGCCAACACCTGTAACTTCATTTTCTCTTCCTGCAAACCAAACAGCAGATTATGCATTTGAGTTTCAAAGAAACACAACTACAAATGAATTGGCTTTGGCTATGGGAAGTAAGTATTCAGGATGTGGAGCTTGGTCTTCAAGTTCATCAGTTTCCGCTGAGGTTACAGTATACAGAGCTGACTCTACTTTTATTTTTGAAACACAACCGGAAGAAACATCTCCTGATGTTTTTTTCGAGTCTCCAACAACGTATCCTATTGTTAATGGATTCCATCAAGGAAATGTAGCTAATCAATCAATATCTCAAGCAGGAATTGTATTAACTGATTTTTTTAATTGTTTTAGTTTTGGAAATGGTTCAGAAAGTTACAAGATAAAAGATTCAATAAAAGGAAAAGCTTTTGGTTTTGGAGAAAGAGTAACTGCTGTTGCTTCACAAGATTATAAAGAAGCAAAAAGAAAAGCAGACTTAACTTATAGTGGTGTATACAATAATGAAAATAATGTAAACAAGCTAAATGAATTTAACTTAGGTTTAGTAAATTATAAAACTTTAGAAGAATCATTTGGTTCAATACAAAAATTATATTCTAGAAGCACAGATATACTTACTCTTCAAGAAGATAAAATATCTTATGTTCTTGCGGGTAAAAATTTATTATCTGACGCTGCAGCAGGTGGAGCTATTACATCTATACCTGAAGTATTAGGTACTCAAATAGCAAGACTAGAGGATTATGGAATAAGTGAAAACCCTGAAAGTTTTGCTCAATTTGGTTTTAATAAATATTTTACTGACCAAAAACGTGGAGCTGTACTTCAGTTGAAAGGAGGTTCGTATCAAAATGAACAACTGTCTGTTATTTCTACATCGGGTATGAGAAGCTACTTTAGAGATTTGTTTACGTCTAATGTAAACACTCAAAAGCTAGGAGGGTATGACCCTTACCATGATGAATATATATTGACAGTTACGGATAAAAGTTTACCTGTAGATTCTGAATGTGTTTCATGTGGTATTACAGTAGGCTATGATTTCTCTATAGATTCTAATGCAAAATCATTTTGCGTAGAGCTTGGTTCTGATGTAGGAACATCTACAATTGATTATGTAATTTCAGGAGGTACATATAATATTACTGTAAATTTTGATGGACAAGAAACCTCTTCGGGAACTGTTACTCAAAGTGGTTCGTTTGTTTTTAATAAACAAAACTCTTTAAAAACAACAGCAACTTTAACTATTACAGGTCAAGCTTCTGAAGGTGAAACACTTCAACTTACAACAAACTGTGTTGCTTCTGAACCTTTGACAATTATTCAGTTGGCTTTAACAGCTAACTATGATGCAGAACAAAGCATTCACTACGGGTATGATTACTCTTTAGATGGATATAGTTCTCCAAGGCAAGAGTTTAGAGTTGAAATGCAAGAAGGAACTACTCCTGTTGTAAGCGAGTACTTTGCTACATCCGGTAATAAAGGTCAAGCTAATATTCCTACAAATGGAAGCACGATTACTATGTATGTAACAAAGCAAGATGGTGATACGTTTGATTGGGAAGAGGCAAATGATGAGCTTAGATTTTACACAAGTAATACTCTTTACTCAAATAATTCAAGTGATATAAACTCATTAACATCATTATCAAATGAAGCAACATATTTGGTTTCTAAACAAATAGAGGTTAGTGTTGCAACAAATTATGGGGAGTCAGGAGACCAAGCTAATTGCTGTGGAGAAATATCTACTGCAAATTATTATATTCCTTACAACGAAAGTTTTATAGATACTGATACATTATATACTGATGCATCTTTAACAATACCTGCAACAATATCAACAGGGCTTGGATTACACAACCCTAGCTTCCCTACTATACAAAGAAGGAGTGCAGGTGGTGGTGCTATATTTTCAGGATATGTTGCTTGTCCAAACTGCGAAGGAGAAGGGAATCAAGATATTCCTTTAGAAATTTTTATCCCCACTGTGTATGCAGCTACATTTACAATGCCAAATACATCGGATGCATATTTGTATTTAATATACAGAACAAATCTTGCTACTAGCAAATTGCTGTGTTACGACCCAACAGATATATATGATGCTTGTTGTGATTGTGTCAGCAGTGTATGGAGGTCTGTTCAATTAAAAACAGCAGCTTTAGAAGATGATGCTTGTTGTGGAAGCTCTACTAGTGATGTTTATTACTTTGCTTTTGCAGAGACAGATTGGACTACAGCTACAGTCTTATACACAGATACACAACTATCAATACCCGCTCCTAATGGTTATTACGTAGAAGGAGATGGAACAGGGGTTCAGCCTGTTAGACAAATATCAGATGGAAATGGAACTCTAGGAACATTATCTAATTGTGATGTGTGTGTTGATTTATTGACACTAGGTTATGATGCAAATGATGCAGATGGAGTTTGTTGTGAAGTACCTACTTCTTCTCAAGTATATGTTGCTCAAGGAGAAATATTTAGTACAGCTACAGATATTTATAGTGACAGTAATTTAACTATAAAAGCGGCAGATGGTTATTATGCGGCTGAAAGAGTATTGACATCAATAGTACTAGATACTAATACAAATGCAACTAGTTTGTGCTGTTTCTCAGGAGGACCGGGAACTACTTATTATATGTCTAGTCAAAATTTTGACCAAGTAGTAACTTTCAATACAGCTCATTCATTGTGGTTAGATGCCGCAGGAACGGTAGCAGCACCTGCAGGATACTATATAGAAGATGTTACGGGAACTGACACTAGACAAATACTTAATAATAACTCAGGATTATTAGAACCTGTTACAGCTTGTGCTACTTGTACAAGAACAGCCTTTGCTTCATCAACAAACGTTGGAAGTTCTGTAGCCTGCACAACAGCACCTGAAACTTATTTCGTTTGGAAGAATGTTGGAAATACAGCAAGCACACCTGAGCTTGGAGACGTGGTTTACTACAATCAAACAGGTGGTAACTATCTTTCTGCAGGAAATTATTACATGAGTACAGGAAGTAGAATATATACTATAAACAATAACGGAGCAGTGGTTCAAATACAAAATTGTGTTTAATAAAATTAATATAAAATGGCAGCAGTAGAAGGTGAATATTTTTTAGATGGTAGTACGCTATCTAATTCAACAGCAATTTACAGTAATGTAGATTTAACCATAAAAGCTAGTGATGGATACTATGCAGCAGATGGTATCGTTAGGTATCAATCTTTAGGTGTATTAGTATCAACATCAAATTGTGGTGATTGTACAGGAAAGACTATTGAGATAACAGGATGTGATACAATTACATATTATGCTGTATCTACGTATCCTGTTACTGTTGGAGATGAAATAAGATTTATATCCAATGCAGCTTTGAATACAGTAGAGTGTGGTATTGTAGCTAATATTAGTACTTTAACACCTGCTACATCTACTATATATGGTAGTCAAGGATATGCTTGTGATTTATTTCAAGGACCTGTAAGTTCAATGACAGGAACATATAATCAACTAGCAAGTATGTATGGTCAAAGTACTCAATGTCCAAAAACAGATACACAAGGAAATTTAGTTAATGTGAATATGCAAAGAACTTCTAGTGGTTGGACTACTAATGCAGTTAATTGTCAGTTTGGAGCAGGAAACAATATAGCTTTAGGATGGGGGTTTGAATTAACAGCAGAACCAATTTCTGCAGACCATCATAAAACATATACTTTAAATGTATACTTTACACCTGAAGGAGGTACTGAAAATGTAGTTCCTTTGTTTAGTGCTACTTCAACTGCAACAGGGAGTAATTCAGTTAGCATTATAAGAAGACGTTCAAATGGATTGTTAAATTTCACAGAAGGTTCTTTTAGAATAGAAATTCAAAGTACAGAGCAAGTAACATTTGATGCAAGCAATATTACTCTTGATGGAGAAATTAGTTGGGTTGATACCAATATTACTTCAAGAGAAACAACTTTAGGTACTTTGGTTTGTTCAGGTAGCCCAACAGCTTGTGCTGCTTCTGCTACAGCTTGTAATTTTTACTCACAGCAATCAAATTCACAACAAGTAATTACATCTAATCAATACTGTGGAATAACAATATAATGACACCAATAATAATATATAACGACAAGATATTAAAACGACTAAGCGTCTTTATAAATATAGGCGGAATAACTATTTACCCTTTTATTATTTTGAAAGAAAAAAATAAAAAATATGGATTAAACAAATTGGTTATCCATGAATCTATACATATAAAGCAAGCTGAGGAATTATTGGTTTTACCATTTTATATTTTATATATTTTAGAGTGGTTTGTTAAGTCACTAATATATAAGTCTTTTAAGAAGGGGTATTACAACATTTCTTTTGAAAGAGAAGCATATTCAAACCAATATAACAAAGAATATATATCTGAAAGAAAAAAATATCAGTAGATTAAAAGAATAATAAAGTAAAAAATATATTAATTATCTTTGTAGAAAATAAAAAAATATGAGTAATTATAGACAACAATCAGGAGGAACTTTAGGTTCATTAACTACTTGTCCTACTTGTTATGATACATTAAATCTTTTATATAGCTCTAGTGAAACAGTAGCTTGTTGTGAAACCGGAGGTGGAGGCTCATCTCCTTATTCTGTAACAGTGTACGTAGCTCAAGGAGAAACGTTTGCAACAGCAACAATGTTTTATGATGACACTGCTTTAACTACTGCAGAGATTAATGGTTATTACACCTCAACTCTTGCTCCCGGCTCAAGAAGTTATAGAGAGTTAACTAGAGACCCCGGAGGAAACAATCCTACATTAGCAGCTAGTGTTGTTTGTGATACTTGTTATGCTACTGTTAATAATATAAAAGAAAGTAGTGCAACTGTTGGAGACAACACTGCGTATGATGCTTGTTGTGGAAATGACCAACCAAGTACTTATCGTCTTCCTTATGGTACGACATTCTTAACTGCAGATAAAATTTATGCAGTAAATGATACAACTTTATCAACTCCTTTGACAGGGTTTTTCTATTCAATTAACGATGGAAAAGTTAAACAGTTTAACGGAGCTTCACCTGCAGGACAACCTGTAGATTGTGCAACTTGTTTTGAAACATTAACAGGAATAAGATATTCTAATACTGATGCAGAAGATGTTTGTTGTGATGTAACAGCAACAGGAACATATTACGTGGCTCAAGGAGAAACGTTTGCAACAGCAACAACTCTATATACGGACCAAGCTTTAACAGTAGTTGCTCCGGGTGGATTTTACAGTAATGATTAATATAATATATGAGCAATTATAGACTTTTACAGAATGGGGCTTTAGGCAGTTTAACTGCCTGCCCTACTTGTCCTCAATCAATAACTGTATTATATAATAATAGTTCATTAAATACAGCTTGTTGTGTAACAGGAGGGGGAGGCTCAGCTCCTTATACCATAACAGTTTGGATTGCTGCAGGAGAAACATTTTTTACCGCAGCACAATTTTACACTAATGAATCTTTATCTCAAACAGTAAGTAATGGTTGGTATTCAACAGTAGGTCAAGTAGGAGGAAGATATTATAGACAAAAAATATCTCAAACAGGAAGTAATAATTTTACTAGTGCAATAGTTTGTCCTTCTTGTTCTTAAATAAAAATAATATATGTCAAACGTAACAATATCATATAGTGAATCAGTTCAAGGATTTCCATCCTTTTATAGCTTTGTGCCCGAATTTATGATTGGGTGTAACAATTACTTCTATACTTTTGACAAGGGTAATTTATACAAACATAGTACAAATTCAAACAGAAATAACTTCTATGGAACATCTTATCCATCAAAAATTAAAACAGTATTTAATTCAGAACCATTAGTCACTAAATTGTTTAAGACAATTACTTTACATTCAAATGATTCTTGGGAAGCAGAAATGACAAGTGATATTCAAAATTATGGAAAAATAAATGCTAGTTATTTTGAACAAAAAGAAGGGGCTTGGTTTTCATATATAAGAACAGAAGGACCAAGTGGAGTAGAAGTTATTGAAGACCTTAAGTCAAGAACAGTAAACGGTATAGGGAATACTTACAATATAGCACCAAGCAGTATAAATCCTGAATTGGATATTGTAGAGTACGATGAAAATTTAGATTTATATAATGTAAATGTTGGAGATATTATTATATGGCAAGAACCAATTATAAATGGTTCATTTAGGTATTTGGGTACGGTTTATGATAAAGGACAATTTACACCACAAGGTAAACAAATAGTAAAAATTCAAACTGATTCTGAAAGCAGTAGACCTTCAGGAAATTATCCATATTTTACAGCTTCTGTTAAAAATAGTATAGCCGAATCAAATGGTATACTAGGTCACTATGGAGAAATAACATTAACCAATACCAAATCAACTGCTGTTGAGTTATTTGCTGTAGTTTCTAATGTAATGAAAAGCTTTCCATAAAAATTAGTATCTTTGTAATCAAATGATATTTAATTTAAGACCACTTATAGAATCAGATTATGAAGACATCCTTTTAGGATGGTGGAAGAGTTGGAGATTTCCTGCTCCTCCAAAAGATTTTTTACCTGACAATGGAACAGGTGGGATAATGGTTTTAGATGGAGACACCCCTGTTTGTGCAGGGTTTTTGTATACCACTAATTCAAAAGTTATTTGGGTTGATTGGATAGTATCAAGTATAGAGTACAAAGATAAAGATAAAAGAAAAGATGCTTTAACATTATTGTTATCGACATTAACAAACATAGCTAAGAATACGGGAGCAGAATATACATACGCATTAGTTAAAAATGAAAGCCTAATAAACGCTTACACTTCTCTTGGGTATACTTCAGGAGATAGCTATCAAAAAGAACTAATAAAAAAATTATAATATGGCAGGATTTACAGCGGTAGCGGCAGGAATTGGACTAGCATTGTCAGCAGGAACAACAACTGCCTCGTTCATACAAGCGGCAGACCAAAAGAAAAAACAAAAACAAGCAGAAGCTGATGCTGCAGAGGCAATGGCTGAAGCTCGTAAAAAAACAGAAGTTAACTTTTATGAAGAGTTGGCTGTAAACAAAGAAGCTTATGAAGCTCAACGTGAAGCAATGCTTAGTGCAGGTGCTCAAGCTATTGAAGCAGGTAAAGAAAGCCAAAGAGGTTTAGCTGCTGCTGTAGCAAGAACTCAAAAAGCACAAGAGGTTGGTCAAGCTAAAATCAGACAAGCAGAGATAGCTGATGTAAATAAATTAGAACAACTTGTTGCCAAGGAAGAAAGCAGACTACGTGATGTAAATATTCAACTAGACTTAGGAGAAGCTGCGGGTGCACAGGTTGCCGCACAGCAATTTGCAGAACAAGCACAAGCATCTACTATGCAAGGTGTTGCAGGTATTGGAGAAACTGTTCAAGCAGGTCTTCAAATGGTTCCGTTGTATCAAAAAAACAAAGCAATTAAAGGGCTTGATAAAGCTGCAGGTGCTGCAGGAATGAGCACTCAAGACTTTCTGAAAAGTAAAGCCGAGATTAAAGATGGTGCAGGTGCAGTAACAGGATATAGATTAAACGGTCAAGACTTAAAGGCTGATTTCTTTGAACAAGGAAACCAAGCTTTTCAAGGTGCTTTACTAGATATGTTTGATACTGAAGGCATTAATAAATTTTATAAAACAAAAGAGTAATGGCTAAAACATATTATAAGTACCAAAAAAGAGACGATGCTATTGATTGGTCTAAGATTGGTTCTGATATTTCAAAGACATTAACTGATGAAGCAACTAGAAGAGAGACTGAGAAGGCAAGTATTGATGAAGCCTCAAGAGAGTTTCAGAAAACACTTAATCAAGGAGTTGAATCAGACAATAACACAATACAAGACTTTGCTTTAAACGCAGCCTCAGAGGCTGAGAAAGCTAGGCTAATGCAAGACCGATTACTTAAGAATGGTCTTATAACTACTAAGCAGTACACTAAGCAAAGACAAAAGGTGTCTCAAGGTATTGATGACTCTTTTGAAATACTTACTAATATCTCCAAAATAAATAAAGCTAAAATGGAGCGTATGCAAGCCGGAACATCTGCAGGTCAGGAGCAATGGATGGCAGCCAACAATGAAGCTATAATGAATCTACAGACTCATGGTGTTTATATTAACCCTGAAACAGGAGAATATAATATGGCTAAAAAGACTGAAGATGGCGGAATAAGTTCAGACCCAAACACTTTTTCTTCAATGAATATCCTTAGGAAAACAGTAAGCAATACTGTTGATAAGTATGATGTAATGGGAAGAACTGACGATATAGCCAAGTCTTTGAATATTGACTATAAAGTAGTAAGATACAAAGATGGTGTTGCTGTCTTAAACGACCCTACACTTAGAAAAGGTTTTAATGCGGCTAAGAAAAATATTATTGACTCAGAGTTAGTAGTTCCTACTCAAGTAGGTTCTGTACTTACTGACTATGTAGGCACAGCACCAAACGGTGAGTTGTATGGTTTTACTCAAAACCCTGATGAACAAAACGAAAATACAATTCTTTTAAAACTTAACTCAGCAGGTACAGGATATGAGCCTGACTTTGATAATAAGTTTGGTAAACAACAAAAAGAACAAGCAAGAAAAGCTTTAGAGGGTGCACTTGATGTTAAGATGAAAAGAAACTTAACTGCATACGACCCTAGAGAGGATGACAAGTTAACAGATACTGAAGAAAGAAATAATCAATTTATTTCTGACTTAGTTAATATGTCTACAGGAAACGCTAGTCAGTTTGAGAGTTTAGCTAAAGACTATCAGTCTAGACTAAACCAACAGCTACAAAAAAATGACGCAGGAAAAGTTACTAAGTTAAGTAGGAATCAAGATAAATTTATTATAAACTTAACTAACAAAGGAAGAGATTCTCAAATAGTTATTGATAGAAAAAATACTGATGACACATATAAATCTATTGAGCAAGTTACTAGAGATTTAAACAGAGAGCTTGGTCTTGTAGATGCAACTCAATGGAATAGAATCAGTGGTAAATTTATTGACCAAAATCCTGATGCATTTTCAGAAGTTGTAACAGAAGGTTCAACAGGAACTGAAAAAGGAGAAGCAACTACTGCATTTGAAACTGCACGTAGATTTGATTTAAACAGACCAATAGACACAAAAGGAGGAACTATTAAAACAGCTTTTAATGAAGAGATTGGTTTGAAAGAAGATGGAGAGGTTCGAGAGTTTAAAGATATACCTCCTGCTGTTGTAAACTTATTTAATAAAGGTCTTAAAGATATAACTATAGCGGGAGAGCCTGTAGAAGTTAAAGTAGTTGGAGAGCCTGATGAAGATGCACTTGGAGAAGAAGGAACATTTATAATTAGTGTAAACGGTCAAGAGTTTCCTTTTGATTTTGACACGGATGAGACTGATGGCGAAATGGGTGCAGCAAGACTTGCTCAAGCTATTGAACTAGAGATTAACAGACTTATTAATACTGCCAACAAGTACGGTGGTGATGTTCCTAAAGAGTTAATTAAAAAACCTAAAGTTGAAACTGAAGAAGGTGCAGGTGTAGGCAGTAAATATAATAAATAATAAAAATGAACGAACAAGCGATTATAGATTCTTTTGAATTATTTCAAAAAGAAGGGTACAATGGTACTCTTGATGATTTCAAAACCCTTATGTCTACTAATGATGAAGCATTAAATGATATGTTTGGATTGTTTGCAAATGAAGGATATGCAGATACAAAAGAAGATTACGCTGCTCTTATTGGTGTAAAAAAAAAAGACGAATCTATTGTTCCTTCGGAAGAGGTCGTTACGGAATTACCTACCACTCAAGAAGTGGAAGTGTCTACAGAATCGGATGCTTCGTTTACTGAACCCCAAAGAATATTTAACGAATACGTTGATGAGATAGACGCAGACTTTACCGGTCAAGAGGAAGAGTTTGCTGTACCTGAGATGAGATACAAACTTGAAGACTATGGTTTTAAGTTTGATGAGACAGGTATGTTCGGTGACAAGATGAAAGTTACTGCACCGAATGGTAAAAAAATTACTATTGACTTAGACGAAACTGTTGAAGGTGGATTCTTTACTAAGAGTGATAAAGAAACTGCAGAGACATTAAAAGACTTCCTTAAGAAAAACCAAGATGTAGAACAGCAGTTCAACAGAGAGGAAGAAGAGTACATCAAAGAAAAGGCTAGGATTAAAGATGAGAAAGATGTTGAAAAGGGTGTTGCCGAGTTAAATCTAAGAGCCGAAGAATACAACAATGATGTAAAAGATTACGTAGCAAAAAGTTCCGAGTTAAAAGAAATGGAAGAGGTTTACGGAAACCTTACTTCAGAACAAATGCTTGGTGAATACAACGAAGGCTACAAAAAATACCTTGATTTAAAAGAAAACCTAGAAGGAGAAGCCAAGAGACTATCTAGAGAAAACGATGGTCTAGAGCTTCAAGGAATGAGACTTGACAGGAATGTAGGTAAGTGGTCTGAAATGAAAAGAGAGCAGGGTACTTGGTATGGAACTTTTGGTAAATCATTTTATGAAGGTGTAGGAAGAAGAGCAGCATCATTGGTAAACGTTGGTATTGAAAGTATAATAGGATTAGCTTCGATTGAAAGTAGAATGGGTTCTACTTATAAAAACGTTTTTACTACTGAAGCAAAGAAAAGAAATATAGAGATTCCTGAAGGGTTTGATGTAAATAACGAAGAACAATTTAAAAGTTTTTATGAAGGGATAAATGAAGAAAAAAGAAAATCTATTGATAGAAAGATTGCTGATGCAGAAAAAAAACAACGAAAATACGAAACAGTTGATTTTGTAAGAGTACCTGATTCAGACGATATAGATATAGTGTACAAGGGAGTTCCTGCGGGTGCTAAGTTTTCAGGTCAAGTTGCTCGTCTTCCACTAGAGAGCGGAATGTTAGCAGCAACTAGAAATGGTTTGACAACACTAATTGGAGGCGAACTTAGTTCTCATCAATACGATGAGTTAGCTCAATCAGAATTTTGGATGGGGTCACTTAAAGGTGTTACAGAATCATTGCCTGCACTTCTAGGTAATAAGGCTCAGAGAGTAACACAATTAATGGCTCAAGTTACAGACCACTTGTATGAAGAGATGGCTAACGACCCTGACTTTGTAGATGTTCCTGAATGGGAGAAAGCAGCAGTAGCAGCTCCAATAGGAATTGTTGTTGCGGCACTTGAAGACTTTGGTTTCAGAAATGTAATGAAACAAAAAGGAGTTGTAGCAGGAATACTAATGAAAGCAATGGGTAAAGTTCCCAAAGGTGCTTCAGTTAAAACATTGACAAAAGTAATACGAGAAGAAGTTAAAAGCTCGGCAGGAAGGTTTGCTCTTTCTGCAGGTATAGCTGCTTCTGCTGAGGCTGAAACAGGTTTACTACAAGAGATTACAGACATTGGTGGTAAAGCGATATACAATGCTATAAAGGAAAAGGATATGTTCCGTACTCCGGATAGTGTTGGTGAGTATGTTACACAGGTATTAAAAGCTGCAGCACAAGAGGCTGTTGGTGGATTTGTATTGGGTGTACCTAACTCAATCAAGGCTGCATACTCTAAAGCAGATTTCACACAGGTGAGTGATTTAGAGTTTGAAACTTTTACTCAACTTACATCCGACAATAAAAGCTATCAAGAGTACAAGACAGCTTTGGCTACAAAACTAAAACAGCAATTAAACGCTAAGGAAATAACTCAACAAGAAGCAGACGATACAATGGATGCTTTTGAAAGAGTTGTTGGTGTTCAACAAGGTATACCAACTGATATGAGTGTTGAGAATCAAAAGAAGGCACTAGGTCTTTCTTTGAGATTGCAAGAGCTAAAGAGTAGAGCAGAAGGAACTAACGATGCTTTTAATAAAAATACCAATAAAGAGATTGCAAAAATTCAAGAGCAGATAGATAACTTAGTAGGTGCTGAGGTGGCTACCCAAGAAGAGTTGGGCATCGAAGAGATGGTTGACGAAACTATTGCTCCTGAAGTTACTGAAGAAGCAGAAGCTACCGAAGAGGTAGAGGCTGAAGTTACCGAAGTGGCAACTCCTGAATTGGAAACCATTGAAGAGCAAATCGCTGAAATGGATGGAACGGTTGAGGATAATCTTAATGAGGTTAGTTCTGTAAAATCAGAACTTAAAAATGCTATTGATGGTGTTAAAAAGAAAATAGCCGACATAAGAAAAAATAAAAGTCTAAGTAGAGAAGAAAAGTCAGAGGCTATTGAAGAGTTGAAGGCAGAGATTCAAGATTTAAAAGACGATGCTTCAAGTCAGACAGAAACATTAAAAGAAGAAAGAGCTGAGGTAAAAAGAGAACAAAATAAGTTAAAGCGTAAAGCAAAAAAACTTAGAGAAGCACAGCCGGTTGTTACTGAGGTAACTGAAGAAGTGTCTTCGAAGACACAAGAAGAGGTGACTACTGAAGAGAAGCAAGATATTGATGCGTTCTTTGGTGAAGATGTAGCTGAGTCTACGGAAAAAGTTACACCTAAGATTAGTATCAACAGAAAGATAAGTGATACTGAGAAGTCAACTAAAGGATTTACTAGGACTCAAAGAGTAGTTATAAATACTGCTAAGTCTGTAGCTAAAGCTATAGCAAGAGTATTGCCTGAGACCAATATTATAATCCACGAAACTGAGCAAGAGTACGCTAAGTATGCAGCTCCTAATAGTAGAGCAGAGTATAATCCTGCAGAAAATACCATTCATATAAACTTAAGTAGAGCAAAAAGAACTACAGCGGCTCACGAGGCTTTTCATGCATTATTGCTTAATGCAGTTAAGAACAACGATG
>Ga0316204_10008370_pt1 | contig 14427 bp, 26 predicted proteins | sample 6monrhotite_MG_2_FD_205661 | JGI IMG/M metagenome (GOLD analysis project Ga0316204, IMG submission 205661) | Microbial mat bacterial communities from mineral coupon in-situ incubated in ocean water Damariscotta River, Maine, United States -... | ecosystem: Environmental > Aquatic > Marine >...
GTACATCAAAAGGTAAAGGTTTTGCCGGTGCGATGAAGCGACACAATTTTGGCGGTTTGCGCGCTTCACACGGCGTGTCTGTTTCCCACCGTTCACATGGTTCTACGGGTCAGTGTCAAGATCCAGGCCGTGTATTCAAGGGTAAAAAGATGGCTGGTCACATGGGTGATCACCGCACAACTGTTCAATGCCTTGAAATCGTAGAAACTCGCGTTGAAGAAGGTTTGATCCTCGTCAAAGGTGGTCTTCCTGGTTCCAAACAGGGCTGGGTACTGATCACGGACGCTGTGAAAAAGCCTGCACCGAAAGGCGCGCCGACACCGGCAGCGTTTCGGATGCCTGCAAAAGCTGAAGAAGCTGCACCCGTTGCAGAAGCTCCAGCCGAAGCAGCTGATGCTGCCGAAGCAAACGAGGAATAAACGTCATGAAGACGAATGTTCTTACATTAAGCGCCAAAAAAGCTGGTGACATCGATCTCGATGAAGCTATCTTCGGCGTGACGCCACGTGCAGACATCCTGCACCGCGTTATCAACTGGCAACTTGCCAAGCGCCGCTCTGGCACGCACGCTGTGAAATTCCGCAGCGACATTGCGCGCACCGGTGCTCGTTTTGGTCGCCAAAAAGGTGGCGGTACAGCCCGTCACGGTGCCCGTAGTTCCAACATCTTTATTGGTGGTGGTCGCGCTTTTGGTCCTATTCCACGGGATCATGGTTTTGACTTGCCGAAAAAGATACGGAAACTGGGTTTGAAGGCCGCTCTTTCATCCAAGCAAGCCAACGGCAAACTTATTGTTGTTGAAAATGCTGACATGAAAGAAGGCAAAACCAAGGAATTGGTCGCAATACTGGAGAAGCTTGGTTTGTCCAACGCTCTGTTTGTTGATGGTTCCGAAGTGAATGCCAACTTCAAACAGGCTATCCAAAACATTCCTAATGTTGATGTGCTGCCAAGCCAGGGCGCAAACGTTTACGACATTATCCGTCGTGACACGCTTGTTCTCACCAAGGCTGCAGTTGCAAAACTTGAGGAGAGGCTCAAATGATCAGTGCAAAGCATTATGATGTTATCAAGAGCCCTGTGATCACAGAAAAAGCCACACTTGGCGCAGAAAGCAACCAGGTAACTTTCCGTGTTGCGATCGATGCTACAAAGCCAGCTATTAAAGCTGCCGTTGAAGCGCTGTTCGAAGTGAAGGTTAAAAAAGTCAATACGTTGCGCCAACAAGGCAAGATTAAACGTTTTCGTGGTGTACCCGGCCAGCGTGCCGAGTACAAAAAAGCCATGATCACTCTTGCTGAAGGTCACACTATTGACGTGACAACGGGGGTATAACCGATGGCACTTAAGCAATATAAACCGGTTACCCCAGCCCAGCGTGGCCTTGTTCTTGTTGACCGTGAAGGTCTGCACAAAGGCAAGCCAGTTAAAGCGCTGACAGAGGGCCTAACCAAATCCGGTGGTCGTAATAATAAAGGCCGCATCACATCACGCAGGCGTGGTGGTGGTCATAAGCGTACCTACCGGAAAGTAGATTTCAAGCGTACTAAATGGAATGTTCCAGCTACTGTGGAACGTCTTGAGTATGATCCTAACCGCACAGCTTTCATCGCCCTCATCAAGTATGAAGACGGTGAACTGGCTTACATTCTGGCACCTCAGCGTCTTGCTGCTGGCGATACAATCATCGCAGGCGAAAAAGTAGACGTTAAGCCGGGCAATCTTATGCCTCTCGCCAGCATGCCTATCGGCACCATCATCCACAATGTGGAGATGAAAGCCGGCAAGGGTGGCCAGATGGCACGTGCGGCTGGTGCTTATGCCCAGCTTATTGGTCGTGACCGTGGTTATGCTCAGCTTCGTTTGAGCAGCGGCGAGGTTCGTGTTGTTCGCGTTGAATGCGTGGCAACAGTGGGCGCCGTATCTAACCCGGATAACAAAAACATCAAGCTCGCTAAAGCGGGTCGGAGTCGTTGGCTTGGCCGTCGTCCGTCAGTTCGTGGTGTTGCCATGAACCCGATTGACCACCCACATGGTGGTGGTGAAGGGCGTACATCAGGGGGTCGCCATCCGGTTACACCTTGGGGCAAACCAACAAAGGGTAAGAAGACTCGGTCTAATAAAGAAACCGATAAGCTTATCATCCGGTCGCGCCACGAGCGCAAGAAACGTTAAGGAGTTTCCATTATGGCACGTTCAGTATGGAAAGGCCCATTCGTTGACATGCACCTTCTCAAGAAGGTTGAAGCAGCTGAAGCAAGTGGCAAAACAGCGTCTGTGATCCAAACATGGTCACGTCGTTCTACAATTTTGCCTAACTTTGTTGGTCTGACCTTCAATGTCTACAATGGACACAAGTTCATTCCCGTTTATGTAACTGACGACATGGTTGGTCACAAACTCGGTGAATTCGCTCCAACGCGGACCTATTACGGTCACGCTGCGGACAAAAAAGCGAAGAGGAATTAGACCGTGGGTAAGCAATCTGCAAAACGCCAGTTGGCGGATAACGAAGCAATGGCTCTTGCCACTATGCTTCGTGGTTCGCCGCAAAAGCTGAATCTCGTGGCAGCCAGCATCCGTGGTATGAAAGTGGAAAAAGCTCTCAACGCATTGAGCTTTAACCGCCGCCGCAACGCGATCGAAGTTAAGAAAGTTCTCGAGTCTGCAATCGCAAACGCCGAAAACAATCACAATCTTGACGTTGACAGCCTGATTGTTGCTGAAGCAACCGTTGGTAAAGCACTAACCATGAAGCGGTTCCGTGCTCGTGCCCGTGGCCGTGCTTCAAAAATCGTCAAGCCGTTCAGTCGTCTGCGCATCGTTGTGCGCGAAGTTGAGGAGACAGCATAATGGGTCAGAAAGTTAGTCCCGTTGGTCTGCGCCTGGGTATTAATCGTACTTGGGATTCGCGCTGGTTCGCTGAAGGTGATGAGTATGGCAAACTGCTGCACGAAGACCTGAAGATCCGTGAATTTATTTTCAAAGAGCTTTCGCAGGCTGGCATTTCAAAAGTAATTATCGAGCGTCCGGCTAAAAAATGCCGGGTGACAATCTATTCGGCTCGTCCGGGTGTGATTATCGGTAAAAAAGGCGCTGACATTGAAAAGCTGCGGCAGAAGATCGCCAAGCACACAGCTTCCGAGGTCAATCTCAATATCGTTGAAGTCCGCAAGCCGGAAATTGATGCGAAATTGATCGCTGACAATATTGCACAGCAGTTGGAGCGCCGTGTTGCGTTCCGTCGTGCGATGAAGCGCGCTGTGCAAAGTGCCATCCGCCTCGGCGCTGGTGGTATTCGTATCAACTGTGCAGGCCGCCTTGGCGGTGCTGAAATCGCGCGTACTGAATGGTACCGCGAAGGCCGTGTACCACTTCACACGCTGCGCGCTGATATTGATTATGGGACGTCTGAAGCTCTTACAGCATACGGCATTTGCGGTATGAAAGTTTGGGTGTTTAAAGGCGAAATTATGGAACACGACCCGATGGCCCATGAACGCCGTGCAAACGAAGTTCAAAGCCAAGGAGGCCCGTCCCGCCGCTAGGCTGGGACGGCTAGAGTAGGAGCGACACAACATGTTGCAACCGAAGCGTACTAAGTTCCGCAAGGCCCACAAGGGCCGCATCCATGGTAAAGCCCCTGGTGGAACGACACTAACTTTTGGTCAGTTTGGTCTGAAAACGATGGAACCTGGCCGTATTTCTGCCCGTCAAATTGAGGCGGCACGCCGTGCCATGAACCGTCATATGAAACGGTCTGGCAAGGTGTGGATCCGGATTTTCCCGGATGTGCCTGTAACGAAAAAGCCTACCGAAGTTCGGATGGGTAAAGGTAAGGGTTCTGTTGATCGTTGGGTGTGCAAGGTTAAACCTGGCCGCATCATGTTTGAGATCGATGGGGTTTCTGACGAAATTGCTCGCGGTGCGTTTGAGCGTGCAGCTGCCAAGCTGTCCGTTAAAACACGTGTCGTAGAGCGGATGCATTAAACTTAACCGGAGAAAGACAATGAAGGCAACTGATCTTCGTGCCAAGTCGCAAGACGAGCTCCGTGTTGAGCTCACATCCCTGAAAAAAGAGCAGTTTAATCTGCGTTTTCAGGCTGCGTCCGGCCAATTGGAAAATACTGCTCGGGTTCGTGATATCCGCCGTGATGTGGCGCGTATCAATACGATCTTAACCGAGCAGGCTGAGGCCAAGGAGTAAACCCATGCCAAAGCGTATTCTGCAAGGTACTGTAGTAAGCAACAAGGGCGACAAAACCGTTGTTGTAAAAGTAGAACGTCGGATTAAGCATCCTTTGCTTGACAAAATTATCAGGCGCTCTAAGAAGTACCACGCTCATGATGAGAGCAACGTAACTCAAGTTGGTGACAATGTTCGTATTGAAGAATGTCGTCCCATTTCGAAACTGAAGTCCTGGCGGGTAATCGGAGGTGAGGCTTAGGCCTCATCGTTTCGTTTGTCTGTTAGTAATTTAACTGAAAAAAAGGGTGTAACCCATGATTCAGATGCAAACCAACCTCGACGTGGCCGACAACTCCGGGGCCAAGAGGGTGCAGTGCATTAAGGTCCTTGGTGGATCTAAGCGTAAAACTGCTGGAGTAGGCGACATTATTGTTGTCTCAGTTAAAGAGGCGATCCCACGGGGCCGCGTTAAAAAGGGTGACGTACATCGTGCTGTCATCGTTCGTACTGCTAAAGAAGTTCGCCGGAAAGATGGCACAGCCATTCGTTTCGACAACAATGCAGCAGTGCTTGTAAACAAGAACCATGAGCCAATTGGTACCCGTATCTTTGGCCCTGTGGTTCGTGAGCTTCGTGCTAGAAAGCACATGAAGATCATCTCGCTTGCACCGGAGGTGTTATAATGGCCGCGAAACTTAAAAAAGGTGACAAGGTCGTTGTGATTGCCGGTAAAGACAAAGGCAAGCGCGGAGAAATCACATCAGTAATGCCAGCTGAAGGCCGTGCGAAAGTACAGGGTGTTAACCTTGTGAAGAAGCACAATAAGCCTACGCAGGCAGGACCGGGTGGCATTGAGAGCAAAGAAGCTGCAATTCAGCTTTCCAACCTTATGATCGAAGATCCAAAGGATGGCGCTCCAACCCGTGTTGGTTTCAAAACACTCAAGGACGGCAAGCTTGCTCGCTTTGCTAAAAAGTCCGGGGAGATGATTGATGGCTAAATCAACTCAGCCTCGTCTGCGTACACGGTACGACGACAAGGTCCGCGCTTCTCTTACCGAGACGTTCGGATACAAAAACCCAATGCAGGTTCCTAAACTGGAAAAAATCGTTATCAACATGGGTGTTGGTGAAGGTGTTCAGGATAAGAAGAAGGTTACAAAAGCAGCGAAAGAGCTCGCGGCAATTGCCGGCCAGAAACCTGTTATCACGCGCGCTCGTAAGTCGATCGCCGCATTCAAGCTTCGCGAAGGTATGCCTATTGGTACCAAAGTGACGCTGCGCGGTGAGAAAATGTACGAGTTTCTTGATCGCCTGATTACTATTGCAATGCCTCGCATTCGTGACTTCAGGGGTGTTAATCCCAAGTCGTTCGATGGCCGCGGCAACTTTGCAATGGGTCTTAAGGAACAAATCGTCTTTCCAGAGATCAACTACGATGAAGTAGATCAGATCCGCGGTATGGACATTATCATCTGCACGACGGCACCGACCGACGCTGAAGCTAAAGAGCTTCTCGCTGGTTTCGACATGCCGTTTCCGAAATAACGGCTCGCTAGGAGGGTTTTGATATGGCTAAGAAAAGTGCCATCGAAAAGAACGCACGGCGTGAGAAAATAGTAGCAAAATTTGCTGCCAGGCGTGCTGCTCTGAAAGCACAGGCATACGACAAAAGCCTGTCTGAAGACGAACGCTGGTTGGCATCTTTGCAGCTTGCTGCTCTGCCACGTGACGGCGCCAAGACACGACTTCGCAATCGCTGCGAAATTACGGGTCGACCGCGCGGTTACTATCGTAAATTTAAGATGTCTCGTATTGCACTGCGTGAGCTTGGCTCCGCAGGTAAAGTACCTGGCATCGTTAAGTCAAGCTGGTAAGGGGATAGATCATGTCAATGACCGATCCAATCAGCGATATGCTGACACGTATCCGCAACGGCCTGCAAGCTCGCAAGTCAGTTGTAGCGTCACCAGCATCCAAAGCACGTCAGCGTGTGTTGGATGTATTGGAGCGCGAAGGTTTCATCCGCGGCTATTCTCGCCTTGAGCAAGATGGCAATAAAGCAGAACTAACGATTGAGTTGAAATACCATGAGGGCGAGCCGGTTATCCGCACGCTTGTTAAGGTATCGAAGCCTGGTCGCCGGGTATATAGCTCGGTTAATGATCTGCCTCGCGTTCATAACGGTTTAGGTATTTCGATTGTGTCCACACCGAAAGGTGTTCTCTCTGACGCGGAAGCGCGCGAGAGCAATGTGGGCGGCGAAATACTTTGCACCGTATTCTAGGGAAGGGGAGATAACATGTCCCGTATCGGTAAAAAGCCAGTAGCAATACCTGCCGGCGTGACCGCTTCCTTGAACGGCGCGGATCTAACGGTAAAAGGCCCTAAGGGCGAACTTGCATTGACGTTTGTTTCTGATGTGATTGCATCACAGAACGAAACAAGCATCACGATAACACCAAATGGTGATACGCAGCAGGCGCGCTCTATGTGGGGTATGCAGCGTACACTTGTTGCTAATATGATGGAGGGTGTCTCTAAGGGCTTCTCCAAGAAACTTGAAATCAACGGCGTTGGTTACCGCGCGCAGATGAAGGGTAAAAACCTTAACCTGCAACTCGGTTTCAGCCACGACATTGAATTTTCTGTTCCTGAAGGCATCAAGGTGGAAACTCCAGATCAGACCACAATTCTGATCTCCGGTATCGACAAGCAACAAGTCGGTGAAACAGCAGCAAAAATTCGTGAATACAGGAAACCGGAGCCATATAAAGGCAAGGGTATCAAGTATGAAGGCGAATATATCTTCCGCAAGGAAGGTAAGAAGAAATAATGGGTGGCTTGAATGTCTAACATTAATGTTTTTGAACGGCGTAGCCAGCGCAACCGTGTTCAGCTTAAGAAGCAGAACAACGGGCGGCCGCGTCTTTCAGTTCACCGGACAAACCAGCATATCTATGCTCAGGTTATTGACGATGCGAAGGGTGCAACTCTTGTTGCTGCTTCTACGCTCGATAAGGATCTGAAGGATGCAGGCTCGAATATCGATGCTGCTACCAAGGTTGGTAAATTAATAGCCGAGCGAGCCAAAGCTGCAGGCGTTGAAACAGTTGTGTTCGACCGGGGTGGCTTTCGCTATCACGGTCGTGTAAAAGCACTGGCTGAATCAGCGCGCGACAGCGGCTTGAACTTCTAGGAAGGATGTCCAATGGCACGCCCAGAACGTAAAGGCCAGGATCGCAATCGCGAAGAAAGCGAACTGGTAGAAAAGCTTGTCCACATCAACCGTGTGGCAAAAGTTGTAAAAGGTGGTCGTCGTTTCGGTTTCGCAGCCCTTGTGGTTGTTGGTGACGGACGTGGCCGCGTTGGTTTCGGTAAAGGCAAGGCACGTGAAGTGCCTGAAGCTATCCGCAAGGGTACCGAAGCTGCCAAGAAAAATATGATCCGTGTACCGCTTCGCGAAGGCCGTACGCTGCACCATGATATCCGGGGCCGTCACGGCGCTGGCAAGGTGTTGCTGCGTACAGCTGCTGCTGGTACCGGGATTATTGCTGGTGGTCCAATGCGTGCAGTGTTTGAAGCACTCGGCGTACAGGATGTTGTTACGAAATCACAAGGGTCTGCAAACCCTTACAATATGATCCGTGCAACATTCGACGCGCTGACACTTCAGGCTTCTCCACGTCAGGTTGCTTCCAAGCGCGGTAAAAAGGTTGCTGATATCGTAGCACGCCGTGGTGACGTTAAAGTCGCTGCTGTGAACGACGAAGCTGCACCTGCTGCGGTTGAAGCTGCAGAAGCGGAGTAGTGATCAATGGCTGCTAAGAAAAAACAAACTGTAACGGTTCAGCAGGTCGGTAGCCCGATCCGCCGCCACGAAGATCAGCGTCAAACACTGGTTGGCCTGGGCCTTAACAAAATGAACAAGACGCGCGAACTGGAAGATACACCTTCAGTTCGTGGCATGATCCACAAAGTGCGCCATTTGGTGCGCGTTGTAGATCAATAAGCGACGTTTTGGAGAGATACGATGAAACTCAATGAGATCGCTGACAACGACGGTGCCCGTAAAGCACCTATGCGCGTTGGTCGTGGTATCGGTTCCGGCAAAGGTAAAACTTGCGGATCTGGCCACAAAGGTCAAAAAGCACGCTCTGGTGTTGCGGTTAACGGTTTTGAGGGCGGTCAAATGCCTATCTACCGCCGGTTGCCAAAGCGCGGCTTTAAAAGCCTGAACAAAAAAGATTACCAGGTTCTGAACCTTGGTCGCCTGCAGAGCGCGATTGAAGCAAAGAAGCTGGATGCCAAAAAGCCTATTGATGTCGCTATGCTGGTTGAAGCCGGCATTATTGGCAAATTGCTTGATGGTGTACGTCTTTTGGCAAAAGGTGAACTGACTGCAAAAGTGGACATTACAGTAACAGGTGCCTCAAAAGGCGCTGTTGAAGCTGTAGAAAAAGCTGGCGGTACGGTAACTATTGCCTAAATAAAGAAGATCGAAACCCGGGGTTTAATCCTTAATCCCGGGTTCAATCGTTAATGTTAGGGACTTTGAGCGTTTATGGCCTCTGCTGCTGAACAACTCGCATCAAATATCAGTCTGTCTTCCTTTGGCAAAGCCACGGAACTCAAGCAGCGTATTTGGTTTGCTTTGGGTGCACTGATTGTGTACCGCCTCTGTAGTTATATTCCATTGCCGGGGCTTGATGCCCAGGCGGTTTCAAGCATGTTTGCCCAGTTTGGTGGCGGCATCCTTGATATGGTGAATACATTTTCAGGGGGCGCTTTGCAGCGGCTGTCTATTATAACGCTTGGTATTATGCCGTATATCTCGGCCTCTATTATCATGCAGCTTCTCACCACTATGAATTCCACGCTCGCACAGTGGAAAAAAGAGGGTGACCAAGGGCGCAAAAAAATCAACCAGATGACCCGTTACGGTACTGTACTGCTTACAATTGTGCAGGGCTATGCTGTTGCTGGTGGCCTTGAAGGCCAGCCTGGCGTTGTGGTTGACCCTGGCATGTTCTTTCGTATTACTACCGTGATTACACTGGTGGGTGGCACCATGTTCCTGATGTGGCTTGGTGAGCAAATTACCCAGCGCGGCATTGGTAACGGTATTTCACTTATTATCTTCGCAGGCATTGTGGCCGAACTTCCGGGTACGCTTGCGCAGGCATTTCAGTTGAACCGCGTGGGCAGTATTACTGTTACCGTGTTGATCCTGATGCTTATCGGCGTTGCTGCGCTGATTTGGTTCATTGTTTTTTGCGAGCGCGCCCAGCGCCGTGTTGTTGTGCAGTACCCAAAGCGCCAACAAGGCAACCGTGTGTTTCAGGGTGACAAGTCACACCTGCCGCTGAAACTGAATGTTGCAGGCGTTATCCCGCCGATCTTTGCCAGCTCTCTTTTGCTGATGCCGCTGACAATTGCCAATCTGTACGCTTCAAGCGGACCAGAGTTTTTGGGCACTATCACAGCAGTGCTTGGCCCTGGAAAACCGCTATATATTGCCTTTTATATCGCGTTAATCGTTTTCTTCTGCTTCTTCTATACGGCTATTCAGTTTAACCCTGAAGAAACAGCTGATAATCTGAAGAAACAAGGCGGCTTTGTGCCCGGTATTCGTCCAGGCAAGCGCACAGCAGAATATTTTGATTACGTACTTACACGCCTTACTGTGGTTGGCTCTGCTTATCTTTCAGTAGTATGCGCAATTCCGGAATTCTTGATGAGCCAAGCATCTGTACCTTTTTATCTTGGTGGTACAAGCTTGTTGATTGTGGTGAATGTTACCATGGATACTGTAACGCAAATTCAGTCACATCTGATGGCACAACAATATGAAAGCCTGTTGAAAAAGACACGGCTCAAAGGCAAGGGGCGTGGTCGATGATTATCATTCTTTTTGGCCCTCCGGGCGCAGGCAAGGGCACACAGGCACAGCGTATTGAGAAAGCGAACGGCATGGTTCAGCTTTCAACAGGTGATATGTTGCGTGCTGCTGTTACTGCAAAAACCCATTACGGCCAACGGGCTTCTGATAAGATGCAAGCAGGCCAGCTGGTTTCTGATGATATTGTTATCGGTATTATTGCAGACCGCATTAAAGAAGACGATTGCAGACAAGGTTTCATTCTTGATGGCTTCCCGCGCACAGTTGCGCAGGCAAAGGCGCTTGACGAGATGCTTGAAGAAGAGGGTGTTCGCCTTGACGCCGTGATTGAAATGAAAGTGGATGACGGCGCACTTGTAGATAGAATCGCAGGTCGTTATACCTGTGGCGGCTGCAATGAAGGCTACCATGATACCAATCTTAAACCGGCAGTTGACGGTGTTTGTGATAACTGCGGGGGGACTGAGTTCAAGCGCCGCGCAGATGACAACGCCGAGACAGTTGGCAAGCGTTTGAAAGAATATTACGCACAGACGGCACCAGTGTTGCCCTACTATGCGGAAAAAGGAATTTTGCAGCAAGTTGATGGCATGGCGCCTATCGATGAAGTTGCTGCACAAATAGCGGCTGTGATGGCTGCGTAAAAAACTGTTGTAAGGCGGTTGACGTTTGGGACTTTATTCATATAATCCCCGGCTTCGACACGACTTGCAGCTAATTGTTGTTAGAAGTGTACTTTTTTTGATCAGGAGAAATGGTCGTGGCGCGTATTGCTGGCGTTAACATTCCGACCAATAAGCGAGTAGAAATCGCTTTGACATACATTCACGGTATTGGCCGCACTGCGGCTACGGGAATTTGCGAAAAGCTTAATTTCCCTCGTGAACGTCGGGTTTCGGAACTTACGGATGCTGAAGTTATTCAGATTCGTGAAATGATTGATGCGGATTTCATGGTAGAGGGTGACCTTCGCCGTGAAGTATCAATGAATATTAAACGGTTGATGGATCTCAAAACATATCGTGGTCTTCGTCACCGTAACAAGTTGCCTGTGCGCGGTCAGCGTACATCGACAAATGCTCGTACTCGCAAGGGTAAAGCAGTTGCGATTGCAGGTAAGAAAAAGTAATTTTATAGGGTTTGGCTGTTTAGGGCTCCCCCGTTAATTTAGGGCTTGATAGAGATGGCAAAAGATACTGGGCGCGTTAAGCGCAGTGAGCGTAAAAACATCAGCAATGGTGTTGCGCATGTTAATTCTACTTTCAATAATACAATGATTACCATCACTGATGTTCAGGGAAATGCTATTTCCTGGTCAACAGCTGGTACGATGGGCTTTAAAGGCTCTCGCAAATCTACACCGTACGCAGCGCAGGTTGCAGCGGAAGATGCGGGCAAAAAAGCTCAGGATCACGGCATGAAATCCCTTGAAGTGGAAGTGAAAGGCCCTGGCGCTGGACGCGAAAGTGCATTGCGCGCGCTTCAGGCAATTGGCTTTACCATTTCATCAATCAGAGATGTTACGCCCATTCCGCACAATGGTTGCCGTGCACCGAAGCGTCGCCGCGTATAAATACTGGCGGCCTTCGATTGGCATTTGTAGAGTAACGGCGCGCACTTTTTGGCGCTGACATTGATTTTAGCGTCCATTAAAAAGAGGGTTACAACGTGATCCAGAAAAACTGGCAAGAACTGATTAAACCAAATGGCTTGACGATTGTTTCGGGTGCAGATCCGCTTCGCAAAGCTACGCTTGTTATAGAACCGCTTGAGCGCGGCTATGGCACTACGCTGGGCAATGGCCTGCGGCGTGTGCTGTTGTCGTCTTTGCAGGGCGGTGCTGTTACCAGCATTTTCATTGAAGGCGTATTGCACGAATTCTCAAGCGTACCTGGTGTACGTGAAGACGTGACCGATATGGTTCTCAACATCAAACGTCTGCCTATCCGCGTAACCAGCGACGGCATCAAGCGTCTGTCTTTGACAGCGTCTGGTCCGGGTGCGGTAACTGCGGCAGCAATTAACGAAGTTGCTGACGTAGACATTCTTGATAAAGACCTTGTGATTTGTCACCTCGATGAGGGCGCGACACTGAACATGGAACTGTCTGTTGCATCCGGCAAAGGCTATGTGCCTGCTGAACGCAACCGTCCTGAGGATGCGCCTATTGGTCTTATTCCTGTTGACGCGCTTTACAGCCCTGTCAAAAAGGTTAGCTATAAGGTTGAAGCCACCCGTGAGGGCCAGGTTCTTGACTATGACAAGCTGATAGTTGAAGTGGAAACAGACGGTACAGTTACCCCTGAAGATGCAGTTGCTTTTGCAGCGCGCATTCTGCAGGACCAGCTTACCGTGTTTGTAAACTTTGACGAGCCTGAAGAAGCCGCCAAACCTGAAGAAGACGAAGAACCAGCGTTCAACCGTCAGCTTCTGCGTAAGGTTGACGAGCTTGAGCTTTCTGTTCGGTCTGCAAACTGCCTGAAGAATGACAACATCGTTTATATCGGTGACCTCGTTCAGAAGACAGAAGCTGAAATGCTGCGCACACCAAACTTTGGCCGTAAGTCACTGAACGAAATTAAAGAAGTTCTTTCTACTATGGGCTTGCGCCTTGGTATGGAACTTCCTGCTTGGCCACCTGAGAATATCGAAGAAATGGCCAAGAAGCTGGAAAACGACTATTAAAACCTCCCGCCGTGCCGAGGGCACATAAGGGACACCTGCTGGTACTATGCTCTGCAACATGTTGCAGGGCGCAAGGCCGGACAGGCAATTAGGAGTAAATACTATGCGTCACCGTAAAGCCGGTCGTAAACTGAACAGAACATCCAGCCACCGTAAGGCTATGTTCATCAATATGGCGCAGGCGTTGTTGAAGCACGAGCAAATCGTGACAACATTGCCAAAAGCCAAAGACCTTGCGCCGATCGTTGAAAAACTGATCTCGCTTGCGAAAAAAGGCGGCCTTGCCAATCGTCGGCTAGCTGTTTCACGTCTTCAGGACGAGACACTTGTTAAGAAGATGTTTGACGAGCTTGCTGATCGCTATAAAGAGCGCGCTGGTGGTTACACCCGTGTTCTAAAAGCTGGCTACCGCCACGGCGACAATGCGCCAATGGCTGTTATCGAACTTGTTGACCGTAACGAAGAGGCCAAAGGCCAGGACAGCGGACCAACACAAGACTTCGACGGCGAGGAAGAAGACGCAGCATAAGCCGCGCTTTCATCCACCACAGAATTAGAAAAGGGCTACCCATCCGGGTGGCCCTTTTTGTTTTGCAGTAAAATAGATGTTACTTCTGAATAGATGCGGTTTGTACTGTCTCTCTAATTCTGTAAATCGATGAGCACGTTTGTGGGCAAGGTCTTGTCAGCGCTACTGGTTATTGTCACTCTAAGCGAACTAGGATCAGCGAAGGTTAGATGCCCATCGTAGGCTCGATAACGAGACCAGAGCTTTGTTCGTGTTTCGAATGCGTATAAATAGCTACACTGCCTTTCAACAACCAAAGAAAAAGCAACGGTAGCTCCACCCCCGCCATCTGTTTTCAATAAATGAATTTCACAGTCATTATAAGGTAGTACAGTCAATGAGCCGTTAGCTCTGTCATCGTTGAAGAGAAACGATAACAAACCTACTATAGTCAAAATTACAGTGACAGGAATCGCGAAGCAAAATGCTGTGGCGCGAAGAAAATTCTGCTTTACAAACATTGGTAACTGCAGAACTGCCAATGCTAAAATTGACCAACAAAGCCATTTGCTAAATATGTTTGCTGGGCTGTATTTTAAAAATATCGCGACAGGCCAATTTCCAAGATAAATAGCAGCCAAGGCAACGCAGAGCCAGAACCAAAGGTTTCTTATTCCCGAAAGCTCCTGAGTTGGAATATCAGCCATGTTCGTTCCAGTGTTTTCCATTTCAGATATTTGAAGGGAATATGCTTGTGGGTCAATGATAGTGTCTAATTAGGCCGTCATTCTGGTTCTGGCCGGTTTGCAGAGCTGAGCTTGTGCCAATCCATGCGGCAGCGATATAGAGTACAACGGTTTCAATGCTTGCTCTGTCTCATCTGTTGTCTGGATTCCGGCCTTCGTCGGAATGACGATGGGGGGTTCTGTCCGTCACACTGCCGCCGTTTTTATTGTGCATTTATGGTTTGCGGGCAGTGATACTGTGTGCCAGAGACCATGCCAGTGGGCGCACCTGCGGCACATTCTGTCGCCTCAAGGCTTGCGTGTGCTGCTTGCCTCCGCCATAAAAGCGGAAAGCTATTCCTACAGTGGAGACCGGGACTAATGAAATTGATTGCTAAAACCTTTGCTTCTCTTGCGGT
>Ga0316204_10008371_pt1 | contig 14426 bp, 11 predicted proteins | sample 6monrhotite_MG_2_FD_205661 | JGI IMG/M metagenome (GOLD analysis project Ga0316204, IMG submission 205661) | Microbial mat bacterial communities from mineral coupon in-situ incubated in ocean water Damariscotta River, Maine, United States -... | ecosystem: Environmental > Aquatic > Marine >...
TTCATGATTACAATGCTGGCATCCGTCCTAACCACGACCGGGATCGTGAGATCGATAACGCCTTTGTCCAGGCCGCGATCGACCACAACACCAGCGTACAGTTTGAATATCGTAATTCGCAGACTGAAGCGGGTGACCTGCCGTTACGATTTGATCCCAAGCTCTTCTCCGATAGTAAACGAACACTTATCGATAACCGTGTCTTCAGGCTTGGCCTAAGACATGACTTCAAGCCCGGCAGTACACTACTGCTTTCAGCTCTCACAAGTAATATTGATGAACACCAACAAAATAACGGAATTTTTCCTACACAAGACATCACTACAAAGCAGGATGGCAATATTGTTGAACTTCAACATTTGCATCGTAATAGACACTATAGCGTAACAAGTGGGGTGGGCACATTCGATGGGGAAGTCGACGAAAACTTCACTTTTAGCTTTAATCCATTACCCTGCCAGTTTCCTAGTGGCTGCTCACTAATCTTTAATAACATAACAGAGCATCATAATGGTTATCTATATTCACAAATCAATCAAATAAGCAACCTTACCTTGACTATTGGTGCCAGCGTAGATGATATAAAAACAAGAAGAAAAGATGACACACAATTCAATCCAAAGCTTGGTCTCATTTGGCAACCAACTGACAATACTCTAATACGAGCAGCCGCTTTCCGATCGATTAAACGCAGCCTAGTTGCCAATCAGACGCTCGAACCGACCCAGATTGCGGGCTTCAACCAGTTCTATGATGATATTCCCGGCACAGATAGCCGCCAGCATGGGATTGCATTTGAAAAAGAACATGGGGTTGTTCAAGGCGGAATAGAATTCTCGGAGCGTAGCCTTGAGGTACCTATTGGCATCACAATCAGCAATATAAGTAGCGTTATACTACCTCACTGGAAAGAAAAACTGGGGCGCGCCTATCTCTACTGGACACCTATCAATTGGATGTCTACCAGCATTGAATACCAATATGAAAAATTTAAACGGCCAACTGAGTACAGTGTTGACCAAAGAGACCCATCAGCAGGCATTCCTGAACTCAAGACGCAGCATCTGCCGCTCGGCATAAATCTATTTCTACCTAATGGCCTCACTACACGAGTTACTGCAATGCGTGTTATACAACAAGGAGAATTTGCTACGTTCCCCCAGGCAGGTATTACGACCACCCATAGCGCTGACCAGTTTTGGACCATCGACGCCTCGATCAGTTATCGACTAAGTAAACGCATGGGGAATATCACCATCGGAACCAAAAATCTGCTCGATAAAACATTCCGCTATCACAATGCCGACATCGCGACCACACGCATACTTCCGGAGCGTATAGTATTCACCCATCTGTCACTCTCTTTCTAAGTCTTCCCGACACAACAAAGCAATACAAAATAGACGCTATTTGTGATTTTGTCGCTACTTCGCTAAAAATTATTTGGCGTCCATGCCAATAATTCACTCACTTACTCGACAGCTAATTCCTTTTGCTCTGACTGTCCTGCATCCACGGCATTTTCGCACAATCTTGCTCTCTTCGCTCTCTCGTTGCACTCAACACCGCTACCACAACGGCTCTACGGCCACTAAAGCCGCTCCTGCATTTCACTAACGCTCGTCACTACAAAAGGGCAGGCGGCGCCACGGCCTATCGGCGACTAATCGTCTTCGCTTCGCTCTCTATGACGATCAGCCATCGAAGTTTACTTACATAAAAGACCGCCTCTCTTCTATTGTGCACTCAACCTAAATTAATCACGACTATCACCCAAAGCACACACATCCAACCAATTGTTTTATTTAATTTTTCCCTTAAAAGTTAATAGATCACGCACCTCCTGTATAGGGATTCACTGAGTTCTTTTTCACTGCCCTCTACCATGAACTTAGTCATGAGGGGTTTCCAAACCCTCATGCTTCTTACCAGATTCCTGAGGAGGAAAAGACCATGCGCGATACATTCAAAAAGACCCTGGCCGCGGCTATCTTTGCTATGTTTGTTACCCTGCCGCTTGGAGCACACGCCGCTGATAATTCCAACGCAACAATGCCAAGCGCCCCAGCAACAGTAAAAGAGGCTCTGAGAATGATTACAAGCACACCAAAAGGTATGGATGGCGAGCTACTAGGGAGGGCGGCAAGTCCAATCAATACTCACGAGACCAGCATTGCTGGATGTCAATGGGTATGTACTGGCGCAGGTTGCGAGTACATCTGCTGGTAATATCGCTTTTACTTAGGCGCAGGGACGCACCTTCCATCAAACAGATCACTACTCATTATATCGAGAAACCACCGCCCCACGACGACTTTTCACCACTTACCACCGCCCATCCCGCAATGGTAATTTATCACACGCCAGCCGGGTAATACTTCACATCTATATTCCACCCCTTCATCCATTATCACAGATGTCTCTGAAATCTATCACTTAGTCACACAAGCTAGATCCAGAGGTAAACACAAGGAGGTAAAGCGGGAGGGAGCTGGCAAACAGGGATACAGGATGTATCCCTCAGATCCCTAAACCCAATATCACGCAAGTAAGATGCAATCCACTGAGCAGGCAATAAAAATGGTAACGACAATCACTCATAACGACCTTTATAGCCTCACTGACAAATTACGCGAAGCACGCTCCCTGAGCGAAATAGAGCAGCAATGTGATGCATTTTGTCGACTCACTGGCTTCGATTTTTTCAGTTACTGCGCCACCATTCCAACCACATTAACACGCCCCGATATGATTGAGATCAACAGCTGTCCAGAAGCGTGGCAGGCTCTCTATCAAAAAAAAGAATTAATCAAAACGGACCCAACGCTAATCTACGCTGAAGCACACCACATACCAGTCACATGGGATGAGATGATTCCTCAGCACCTCAAAGATAAGGAATCACGCCAGTATCTTCGCCAGGCTAAAAAGCACGGTTTAAATAGCGGCATTAGCTTCCCGCTGCGTGGCAATGTTGGTAGCACAGCGGTACTGAGCTTAGTCTCGCAAAAAAAATCACCACTACCACAGGAGTTAGTCAATACAGCGCTCACCTTCGGTACATTGTTTGCTACCTACGTGCATGATGCTGTTTTACGAATTTTCGATGAAGACCTGTTGCCGATTAAAAAGAAGCGTATAAGCCTAAGAGAGAGAGAGTGCCTACTTTGGGTGGCAGAAGGAAAAACTACCTGGGAAATTGCTAAAATCCTCAAGATAGCGGACCGCACAGTGGTCTATCACCTCGAAAACATCATCTCCAAACTTGAAGTAAGCAACCGACAGCAGGCCGTTGCACAAGGCATGATGATGAGCTACATCTCCCATCGGCTGGACTGGAAATCAGTGCCGCGCCATAAAAAACCATCGCAAAAAACCGCATCATAGACTCCAGGCGTAACCCGACGATGGTGAGAACCGTGCTAGGATAGGTTTTTTGCTTGGAGCTAGATCTAACGTTGCACCATCGTTTATTAAAATTGCTAATTGTATGGGGAGCAATTGCATTTCCCTGTATCGCACTATCAAGCCCAACAAATGGCGCTGTGGTGCTGATGTACCATCACTTTGGCGAATCCCGCTTCCCAAGCACTAATGTCTCATTAAAACAATTTGATGCACACCTGCACTACCTTGAAGAAAACAATTTTCAGGTATGGTCACTTGAAAAAATAATCAGGCAACTTGAATCCAGGCAACCATTCCCAGAACGTGTCGTTGCCATTACAATCGACGACGCCTACCGCTCAATCTATACAGAGGCCTATCCTCGACTAAAAAAACGCAACTGGCCCTTCACTATCTTTGTCTCAACAGATGCGGTCGATAAAAAAATGCCTGCTTTTATGAACTGGCAACAGATGCGAGAGATGCAACGGCACGGTGCCACTTTTGCGAATCACTCCAGCCATCACCACTACCTGATCGAACAAGCGCACAACGAAACATTTGAAGCCTGGCAACTTCGAATACAAACAGATTTGAACACGGCACAACAAAGGCTACAGGCTGAACTGGGCGAAGCCCCACCACTGTTTGCTTATCCTTACGGGGAATATAACGCGGCGCTACAACAGATAGTGAAAGCGCTGGGATGGACTGCTTTTGGGCAACAGTCAGGCGTTATCAGTCAATACGCTGATCGGCTGGCACTACCACGCTACCCGATGGCTGAACAATTTGCCGCACTAGCCGCATTCAAAACAAAGGTAACGAGCCTGCCACTACCGGTCATCAACACATCCACGCTTGATCCCATTATCGGCCAACAGAACCCACCTCACCTGCAACTAACATTAGCAAAAAGCGAAGATATTCAACTCGATCAGCTCAACTGTTTCGCCAGTAATCAAGGTGCGGCAAAAGTAACGTGGATCGATAAAAAGAGCGGGCAGTTCAGTGTTGAAGCACACAACCCCTTTAATAACAGGCGTAGCCGTTACAACTGCACCGCGCCCTCAAAGCACTCGGGGCATTACTATTGGTACAGTCATTTATGGATTAAACCAACGCCAGATGACGCAATAAATAGATAACGATTAAGAATCACCCTCTACATTCAACGTCACTTCACGCAAGACGACAAGGCGGTTACTGCGAATCATCTTTTTGATCTCTTCCACATACTCTTCGCCGCGTTCAGAATAGCGAACCAATCCCTCTGCTAGTTTTAATGCGTCAAGCGAGCGCTGATTATTGCGCATCCCTTCACGCATCCGTCGTAGCTCTTCATAAGCGCGACCACTGTTGATGTTGTTCATATATGACTTCACCGAAGCGCGTAACGTTGGAAAGACTCGTACTGCATGACTTTTACCTTCTGCTCGAGCCTCTGGAACCAATCCTTCACCTTCTTTATAGGTCCACTCGCCGAAAAGGTTTTTCGCTTCACGCGCAAAACGAGAGCTGCCCCAGGCGCTTTCATTGGCCGCCTGCGCCAACACTAATGCGACGGGTACCTCGTCAAGGCGACGCGCTAGCTCAGCACGTGCGGCTTCATCTTCGATATTACCTTTGACTCGGTAGTGCACCATCTGTTCATCCAGCCACTTGCGCTTGTCACTCCCATGGGGGGGCAATTCTTTATGTGCAAACAGGGCCAGCATAAAACGGCGTTGCTCATTCAGCTTTTTATTTTCAGCCAAAACCGTCGGCAATAAAGCGCGAAAAAAAAGCGATTTTTTTAACTTAACCACCTTCACCTCACCAAGGTCTGCTGGCAAAGGGTCAACCATAATCGGCGGCACTTCATCGCCCACCGCTAGTGGCCAGTGATAGTCTAGCTTGCGAAACGCGCCATCTAGAATCTTGGCATTTGAGGCATTAACAGGTGCCAGCGTTAACTCCCACTCAGGCACCGAATGCTCTTTGGTCAAATTCCAGCCGATATAACCCAGCATCCCCACCACCGGCAGGAACAGTGCTAAAAACGCCGCTTTTTTCATATTCACTACTTTGTCCATTTTCTCGCATTCCTAAACATTCTTAACCAGGGACCAGCCTCACTCCACTCATCGGGATGCCATGAATGCTGCACCGAACGAAAGACACGCTCCGGGTGCGGCATCATAATCGTAAAGCGCCCATCGTCGGTTGTCACACCCGTGATACCTCCGGGTGAGCCATTCGGGTTTGCCGGATAGCGTTCTGTTGCTACGCCACTATTATCGACAAAACGCAGTACTGACGATGCCGTCTGTTGAAGCTGATCAAGACTTTGACCATCACGAAATTCAACTCGCCCTTCACCGTGAGCAACGGTAATCGGCATTCGCGAACCGGCCATTCCATCAAAGAATAACGATGGTGATGGCACCACTTCGACCAGTGAAAAGCGTGCTTCAAACTGTTCTGAGGTATTGCGCTCAAAACGCGGCCATCGTTCAGCGCCCGGAATTAAAGAGTGAAGATTAGACATCATCTGACAACCGTTACAAACTCCCAGACCGAAACTATCACTGCGTTCAAAAAATGTGCTGAACTCATCACGGGCGCGACTGTTATGCAGAATAGAACTGGCCCAACCCATACCGGCACCCAGCACATCACCAAACGAGAAACCACCACAAGCCACCAGGCCACGGAAGTCACTCAGTGAAATACGCCCTGATAGAATATCACTCATGTGGACATCAACGGCTGCAAAACCCGCGCGATCAAAAGCAGCCGCCATCTCAACATGGCCATTAACCCCCTGCTCTCTTAACACGGCAATGCGCGGACGCTGCTGATTAAAGTATGGCGCAGCAATGTCATCATTCAGGTCAAAACTTAAATCGATGGTTAGTCCTGGATCACTGGCATCCAGAATCACATCATATTCTTGTTGTGCACAATCGACATTATCACGCAGGCTCTGCATCTGCCATGAGGTCTCAGACCACGCGCGCTGATACTCGCTACGAGAGGCCGCCAACAACTCTTTCTGCTCACATGTCACCACAACGCGATCATCATTATTAAGACCACCAATGTGATGACAACAATCACCTAGGCCCACCGCTTTAAATGTAGCAATCACTGCGTCACGCTGATCACTAGTCACCTGAATGACTGCGCCTAGCTCTTCACTAAACAGCGCAGCCAACAGCGCCTCTTTATTGTTTTCAGTAACTAAAGTATCGATTGCGATCGTAACGCCGACACGCCCGGCAAAGGCCATTTCGGTAATCGTCGCAAACAGACCGCCATCGGAACGATCATGATAAGCCAACAACTTACCATCACGATTGAGCTGCTGTAGCGTATTAAAAAAGGCCTTAAACTGAAGCGCATCATCAAGATCCGGCGTAGTTCTTCCAGTCTGTTTATAGACCTGCGCCAGCGCTGATCCACCGATGCGATTTTTCCCAAACCCCAGGTCAATCAACAGCAAGTCTGTGTCACCTTTATCCGTGCGCAGTTGCGGCGTCAATGTCTTGCGACAATCCTGTACTGGCGAAAAGGCGCTGATAATAAGCGATAGCGGCGAAGTCATTTCACGTGATTCGCTGCCTTCTTCCCACACAGTCTTCATCGATAACGAATCTTTACCCACCGGAATCGCAATCCCCAACTCAGGACAAAGCTCCATGCCAACCGCATGAACCGTTTCATAAAGTGCGGCATCTTCGCCCGGCACACCCGCCGCCGCCATCCAGTTAGCAGAGAGTTTTATATCGCTTAGTTTTTCAATATCGGCAGCGGCGATGTTGGTCAGCGCTTCACCAATCGCTAGTCGCCCAGACGCCGCAGGATTTAACAACGCAACCGGGGAACGCTCGCCCATCGACATCGCTTCACCGTGATAGTTTTCATAGTCGGCCAGTGTCACCGCCACATCGGCAACCGGTATCTGCCACGGCCCAACCATCTGGTCACGCGCTACCATACCGGTCACACTACGATCACCAATCGTAATCAGAAACTTTTTATCCGCCACTGCAGGCAATTGCAGTACACGCAACGCGGCATCTTCTAATGTGATCTCACTGCAATCGAGTTCTTCTGCATTCACTGCAAGTCGCGTTACATCACGCAACATTTTAGGTGGCTTACCAAACAACAGATCCATCGGGATATCAACCGGACTATTCTCAAAATAACTATCATTTAAGGTTAAATCGCGATCAGCCTTCACTTCACCCACCACTGCAAACGGACAACGCTCACGCTCACACATGTCACGGAACTGTTCCAGGCGGTTACGTGGAATACCTAACACATAACGTTCCTGTGACTCGTTACACCAGATCTGTACCGGTGACATCCCTGGCTCATCATTCGGCACGCTACGCAGCTCAAAGACCGCTCCACGTTCACTATCATTAACTAACTCAGGCAGTGCATTCGAGATACCACCGGCACCAACGTCATGCAACGAGACAATCGGGTTTTCTTCACCCAACTGCCAGCAGCGGTCGATCACTTCCTGACAACGGCGCTCCATCTCAGGATTGCCACGCTGGACTGACGCAAAGTCTAGCGCCTCACTACTATCACCACTCGCCACAGAAGAGGCCGCGCCACCGCCAAGCCCAATCAACATGGCAGGGCCACCCAGCACAATCAGCTGAGTCTCTGGCGGCATATTATTTTTATCGATGTGCTGTTCACGGATCGCACCCAGTCCACCGGCAATCATAATCGGCTTATGGAAGCCGCGCAGCTGCTTGCCGCTACCGCTCGGCAACCACTCTTCATAGGTACGGAAATAACCAGTCAGGTTAGGACGACCAAATTCGTTATTAAAGGCAGCACCACCAATCGGTCCTTCCAACATGATATCCAGTGCAGAGACGATACGTGCAGGCTTGCCGTTATCCTGCTCCCACGGACGCGGCGCGTCCGGCAGTTGCAAGTTAGAGACGGTAAAACCGGCCAGGCCAGCCTTTGGTTTTGCACCACGCCCTGTCGCGCCTTCATCACGAATCTCACCGCCCATGCCAGTTGCAGCACCCGGAAACGGGGATATCGCCGTTGGATGATTATGGGTTTCAACTTTGATGTTGATGTGGCTCGCTTCATTCACGCGCCCATACTCACCAGTGGTACCATTCGGGAAAAATCGCGCTGCCTCAGTGGATGATTCAATCACCGCGGCGTTATCATGGTACGCCGACAACACACCATCGGGCGAACATTTAGTAGTGTTGCGAATCATCGAAAAGAGCCCAATATCCTGCGCTTCACCATCGATGATCCAGTCGGCATTAAATATTTTATGACGACAATGTTCAGAGTTTGCCTGTGCAAACATCATCAACTCGACATCCGTTGGGTTGCGCTTTAACGCAGTAAAACTTTCTACCAGATAATCGATCTCATCATCACTCAGCGCCAACCCTAGTTCAGCGTCCGCTGCAACCAATGCCGCTTTGCCACCACCGATCACATCAACGCTTAACAGCGGCGCTGGAGATGCATGACTAAAAAGGTTATCTGCTTCATCAAACGAGAACAGTAATGACTCAATCATGCGGTCATGAAGCAACTGGCCCAACGACGTTGTTTGCTCGATGGATAAAGTCGCGCCATCACTTGTCTCAACGTAATAAGCAATACCACGCTCAACCCGTTGCACTGCACTCAGACCACTAATCCGCGCAATATCGGTCGCCTTACTTGACCACGGCGAGATAGTGCCAATACGTGGTACCACCAACATTAAGGTAGCTGTTGATGACTGTTGCGCGACTGCTGATGGTGCATTGAGCAACTCTTTCAACAGTGCCTGCTCTGACTCAGCAAGCGCCGCTTCAGACTCAATAAAATAGACAAATTCGCTATGTATAGCCTGTAATGTCGGCAACACTGCCTGTGCAGCCGAGAGCAGTTTATCAGTACGAAATGGGGAGAGAGCAGTTGTGCCGCGTAGTTGTAGCATATTTAAACCGAATCAAAATAGATTAAAAAGGGAACCAGATCACACCGGCACCGTTAGCAACGGAAAAGGAAGGCGATTAATCCAGCTTCACACCCAATCTGCGCGCGACCTCTTCATAGGCCTCAATCACACCACCGAGCCCCTGACGGAAACGATCTTTATCGAGTTTTTCACGCGTCTCAACATCCCATAGACGACAGCCATCAGGCGAGAACTCATCGCCTAAAACAATCTGGCCGTGATAGCGACCAAACTCCAGCTTGTAATCAACCAGCAACATGCCCGCTTCAAAAAAGAGCTGTTTTAACACGTCATTAATTTCAAAGGTGAGTCGCTTCATGATAGAGATTTCTTCATCATCGGCCCAGCCAAAAGAGCGGATGTGAAATTCATTAATCATCGGGTCATGTAGCTCATCGTTTTTCAGGAAAAATTCAAAAGTAGGCGGATTCAATTCCAGCCCCTCTTCAACCCCTAAACGTTTGCAGATACTACCCGCAGAAATATTGCGCACTACACATTCGATTGGCAACATATCAAGGCGCTTCACCAGTGATTCCTGATCAGAGAGCAGCTCATCAAAGTGAGTGATGATACCCGCCCGCTCGAGGTGCGTCATGATGAAGGCGTTGACCTTGTTATTGATCATCCCTTTCCGTGCCAGCTGGTCTATTTTTCGGCCATCAAAGGCAGAGGTGTCATCGCGATAGACCATCACCATCTTATCGGGGTCTTCAGTAGTGAAGACTGATTTTGCCTTGCCAGAATAGAGTTCTTTCACTTTTTTCATTGGATAGTTCTCAGAATGTCGCCCAGAATGAAACTAAAATCAGGCGCAATTGTACCGTAAAATGATTGCGAAATCCTGCGAGATCACACGCGGAAGTGCAATTCCCAGCTCAGCCCAGCTGACGCCAGTCCAGGCCGCATTCCTGATCGGCGATCGCTACCCACTCTGGAGTGCAATCGAGCGCAGCAGCAAGGGTCTCACGTACGATTTCAGGCGAATTATTCTGCTCACTCAGGTGCGCCGCGGCAAAATGTTGCAAACGCGAACAGTCCAGCTGGCGCAGCAACGCCGCCGTCTGATGATTACTGAGATGACCGCGAGGGCCACTGATACGCGCCTTAAGTGACGCAGGGTATTCACTCGCCGCCAGCATATCGGCATCATAATTACTCTCAAGCAACAGTGCATCGCAGCCACTCAAACAGTCCTCGATATGTGGCGTGGTTGAGCCGACATCGGTCAGCAACCCCAGGCTATGCGCACCATCAGAAAAGACAAATTGACTCGGTTCACGTGCGTCATGCGGCACCGGGAATGGGGAGAGTTCAAGATCACCAATTTCGAAGCGCTCATGACTACTAAAAATAGTAAGCGCTGGCAGCTCATCCGGTACAAACTGCTTTGCACTGCCGTGGGTCGCCCAAACAGGAATTTTAAAACGCCGCGCCATCACTGCCACGCCATTGATATGGTCACCGTGCTCATGCGTTACCACAATCGCAGTGATCGCCTCAGGGTTCTGCTTTAGCCGCTCCAGACGCCGCACGGTCTGCTTGACTGAAAACCCACAGTCGATCAGCAGCGTGGTGCCATGCCGCGAAACAAGGGTACCGTTACCTCGGCTACCACTGCCGATAGAGGAAAAGCGCATTGAGTAGCAGTCGTAAACTAAGCGTCAGACGTTACTGATCACTGATAGAGGGTGCGTTTGGCGCATCCTGTTCTGTAACTGCCTGCGGCACAGAGAAACGTTCATTAATGGTTGGCGCCACCAGATCAGGCGGATAATCGAGCGCCTTTGTCATTTGACTCTTTTTATAGGTTTCATCGGGCGTGGTGGAACAACCACTCAGCAACATGCCGCCCATCGAAAAGACCACTGCCGATAGCAACAACACCCGCGCATTCATATTTGATCTCTTCATTACAGCACTACCTCATCCGCGTCACGTTTCGCCGCGCGCAACGTCTCGTGGTAGTTTTCAGATAGCGGTGTTAGAGGCAGGCGTATTCCTGCTGGGATCATCCCCATGTCATGCATCAACCATTTTACCGGGATCGGGTTCGCTTCAACAAAGAGATCCTGGTGCAACGACATCAGATGACTATTGATGGCATCCGCAGCGTGTTGATCCCCAGCCAGTGCGGCGTCACACATCGCCCGCATAGCCTTTGGTGCAATATTGGCCGTGACCGAGATAACCCCTTTACCACCCGCCAGTATCAGATCCATCGCAGTTTCATCATCACCGCCATAAAGATCAATACGGTCACCGCAACATTCCAGAATCTCACGTGCGCGCTGCAGGTTACCGGTCGCCTCTTTTACGCCTACAATATTTGAAATTTCAGCGAGTCGTTTGATGGTGTGCGGCAGCATGTCACACACGGTGCGACCCGGCACATTATATAAAATCTGTGGAATCGGCACCGCCTCGGCAATCGCCACATGGTGCAGATAGAGCCCTTCCTGAGTCGGTTTGTTGTAATACGGCGCAACCAGCAGGCAGGCGTCGGCCCCCGCTTCCATCGCACCACGCGTCAGCGCAATTGCCTCACGCGTGCAGTTAGAACCGGTACCCGCAATCACAGGAATACGCCCGCCCACCAGCTCCACCACACGGCGGATCACACTGCAGTGCTCTTTGTCGTCCAGTGTCGCCGACTCGCCAGTCGTCCCCACCGCCACGATCGCATTGGTGCCATTTTCAATGTGGAACTCCACCAAATTACTCAGCGACACATCATCCAATGTGCCGTCTTCATGCATTGGCGTTACAAGCGCCACCATACTACCGTGAAACATCAAAACTCTCCGTCTGGAATCTATACCGCTAGAACCACAAAATCGATGCCGCTAAGTATACTACTTTTCCCATAAGCAAATAAGCTACTGCGCTGATAATTAGCAAGATTTCAGTAGTTTCTCAATTCCCGCGCTTCACGTATGATAAATGAGACTCAACAGCCCAAACAAAGAGGATCTCGATTTGACACAACACCTCGTTATCAACGCCATCGGTAAAGACCAGCCCGGCATAGTCAATACCCTGTCACTCTCAATATTCGATGCGCAGTGCAATATTATCGATAGCCGCATGGCCGTGCTCGGCGGTGAGTTTGCCATCATTCTGCTGGTATCTGGCAGTGATAAAGCGATTGCGGCGCTCGCCACCCACCTTGATGATGCCGCCAACAAACTCGACCTGACGATTACGACCAAAACGACCAGCACACGTCAGACCAACGAAACATTAGTGCCATATACCATTGAGGCGATCGCGCTTGATCATCCCGGTATTGTCTATCAGCTGGCCAGCTTTCTATCTAACAAGCAGATCAATATTGAGAACCTCACCACCGAATCTTATGCAGCAGCGCATACCGGTAGCCCGATGTTTGCCGTCACCATGACCGTTGGCATCCCAGCCGCGCAAAAGATTAATGCACTGCGAGATGAGTTTACGGAATTCTGTAATGAGCTTAATATCGATACAACCTTTAAACCTGCTAAGGGCTAATCGCTTTTAGCAATATGATTTCATCCGACCATTACCATGAGAACAAACCATGCCCGAATTAACCATCGGTAAAGCCGTACCAGATTTCGAAGCCGCCGCGACTGGCGACAAAACCATCAAACTATCCGAGCTGCTCGGAAAAAATGTCATCATCTATTTTTACCCTAAAGACAGCACCCCCGGCTGCACCCGCGAAGGGCAGGACTTTCGCGACAACCACAGCAAATTCAAACGCCAGAAATGCATCATATTTGGCGTCTCTCGCGATAGCATTAAGTCACATGAAAACTTCAAGGCAAAACAGGAATTCACCTTTGATTTACTGTCCGATAAAGAAGAGGAACTTTGCGAACTTTTCTCAGTCATGAAAATGAAAAACATGTATGGCAAAAAAGTTCGCGGCATCGAACGTAGTACATTTTTAATCGATGCCGATGGCATCCTGCAACATGAATGGCGCGGCCTTAAAGTACCCGGCCATGTCGATGAAGTGCTTGAAACAGTCAAATCCCTCAATAAGCAGAAGTAGGTAATATGACCACTAAAAACAGTAAAGCGAAGAAGTTCTTTGTGCTCGACACGAATGTGCTGATGCATGACCCGTCATCGATTTTCCGTTTTCATGAGCACGATATTTTTATCCCGATGATCGTACTCGAAGAGCTCGATCATAATAAACGCGGGCCATCTGAAGCATCACGTAATGCACGGCTGGCCAGTCGGTTTATTGAAGATCTGATGAGTGATGGTGCTAAAAGAGAAATAGAAAAAGGACTTAAGCTACCCGCACCAGAGAGTGGTAACGCCATTACCGGGCGACTATTTTTACAGACGCGCACACTCACGTCGGAGTTACCTCAAGACCTGCCGGGCAATAAGGCTGACAATCAAATCCTGTCGACCGCATTAGCGCTGCAGAAAGAGTATAAACAAACCGTTGTTACCATCGTTTCAAAAGACATTAATCTACGTATTAAAGCCGTAGCACTCGGTATCCCCGCTGAGGATTACCGTGTCGATCAGGTACTCGATGACCTAAGCCTGCTCTATAGCGGACAAAGCAAATTAAGTGATGACTTCTGGGACAAACACAGCAAAGAGTTATCCTCCTGGAAAGAAGGCAATAAGACCTACTATAAAATCACAGGCCCTGAAAGCGAACATTGGAGACCAAACCAGCTCATTCACGATGATAAAAAAAATGGCTTTGAAGGTATCGTACGCTCCGTTGAAAATGGCTGCGCCACGGTAGAGGTTTGCACCAACTATCGCACCAGCAATCATAATGTGTGGGGCGTTAACGCCCGCAATCGAGAGCAGAATTTTGCGCTCAATCTGCTACTCGATCCCGATGTTGATTTTGTTTCACTGCTCGGTAATGCCGGCACTGGCAAGACACTCCTGACGCTCGCAGCAGGGCTGGCGCAGGTGCTTGATGAGCGCCGCTATAATGAAATTATCATGACGCGAGTCACTGTGCCCATGGGTGAAGATATCGGCTTTTTACCCGGCACCGAAGAAGAGAAAATGG
>Ga0316204_10008372_pt1 | contig 14426 bp, 12 predicted proteins | sample 6monrhotite_MG_2_FD_205661 | JGI IMG/M metagenome (GOLD analysis project Ga0316204, IMG submission 205661) | Microbial mat bacterial communities from mineral coupon in-situ incubated in ocean water Damariscotta River, Maine, United States -... | ecosystem: Environmental > Aquatic > Marine >...
AATTCCTTGACTGAAGCCGATCACACAAGTTAGATTTTACTGAGTTCTACTGGAAGACAAAAAAGTGATCGTCTTCAATGTTATTGACCGATCGGTTTCATGTTATTACGCACCATTTGAGCTACGTAATCTGCAATTAAGTTATGTACGAAGTTTTCTCTTCCTATGGCCCTACCGTCTAACCGGAGAGATTTTATTTTTAACGATTCCATGCCATTTTCATTAAAAAGCAATGTTTTGAATTGATTAGTTAATTGACGCTTAACAGCATTATCTTGCCCTTTGGAAGAAATAAGACTTAGTTCGTTAAGATGTTTCTTTAGTTGATTAAATAAAAATCTCACTCTTTGTAGTTTATTTTCATTCAATGCTCTGCTCACAATCACTGAGGCTTGTGAAAAACCCAATACCCAAGCTGACGAATTTTGTTTTTGAATGTTAATAGCTTGAGCGTTAAGCTCATACATCTGGTCGCTTAATAACTCAATACTATTTATTGTCTGCAAACGTTCTTCTATTAAGGCAGAGTATTCATCTAATTCGATAGCGATGGTGTTTAGCTGTGTATCTAAAAACTCATTTGCAAAGATTTGTTTTGCTGCCATTCGAATATCCATAAGATTGGCTTGGAGTTGTTTTTCAGCTAAACGTTTTGACGCATTGGATGAAGATTTAGACAAAAGCTCAGTGGATTCTAATAAAGTGGCTGCTTGACTATAAAGTTGACTTGTACTTATTAGGTTGGGCAAGGATTTATCAGATACGTCTGTCAGTGTTGATTCAAAGCTAAGTATGCGAGTAAAGGTAAAATAACTGAGTAGGATAAAAACAAATAATATTGCCGCTAAACCGGCACTAAATACTTTGACCAGTGAAGTACGAGTACCTTTTTTTGAAGCTAAGATTGTCATTCAGTCACTCGTTTTATTCTGAATTCGATTTTGGGGAAAATAATTTTTTGCTGTTGTATCAAGCGAGTGACAATATCAGTCAGCAAGGGAGGTTGTCGGTTGTTTTGGTCTTTGTGTAATGCGTTTAGAAATTCATCATAACCATCCCCACCGTTTGCCAGATAATCAGAGGTGGCAACTGTATATGTTTGTTTGGGATCTAATCGGCTTCCATTTATGCTGATAGTTTTTATCCGCTCGCCAGCAGGTTTTTCAATGGAATAAGTAAAAGATAAACCTGATACTTGCAAAAATCGGCCTTTCGCGAGTTCGACTTCACTAACACTATTTTCTAAAGCTTGTCTTAATTGCTCTCCTGTTATGGACAAAACTATGATACGTGTCCTGAAAGGCAATTCTGTAGCAATATCTCGGCGGGTGATGATTGCCCCCTTGGTATAAGTTTTATCGCCACGGATTACGCCACCGTTGATTAAAGCAATATCTGCTTTGGCATAATATTTAACAGCATCAGCTATGAAGTTTCCAAACGGCATTTCCATCGTTCGAATCAGGCTTCTCGTAGTTTGTACTTCACTACCAAAAAAACCAATTTTTTGGCTTAGTAATCTATTCAGTCTTTGGTTGTATTCGTCAACCAACAATGAAGTGGTCGGTTCAACAGGCTGGTGTGAGTAATAAACTTTGGTGGTTTCGATATTAAGATTTTTCACTTGGTTGTTAGTTTGCCAACTCAAACGAAGCAACATTAATGGCTCTTCGTACGAAATAGAATACACCATATTAGATTGATGTTGTTCGTGGTTGTTTTCACCTGTTGACTGCACCCGTAAAGCAAAATCAATTTGATTATCAGATATGAGAGTTTGGTAATAATCCCTTTCTTTTGAATAAACTAACACCATTAATTCAGCGCCTTTTTGTTTGAGAGCGGCAATTTGTTGCTGAATAACCTCGCGAGGTTCAAATACACTGGCTCTTTTTAACAAATACTCTTCAACCACCTCTTCGTCTAGAATAGAAATAAAACCAACTTTTACATCATCTTTTTCGACAATTAGGCTGGTTAAAATACCTTCGAGATTGCTATTGATGAGTGGGTCATAAAGGTTACTGCTGACAATTGGGAATGCCGCCTCATAGGAGCGCAATGTAAGCTCATCTTCGAAGTAGCTAAACTCTCGTTTGGTGAGCGTCATTAAATCAGGCTCTAAGGTATTCAGAATATCGATAATGTGAGAGCCTTTGTCGAGGCTGGACAAAGGGCTCGGGCCTAAACTTCCACCGGCAAAGGTAAATATAGTCGGGGAGTCTTCTGCTCTCATTTTGTCTAATAAGCCTGCAAGACCGGCGTAGGTGCCATAGGTATGCACACCTATATCAGGCATATTACCGGCAAACACTAAGGTTAAGTGTTTTTCGGTTGCAGGTGCGGCACTTGTGAACATGCTCATCAAAAGAAAATGCACAGCGATTAAGAGCCGAAAGCTTATGACCAATGTCTCATCCTTTCTATTAAATTATCTATTGAGTGTAACAAAAACGCTGCAGTTGCATAGGATGTGTCATTATCAATAACACATCCTATAGCCATTATTACACTTTATATCGATTCAATGCTGCTGCGTTGTTCATGCAGTTTTCCCATCTGCATTGTAAAATCGGCTAGTTTAGCTTGTTCTTTCTCAATTACCGCTTCAGGCGCATTACTCACAAATTTTTCATTAGAAAGTTTTCCTTGAGTACGAGCAAAGTCTTTTTCCAATTTATCCAAAGCTTTAGCAATTCTAGCTAACTCGGCATTTTTATCAATCAAGCCAGCCATGGGGATCATGATTTCAAGTGTTCCCAATAAAGAGGTAGCACAAACCGGTGCTTTGTCAGCTTCACTTAACGCTGTCACAGACTCTAGCTTGGCGATTGCGTATAAGAACATCCCGTTCTCTTCAAGCCGTCTTATGTCTTCAGTAGAGGCATTACGAAGCAATACAGGTAAAGGTTTACTTGGGGCGATGTCCATCTCACCGCGAATGGTTCGAATACTTAATACAAAAGCTTTGACCCATTCCAAATCTTGCATCGCTGTGGCATCAACCTTAGCAGCATCATATTCAGGGTAAGCCTGATCCATGATAGTGGCAGAGTGACGGTTAGCCAGAGGCGATACATTTTGCCAAATCGTCTCTGTAATAAAGGGCATAATGGGATGCATCAATCTAAGCAAAGACTCTAAAACAGTCACTAGAGTATGCCGCGTACCTCGCTGTTGCTCTGCGTTGCCTTGCAATAAGACAGGTTTGGTTAATTCAATATACCAACCACAAAATTGATCCCAAGTGAATTCGTATAATGTATGCGCGGCAATATCAAAACGATAAGTGTCCATAGCACTGCGATAGGCTTTTATGGTGTTTTGGTATTGCCCCATTATCCACTTGTCTGCAAGTGAAAAGGTCATGCTTGAATCTGCGCTAAACCCACAATCCTGCTGTTGGGTATTCATCAGTACAAAATTACTGGCATTCCATAATTTGTTGCAAAAATTTCTGTAGCCCTCTAAACGCTTCATATCCCAATTAATATCCCGCCCAGTAGAGGCAAGGGCAGCTAGGGTAAAACGTAAAGCATCTGTACCGTGAGACTCTATGCCATCGGGAAATTGTTTAGTCGTTTGTTTTTTGATTTTTTCAGCCATTTTTGGCTGCATCATATTACCGGTGCGCTTTTCGAGTAAATCTTCCAGAGAAATACCATCTATCATATCCAATGGATCGATGACGTTACCTTTAGACTTAGACATTTTATGGCCATCATCATCACGAATAAGGCCAGTCACGTACACTGTTTTAAAAGGCACTTGTGGTTTGCCATTTTCATCTTTAAGAAAATGCATAGTCATCATGATCATTCTGGCCACCCAGAAGAAAATGATGTCAAAACCTGTCACCAAAACATCGCTAGGATGGAAGGTTTTTAAGTCTTCGGTATTTTCAGGCCAACCTAAGGTAGAAAAGGTCCACAGCGCAGAAGAGAACCAAGTATCGAGTACATCCTCATCTTGTCTTAGGGCAATATCAGCCGCTAAGCCGTTTTTTGCGCGTACTTCTGCTTCGTCACGACCCACATACACATTCCCTTGTTCGTCATACCAAGCCGGTATTCTATGACCCCACCACAATTGCCGGGAAATACACCAATCTTGGATATCATTCATCCAAGAAAAGTACATGTTCTCATATTGTTTAGGTACAAACTCAATCTCGCCATGGGTGACTGCGTCTGCTGCAACTTTCGCTAATGGTGCTGCGCGCACATACCATTGGTCGGTCAACATGGGTTCAATTACCACAGCACTTCTATCACCATAAGGTACAGTCAAGTCGTGGTCTTTTACTTCTTCTAATAAACCCATTTCATCAAATTTAGCCACTATGGCTTTACGGGCGGCAAAACGGTCTAAATTTAGAAATTCTTCAGGTAATGCTGAGCTCAGGGCATCACTTGCTTCACCTTTAGTGTCGAATATTTCAGCTTGCTGGCGAATTTCACCAGAGAAAGTCAAAATATTGATCATAGGTAATTGATGGCGTTTACCCACTTCATAATCGTTAAAGTCATGGGCTGGAGTTATTTTTACGCAACCCGTGCCTTTTTCCATATCGGCATGTTCGTCGCCCACAATAGGAATACGACGATCCACTAAAGGCAAATCAATAAACTTACCAATCAAGTCTTTATATCTAGGATCTTCTGGATTAACCGCTACGCCTGTATCACCTAACATGGTTTCAGGTCTTGTTGTGGCAACGACTAAGTAATCTTTACCATCAGCAGTTTTGGCACCATCCGCCAATGGATACTTGAAGTGCCACATGTGGCCTTTTTTGTCTTTATTTTCGACTTCTAAATCAGATATGGCGGTGTGTAATTTAGGATCCCAGTTAACTAGGCGTTTACCGCGGTAGATTAAATCCTCAGAATGCAGGCGCACAAACACCTCATTTACTGCGTTTGAAAGCCCTTTGTCCATGGTAAAGCGCTCACGTTCCCAATCGACTGAAGCACCCAGCCGGCGCATTTGGTTGGTAATAGTATTACCTGACTCAGCTTTCCATTCCCATATTTTGTCGATAAAGGCTTCGCGCCCCAATTCTTTACGAGTAGGGCCATTCTCTGTTGCTAACTTACGCTCCACTACCATCTGCGTAGCGATACCCGCGTGGTCAGTGCCTACTTGCCATAAGGTATTATTACCCGACATGCGTTTGTATCGGGTTAAGGTATCCATGATCGTTTGTTGAAACGCATGACCCATATGTAAGCTGCCCGTTACATTTGGAGGCGGGATCATGATGCTGTAGGCTTCGCCTTCTCCAGAAGGCTTAAATTGTCCGCTGTCTTCCCATTTTTGATAAATATCGCGTTCTATATTCTGTGGATTAAATGTCTTATCCATTATTTTGTGTCTCATTAATGCTTGAGGCGGGCAGCGTATCTAATTGATTGCCTGCCGCTCTATATTGTTTATATCGTTCTCTGGCCTGAGGTTTGAGTTGTTCTTTTGCAGGCACAAAATCAATGACTTGTCTGAAGCGTTGATGAAAATCGGGAGTTGTGTCGGCTAGATTGATGAGTATTGGACGATTGAACTGGCTGGGTGTCTGCCAGCATATTTCAACTGGAGCGCCACCAACAGGCCCTTCACCGCTCAAATTGTGGGGAACAAAAGCGTCGTTAGGCAATTGCCATAACAACTCATCAAATTGCTCAGCCTGTTTTTGATCTTGACAATACACTAAACATTTTTGTTTTTGCCGATAACTGCGGGTGGCCAACAAACAAGCCAGCGCAAAGTGCGCTGGCTGTTGGTGTGTGTCGTTTGTTTCATCAAGCAGATAAAACGTTACATTTGACATATGCGAAGTGGTTCCTAAAAGGCGTAGTTAATCTTCTGATTCAATACCCGCTCGGTTCATTAAGAACTGAGATAACATAGGTACAGGTCGCCCAGTTGAACCTTTTTCTTTACCGCCAACCCAAGCTGTGCCTGCAACATCCATATGGGCCCAATTATACTTGCGAGTGTAACGAGATAAAAAACAGGCCGCGGTGATAGCACCTGCAGGACGTCCACCGAGGTTACTCATATCAGCAAAAGGACTTTCAATTTGGTCTTGGTATTCATCCCATAGAGGTAAACGCCAAGCCTTATCACCACTTTGCTCAGATGCATTGATCAATTCATGAGCAAGAGGATTATGGTTACTAAATACAGCGCTGGCATGTTTGCCTAAAGCCACAACGCAAGCACCCGTTAATGTAGCAACATCCACTACCAACTCAGGATCAAAACGTTCAACATAGGTTAACGCATCACATAAGACTAAACGTCCTTCGGCATCAGTATTGAGTACTTCAACAGTTTGGCCTGACATAGTGGTTAAAATATCACCAGGGCGGTATGCGTTAGCATCGGGCATGTTTTCACAACCAGCGAGAATACCTACTATGTTAATAGGTAGGTTAAGTGCACTGATGGTATGCATTGCGCCCAATACGCCAGCTGCACCACCCATGTCATATTTCATTTCATCCATGGCTTCACCAGGTTTGATAGAAATACCACCAGAATCGAAGGTTAATCCCTTACCGACTATAACAATTGGCGCTTGACCTGATGGACCACCTTTGTGATCCATTATGGTCATGATTGATTCATTGACAGAGCCTCGGCCCACTGCTAGGTATGAGTGCATACCCAGTTCAAACATTTGTTGCTCATTGACTGAGCTAACATGAAGATTGTCGTAAATTGCAGCTAAACCTTCTGCTTGTTCAAGAAGATATTTAGGGTTACAAATGTTGGGTGGCATGTTGGCCACATCTTTGGCAGTTTTAACTCCTTGTGCGACGGCTAAACCATGTTCAAGTGCGCGTTCTCCAATAGACAACTCGCGGCGAGTGGGTACATTAAAAACGATTTTTCGCAGTGGTCGGCGTAACTCGCCTTTTTTGGTTTTTAACTGCAAAAATGTATACAGAGAGTCTTGCGTAGCTTCAACGGCTTGGCGCACTTTCCAATAGGTATCGCGACCTTTAACATGTAATTCAGTTAGAAAACTGACCGCTTCCATCGAACCCGTTTCATTTAAGGTTTTAATGGTTTTGGAGATAATTTGTTTATATTGGCGTTCGTCTAGTTCGCGCTCTTTGCCACATCCTACCAACAATACGCGCTCACTTAAGATGTTAGGCACGTGGTGAAGCAGTAACATTTGACCGGCTTGACCTTCCAAATCACCTCTTCTAAGCAGATTGCTAATATAACCTTCACTAATAATATCAAGCTGTTCGGCGACAGATGTTAGACGTCTAGGCTCAAATACACCTACCACAATACAGGCACTGCGCTGTTTTTCTGGACTGCCACTTTTTACGCTAAATTCCACTTTGACCCCTCGTCACATGATGAGTAATACTGCAACCTTTAGTCCTTTTAATGAATAATTGAAAGGTGATATTGGGTAATGCAGCTATATTATTGTAAGATTAACTTCAGCCGGACATAATCTGTAAATAAGATCGTGGCTGAGTGCTTTAAATTCGCACACTTTATAAATTAAACTTGTGAAAACGTTAAGTTTACTTAAAATTTCCCATAGTGCCACTAAAATACTACTTTTCCCTTGGATGTGTTGTGCTGATTTTCCGCTATTTAATGAAAGAAACTTTAAAGTCTCAAATAGCAATTTTTATGTTATTGATGGCTATTTTTATCACTCAGAAATTTGTCAAAGTGTTGGCTGAAGCATCAGAAGGAGAAATACCTGCTGGTTTAGTTTTGGGCTTTTTGGCTTTACATATGCCTGTTTTAGCCTCACTTGTGTTACCACTTAGTCTCTTTTTGGGGATCATGTTGGCTCATGGCCGTTTGTATGTAGACAGTGAGATGAGTGTCATGCGGGCATGTGGTATCAGTGAGTGGTATGTCACTCGTGTGATGCTGATCCTGGCTTTGTTTATGTCTTTAATAACAGCGGGCTTAACTATGTGGTTAACGCCTTTATCTATCGAAAGTACCTATCAACTTGAAGAAAAAGTCGGTGCGCAAAGTAACCTGACAAGTTTGATCCCCGGACGTTTCCAACAAACTGCTAATCAACAAGCCGTGATATTTGTGCATGATATCGACAACAGCGAAACCCCCTTAAGAAAAGTTTTTCTAGCGCAAAGAGATAGTGACTCTGATTCTGAAGACGTGCGTATAGTTTATGCCAATAGCGGGGGGATCGAAGAGCAACCCAATGGCGCACAAAAACTGATACTTAAGCAAGGCAAACAATACGAGGGTGAACTGGGTCGACAAGATTATAGAGTGGTTGAGTTTGAAGAGTATCAAATTCAAATTGCCGAACAACAAGCTGAAAAAAAACGCAGGAAACTAAGTGCCTATCCAACTGCAGACTTAATTGCTGATCCGTCTATCGATGCTATAGCAGAGCTGCATTGGCGAATTGCCATTCCCTTATCTTTGCCATTTTTAGTGCTAATTGCGGTGCCGCTAAGTGCTGCTGACCCTAGGCAAGGTCGCTTCGGAAAAATGTTTCCTGCTTTAATGCTTTATCTAGGATATTTTTTGCTGCTAATGACGGGCCGAAAAGCGTTAGAAGATGGCAATATACCTCAGCAACTAGGGTTATGGTGGGTGCATGCAGTATTGTTATCTATCGGTATTGCTTTGTTACTTAAAAGTCGGCCTTTTGGTGTAAAACTGCGCGCTCGATTGAAAAGGGATGTCCGTGTTTAAAATACTCGATATATATATTGCCAAAACATTGTTGTCGACAACGGCAATGAGTTTGAGTGTGCTTGTTGGCTTGAGTGCCTTAATTAAATTTATCGAACAAATGAAACAGGTAGGACGTGGTAGCTACGATATGACTGTTGCCGCAGTGTACGTGTTGCTTAGCTTACCCAGGGAGCTAGAGCAGTTTTTCCCAATGGCCACTTTGATCGGTGGATTGGTTGGTATGGGGATTTTGGCAAGTAACAGCGAATTGGTTGTGATGCAAGCAGCGGGTCAAAGTCGTTGGAATATTATTACTTCTGCCATGAAATCAGCGTTATTAATGGTGTTGTTTGTGATGTTTATTGGTGAATGGGTCGCTCCTGTCACTGAAACAAAAGCGAAAGAAATTCGCACTCAGGCTATTTCTGGCGGTAGCTTATTTGCTTCTGACAGAATAACTTGGGCAAAAGATGGCGATAACTTCGTTAGTATCGGTGAAGTGGTCGATACCAAAACTTTGCGCAGAGTGAACGTATACGAGTTCGATGAAAGTCTAGTGTTAAGGCAAATCACCAGCGCTTTAGAAGCCAATTATAGCGAGAATGGTTGGCAATTAAAGCAAGTGAAATATACCTTTATAGGCGACCAGAGGATCCGTTATGAACAACTTGAAAACGGTGTGTGGCTGTCGACACTCACACCAGACAAATTAGGCGTGGTCACAGTTAAGCCTGAAGCACTGTCGATCCGTGGGTTAGCTGAGTACGTAAACTATCGAAATAATAACAGTCTAGATCCTAGTCGTTACGAGTTAGCCCTATGGCGAAAAGTGCTGCAACCTTTGTCTGTAGGAGTCATGTTGTTAATGGCATTGTCTTTTATTTTTGGCCCATTACGCAGTGTGACTATGGGCGCACGGATAATATTAGGGGTATTAACAGGTTTTGGCTTTTTTGTGAGCAACGAAGTCTTTGGTGCGTTAAGTCTGGTTTATCACCTTCCGCCGTTTTTGGGAGCAGCTTTGCCAAGTTTAGTTTTTGCTGCTTTTTCTATATTTTTATTACAAAGAAAAGGTTAGTTATTCTTGTAATTTTTTCCAAGCTTCGTGATGGTTATCTTCTTTACTAAGCACCAAAATTTCTGTTCCTGCAATTCTATCTTGTAATGACTGTTTTGATTTGAAATCGAATAAAACTAACAAAGTGCCTAAACCGCCAAACGAACATAATAGCCGTAAAAACGCCCGTCTATAACCAAAAGGGTTATCATTAGTACTAAATAGGCGCAGGCGCCAGGCTCGCATACCGATAGTTTGACCGCCATTACGCCAAAACCACAGGAAAAATCCCACAACCCACAACGACACCCAAACCTGCAAGCTAAGTTGGTAGTAATAGGAGTGTTGTATTAGATCACTAAAATGCTCATAACCTTGATTATCCAATATATTGTTTTCTACTAATAACAACATGGATACCAACATTATCATTGCAGCGCACATGCCAACAGCAACGGCGACTAACAGGTCATATATCATGGCGGCCAGTCTACGAAAGAAACTTGCTCGGGAGTGTTGTGGGGTTGTAGATGTCACAAATAAGCCTTAAAAAATAAATCAGATGTTATCAGTAAAATCGACACAATATATACTTTGAGATAAATATTATTGGTAATGTGATTTTGCGCATACATGATCACTGAGAATGTTAATGAATATATGTCTGCAGGCTTAGGAGGATACCCCGCTGCCATCCTTAAGTTGCGTAAGATGTAACATGAAATTAACAAGCTTCAATTCCAATATTACCATTGGTATTACCAATGCTAATTAATTGGTTGACAAAAAGTTGAATATTGGTTATTTTAGTGTGCTAAGCCTGACTACTTCGTCATTTTAATAAGACTCTGCGCTTCGTCTCTGGTGGTTTAATAGCCCGGATTAAAATTGCAGATATGAGTATCGAACATTGGAACAATGTTATGAACTTGAATCTGACATCTTTGTTTATGATGTCTAAAGCCTGCATTCCTCATTTAGCTGCAGGTAGCTCAATTGTGACACTTGCATCTCAAGCCGGTCGAGATGGCGGCGGTGGCGGTGCGGTTGCTTATGCAAGCTCTAAAGGTTCAGTTATAACCTTCACACGAGGTTTAGCCAAAGAGCTCGGCCCTGATATTCGCGTAAATGGCGTATGCCCTGGCATGATCAGCACTGGATTCCACGATACCTTCACACCTAGTGAAGTGCGTGAAAAAGTAGCTGGTATGACTTGTGCTAAACGTGAAGGTTCTTCAGAAGAAGTAGCGAAACTAGTGGCTTTCTTGGCTTCAGATGAATCTTCATATATGACAGGTAACAATATTGATATTAATGGTGGAATGCTTTTCTCTTAGGAAAAACCATTAACAACCAACTAATAATAAAAGTAGAATATAAGCTACTGAACCCTGCAAGGCCATGTTGATACATGGCTTTTTTTGGGAGTAGAAAATGATAAACAGAAGGCAGATCATTACTGGAACAGTAAAGTTGTAAATTGATTTTAAGGCACCTGTTTGGGTGCCTTATGCTTAAGAAATTAAATGATTAAGGGAATATAAGTCACGAGTTTGACTGGTTTGTCTTCTCACTTCTTCTAAGGCTATTGCTTCGCTGGCCTCAAATAATGCATTAATAAGTCGATTAAAATGCAGGTGCATCGCTGCTCTTGCTGCTTGTGAGTCTCGATTAACCAAGGCATTATAGATCGCTCTGTGTTCGTCTAACCTTTTCGCATCACTTTGACTACATACGCCTTTATATGCCATTTTGACTGTTGGACTGGTTTCACGCATATTCCACAAGCTATTCACTGCCATCAAAATTGCACTGTTACGGGTAGCTGTTGATATAATCAAATGAAATTCTTTATCAGCAGCTTCCGGGTCAGCACCTTTCCCCATCTCAATCAGTGTTTGATTTAATCGAATAAGTTCATCTTCTGAAATGGTAGTAGCGGCCAGCGCAGCTGCTTCCCCCTCTATCAATGCCCTTGCTTGAGTGAGTTCAAACGCACTAATATTATGATGAATATTTTTCTTTTTGGAATTTTCTAATACATAAACACCCGAGCCAGTTTTCACTTCTACTTGTTCAAGTACCTCTAGGGCAATAATTGCTTCTCGAATAGTCGGACGGCTTACTTTGAAATTCTCAGCAAGCTCTCTTTCTGGCGGAAGCCTACTGCCAGCAGGGTATTGCCCAGAATCAATAAGTGATTCTATCCTTTCGACAATAGTCCAAAACAGTCGCCTATTCTTCATCCTCTAATCCTCTAGTTATCTGCGCATACTTCCACACGTTTATAAACGTATGATATATCGAACTGGCACATCACTTCAGCTTTTTTAAAGGTTATACCATAATGTTGGCTTAATTCCAAATTGGTAATATTCAATTTTCAATTTTTGTTATTACCAATAAATTCTATATTGGTAATAAATCAAATGTAAAATTGGTTAATATTTGTTTGACATTGTATTTAACTATTGGTTACATTGTGTTGTCTGTACACAAAAGAGCAATCCGAGAACACACACATGATAAAACTAAATAAGATAAGTAGCGCGATGAAAGACTGCAAGTCTAGCCGCGTACTTAGCAAAGCAGTATACGCATCGACGATAGCGTGCATGATGGGTATGCCAGTCATGGCACAAGAAAGTGATGCCACACCTGCAGTTGAAGATTCGACTGAGGTGATTGAAGTGAAAGGTATCCGCAAAACGATACAAGATTCTATCAGTATAAAAAGATTATCGAATAGCATAGTAGATGGCTTATCGTCTGACGATATTGGTGACTTACCTGCATTATCGATTGGTGAAGCGCTTGAAACGCTAACAGGTGCTGCGTCTCACCGTGAACAAGGGGGTGCCACAGAAATTTCTATTCGTGGTTTAGGCCCATTTTTAGGCAGTACAGTTTTTAATGGCCGTGAAGCGGCTAATGGTAGTGGTGACCGTTCAGTTAACTTCTCACAATTTCCGTCTGAACTTTTTAACAAAATTGCAATTTACAAGACTCAAGAAGCGAGCTTGATTGAAGGTGGTGTATCTGGGCAAATTTCGTTAGAGACCATGAAACCTCTAGATTACGGAAAACGTCGTTTTCAGGCCCAAGTAAAGGGTAGTTGGAGTCCTGCTGAAAGTGATATTGATAATAGTGCACGAGATATTGGTTCACGTATTACACTAAGTTTTGTGGATCAAATTGAAACTGACAAATTAGGTGAAATCGGTTTTTCTATAGGTGGACAAAAAAGAAAATCTACAAACCCGGAACAAGAAGCACGGTCAACTAGTGGTTTTGCCGATTGCCGAATAGACCCTACAACAAATTATGGACTTTATAGCAGCGATGATTGTGATGATGACGACGCGAATATAAATCCAACTGGCGATGGCGGTGTTAATTACGAAGTAGATCCTGAAACCGGTTTACCAATTGATGATGGTATACCTTACTTGTTTTCTCCGAGTTCATATTCATACCGTCAGAACACTACAGATGATGACAGAGAGTCTCTTTTCGGTGCTATTCAATGGCGTCCAAGTGAAACTTTCGAAATGAACATTGACGCTGAATATTCAAATCGAGTCTTTACAGAAATCCGCAACGATTTGGTTTTTGCAAACAGTAAGCGATTAAATGCCCCTAACGTTTCATTAGACGGCCAATTACCTGTTGATCTTCTCATCTCAGATAACGGATCATTGATTTCAGGTACGAATTTCCAACGAATTGAAACATTAAGTACTTATATTGAGCGTTTAGAAGAATATAAAGGTGGCGGTGTTGCATTTATTTATGATGTTAGTGACCTATTGTCAATTTCAGCTGATTTATCTGTTTCACAAACAGAGCGTCGTGAAAATCTGTATCATACTCGATTGCAGTCTGAACCAACTGACATATTGGGTAACCCTGTAGTAGGGGCTGCAGACGGCGGTTATATCAACACTGCGATTGAAATTGGTCAGAATGGGTCGTTGATCCCCATTATGCAAGTTAGAAATTTTGATGTGTCGAACCCCAATAACTTTGCCGATTCTGCTCGTACACGTGTTGACTTAAACCAATTTCGCAACAACAAAATCACAGCGTTTAGGACAGATTTTGAATATTTAATGGACAGTGAAGTCATTAGTCAAATTAAAGGTGGTGTACGTTTTTCTAAATTGGAATTTGATAGTGCGCCACGAGTTCGTGATGAATTTACCAATAATGATAATGATGTGATGTATGAAGCCATTGCTAGATGCCAAAATAGTAGCTTTCCAGAAAGTGGCTTTTTATCTGGAGTAACCGGTGGTCAAGCACTGATTACTAATGTTGATTCTTCAGGTAATGTAATTACACAAGGTACTGGCAATGCGTACGCTACTTTCGACCCACTTTGTCTTGCCCAAGCAGTAACGGGCGGCACTCCTGTGTACCCAGAGGCAGAGCAGACTCTTGCGAATGTTAACGTAGAAGAAGAAACTACCGCAGTTTATTTGCAAGCTGACTACGATACCTTTATTGGTGATTATACTGTCAGAGGTAACTTTGGGCTACGCCCCCTGTGTCAAAGTAGTTGTCATCCCTAAAATTTAATTTTTTTAGATCGGGGGGCGGTAATTGAGCAATAAGTGTCTAGTTATTCAACAGAAAGAAAACAAGCTATTTTAAGTAAATTGTTACC
>Ga0316204_10008373_pt1 | contig 14424 bp, 12 predicted proteins | sample 6monrhotite_MG_2_FD_205661 | JGI IMG/M metagenome (GOLD analysis project Ga0316204, IMG submission 205661) | Microbial mat bacterial communities from mineral coupon in-situ incubated in ocean water Damariscotta River, Maine, United States -... | ecosystem: Environmental > Aquatic > Marine >...
GTTTGTTTTATAGCCAAGAGCAAGGAGTGCAGCAATGGCATCTTGTTCTTTGGATGAGCCGCCGCTTCCGATTGAGCCAGCATTTTCGAATAGCGGGCCACTTGCTGAGTTAAGGGTTGGGCTGACTTTGTCTTTGAGTTCAACAACGAGTCGTTCGGCTGTTTTTTTGCCAATTCCAGGGCATTTGGAGAGTAGAGCGGTATCTCCTGAAGAGAGCGCTGCATGAAGACTTGAGAGTGAAAGCTTGCTAAATAAGCCGAGGGCAACTTTAGGTCCAACACCGGAGACTTTTTCAACAATGAGTTTGAAGAAATTGCGTTCTTCCCGGGACATGAATCCGTAGAGATTTTGAGCGTCTTCGCGGTAAACGGCAAAAGTATGCAGACGAACATTTTTGCCCACGGGTGGAAGTTGCTCAACGGTACATAAGGGCACATGTACTTCGTAGCCGATGCCTTGTACTTCTATCACTGCCGTGAGTGCGTTGGATTCTGAAAGTTTACCTTCGAGTGAAATAATCATGATTTTTTAGAGAGTAGAAATGCTCAAAATATCTTCCATGGTATAGAGGCCAGAGGGTTTGTCTAAAATCCATTCGGCTGCCTTAAGTGCACCGCGAGCAAATGTTGATTTGTCTTGAGATCGCTGCGTGATTTCAAGGCGCTCAAATGGGCTTGCGAAATAAGTCGTGTGCTCTCCAACAATTTCTCCAAGCCTAAGGGCGTGAATGCAAACCTCTTCTTTAGGCCTATTTTGCTGGATACCCTTACGTCCATGAGTGATGCTTTCTTTGTCGTCCAAACCTCGTTCTTTGCAAATAATTCTCCCAAGTTGCTCTGCGGTGCCTCCTGGCGAGTCTTTTTTTCCTGCGCGGTGAAGCTCTACAATCTCGGCATTAAATTCAGGGCCGAGGAGGCGCGCTGCCTGGCGAACTAGGTGGAAAAATACATTTACGCCAAAAGCATAATTACCTGACCAGACGATGGGGAGCTTCGTTTGGTAGGCTAGGATGGCTTCGCGTTCTTCAGGTGTGTGGCCTGTTGTTGCGATAACGATAGGTTTGTTATGCTTCACCGCACATTCGAGTAAGGGGAGCGTAGCCGTATGGAAGCTAAAGTCGATAATAGCATCACATTCGGCAATTCCAGGATCCGGGTTTTCTCGGGGATTTACGCCACCCGTGCATATTTCAGCATCAACTTCAGGAGCTAGACTAATGAGCGATTGGTTAAGCCTGCCGCTAGTGCCGTTAAGGAATATTTTGAGAGCCATGGTTGTTTAGGCGTTAAAATCAAAAGTGTCTAAGAAATGCTCGAGCTCTGAGGCATTTTTCTCGGTGAGAGGCGCTAGTGGAAGTCGTGCCTCAGCGGAGCTTGTCTTTTTGCAGTGATGCAGGGCATGCTTCAGCGGAGTGGGGTTGCTCTCAATGCAGAGCATTTGAAAGAGAGGAAGGTATTTTAGGAAAAGCTCCCGGGCATCGTTTAAGTGTTCAGAGCGTACATATTCCCACAGGCGAATAATAGCTTCAGGTGCGAGGCAGGCAAAGGCACTTACAGAGCCACGTGCTCCAACTGCGTATGCAGGGAGGCTGATAGCTTCATCACCGACAAACACTGAAAAGTCATCACCCAAGTGGTTTACTAGCTGTGCAATGCGTGTTACGCAGCCACTTGCGTCTTTTATGCCAATAATGTTGGGGTGGGCGGCGCGTAGGCGAACAATGGTATCGATTTCTAGCTGGATGCCGGCGCAGCGTGGAGGATTCGAGTAGAGGAGGACGGGTTTTTCTGATGCTTCAGCAATAGCGCTGTAATGCTGGTAAAGGCCTTCTTGGGAGGGTCTATTGTAGTAGGGGGTGACAACGAGTAGCCCATCGGCCCCAGCCTCAAGAGCTTGCCTGGCTAATGATGTTGCCTGTGCCGTACTGGCCGATCCTGCTCCGGCAAATACAGGAACACGTCCAGCGGCCGTCTCGACCGTTGTTTTGATAATAATTCGCTGCTCTTCTTCTGTAAGCGTTGTGGACTCTCCAGTTGACCCGAGCGGGATGAGCCCGTTAACGCCTGCGCTTACTTGTTTTTCTACAAGTGTTTTTAAGTCCTCAAGGCAAAGCTTCCCCTTGTTTATTGGAGTCACCAAGGCCGTAAATACGCCAGTAAGCAGCTTAGGATACATGGCCAGGATTATGGAGGGAAAGCATGTTTGTGTTCAACGAAAAAGCAGTGTTTTGCTATCTCTCCCCCTATTTTTTGAATATTATTCAAAAAATAGATCTAACTGAGCACGCGTTGTTGTCTTATCTTGCTGATTGATAAGTGTTAGTGTCTTTTTTTTTATTTTCATCCACCCCTTGAAAAAACAGAATCATGAGCGATATTAGGGTATGATCACTAGCAAAACATATGGGTGGATTTTCGGGATGCTCTTTGGGGCCTCCCTGGCCTTTGTCTCTATTGCCCAGGGACAGCTCTATTTTACGACCGAGTTTGGTACCGTTCAGGGAGTGAATAAGATGGACGTTGATGGTAGCAATGCCTCTCAAATTGTCAGCACAGCTACGCGGACACGGGGGATTGCGTTGGATATTCCCAATAGCCACATGTATTGGACTGACTGGGAATTAGGTACCTTGGTGCGGTCTAACTTAGATGGAACGAGTGAAACAACGCTTCTTACAGGCTTGGGAAACCCTCAATCTGTACAGCTTGATTTAGCCAATAACAAGATGTATTTTACGGTTCAGTCTGTGGGAATTCGCAGCGCTAACCTCGATGGAACAGGCCTCACCACCGTTGCAGCTGTTGGGGGTGACCCTGAGGGGCTTGCCTTGGATGTTGCTAATAGTCACATTTACTACGTTCAGCAGGATATTCAGCAGGTTCGCCGCGTTGATTTTGCGGGAACCAACGATACCTTGCTCTATCAAGACAATGATGACCTCAATGACATCGGGCTTGATGCAACTAGTGGTAAGATGTACTGGACTACCGGTGTTAATGGGGGCTCAACGGGTACCATCAAGCGGGCCAATCTTGACGGGAGTACGGTGGAAACACAGTTGAGTGGCCTCGCCTGGGCCTATGGCATGGCGCTCGATGCTTCCAATAGTTTTATTTACTATGCGATTACAGATGGGTCCACACCAGCCAACAGTACTATCAACCGCGTGAACTTCGATGGCACAGGCAATACGAACCTCATTACCGGAGGGGTAGCCGAAGGAGCCCGTGAGCTCGCTTTAGTTCCAGAACCTAGCACCTACGCTCTGATCTTCGGATCCGCCGCTATCGGGCTCGTTCTTCTGCGTAGAAAATTCTTATCTCGCTAGTATCGGGCATTTTATATGTTTTCAAAAGCGTGTTCCCTGATGGGTGCACGCTTTTTTTTATGCCTCTATATCTAATAAAATCGCCTTGTGTTATGACGTTTTATTGTCATTTTTCCTAATGATCGGGGTTCATAAGTCTCCCTGATTGGTGTGTTTTACTATTAGATAGTGTAGTTGTTGTTTGATCTAAAAGATTCTTAAAAATGAAGAAAATTGTTAGTGTTAATCTAGGTTTATTAATTTTGGCGTTATACGCCTCCCTGTTCACTCATGCTCATGCTGTCGTTTGGCGCGAGGATGTCCCTGAATCAGAGTTTTTGAAAAAGGCCGAATCCTTCACGTCTGTCGTTCAGATAGTAGCTGAAGATGGATATGGCTCAGGCGTCTTGATCGGCCCACACACGGTGCTTACGGCCTTTCACGTAGCAGAAGGCTGTAAGCCTTTTGCGTCTAAAGTAGTCGCGCATGATGCGGTCGGGGGTGAAGCCCAATATACGATCTTGAGCACCTATTTTCCTGATAGCCTCATGTGCACCGCTTCGAGCGAGGATATGGATGATTGGCCCCCCACACATAACGATATTGCAATTATTGAGCTTTTAGAGCCGGTGGACAGCAATCGCTTTAAGCTTTCGCATTTTGTAGGAGAGTCTGAAGAATCAAGGGACCTCACCTTGCTTTTGAAGAATGATTACTTCCTCGAATTCGAGGGAGCAGGGTATGGTAGTTGGGGGCGCTGGGGGGCTGTGCCTGAGCGCCCCCAAGTGGATAATCCTGGGAAGCGCCACTATTACCAGTCCCGAGGGAATTATGATTACGAACTAGATCCCGAAACAGGTCTCCCTTTTTTGGAAATGCTTAGTTTTTCTGAGTATTCGAATATGGATAATAAGGGTAGTTTGCTTCCCCTTCATGGCGTGTGTAAGCCTGGGGATAGTGGCTCTCCTATATTTAATCCAGGGTCAGGGAGCGTTTTTGCACTCTGTGTGAATGGGGCGTTTTTCAATTATCTTACAGACGATTCTGAGCATAATGAATTGAGCGGTTATGTTTCTCTTTATCCGCATCTAAGGTGGATTTTGGAGACGAGGAGTCATATCGAGCGCATGAGTAGCATCCTTGATTTTTCTCGCGAAATACTCACCTGCGATCTTGAGCATGTAGCTCTTGATGTGTTAGTCCAAAAGCTAGAGATCGATGACATGGATTCGCTCAAGCACCTTTTGCCGCGTATTTCAGTCAATTTAAATACACAGGATTCCTTGGGGCATTATCCTTTGGGTATGGCCATTTATAAGGGAGATATCGAGTTAGCACAGCTCCTTCTAGACCATGGAGCTGATCCTAATCATGATAATGGGGGTGGCTTTAGTTGGCTTGAGCTTGCCATATTTACCGAGAATTGGGGCCTTGCTGACCTCTTCAGGCAGTATGGTGCGATTGATCGCGTTTTCGCTGATGTTGCCGGTGATACTTGCCAAAAAGACAGGGAAGCCTCAATGCTTGATTTTCTTATTCAGTATGGTGAGCATAGCTTAAATGCTTTTGTTTTCTCGGATCCTTTAGCGCTCGCTTTGCTGAAAGGTATTGAAAGCGAGGATAAGTTCATGGCCCGTCTACTACTAAAGTCAGGCGCTGACTGGACACGAGAGGACTATTTTAATCAGGCTCCGCTATTCGGTAGCATAGGAGTCTATGATGAAGGCACGGTTAATCTTCTGCTTGAAAATGGGGTAGACCCTAATGTTTCCGATAGTAAAGGAAGATTACCTCTTGTTCAGGCGGCCATGGGAGGCTATGACCCCATCGTTCAAGTGCTCCTTGAGCATGGGGCTGATCCTAATGCTGAAGATGCGCTCGGGCGCACATCTCTTTATGTCGCACTCATGCCTGAAGAAGATGAAGGACTTGATGAATCACTGCTTGAATTGCTTTTAAGCTATGGCGCTAATATTGATAAGGGCCACCAGCATTCGAGGGAGGGAGGCTACCGTGTCCCAACAAAGAAGTCGCTGCTTGTATCAGCTCTTTTTGATTGGCGTAGCATAGGTGTTTTAACGTGGCTTTTGGAGCACGGAGCCAACCCAGATACGATGGATGTAGGAGTAGGCTCCGGACAAAGCGTTCTTCAGTCGGTACATGAAATCGTTTCTTCGTGCGAGAAGGGGGGGCATTGCGCTTTTTTCGACTTTTATAAGAATGCGGAGGATTTGTTACTTAAGTATGGGGCAACGCCTCTTCAGGAGAATTTAGCTATTTAATTTATCTGAATTCAGTACAGCATGAGGAATCTCTAGGGGACTCCTCATGTTTTTTCTGACTGCCCATGAGCTCTAGTTATCTCTTGAGCTTGGCATGAGGTTTTCCTCGGCTTGGGAATGGTAAAGGTTGTTTGTTTTCTTTGTGCATTTTTGGTTCTTCTCACGTCAAATCCTTGTTCCAGCTTGGCTGACGAACACAGTTTAACTGAGGATGCTTTCGTTTCCGTTTCAAGGTTGATTGCTGGAGGAAATGCTATGCCTCCGTTTTTAGAGGACACAGCTCTGCATACTTTGGAGCAGTATGCCTATCATCCATGGCTTGAATTTATCAAGAACCACGATTCCCTTCAGTTGTTTCTGATTCTCGGCATTCCTTTAGTCAGCGTTTCTTTACTCTAGTACTACGACGTGGGAAAAAAGGCTGATGCTTCTGAGTCCTGTCTGTACTTAGAAGAGGGGGCTGATTTCGAAGAAAAATAGTCAAAAGTCCCTATTTTTTGCTTGACAAAAAAGGCTATTTATTATTGTATGAGCCGGATTCTGAGAGACGTTGCTCCGTTTCCTCCCGTACAAACCTTTTAATTTCCCATACAATGATCATTTCCAAACCTCAAATACGAGGGCTGGGGCCGCCACGCCTTGTCTCTGTTTTCTATCTTTATATAACGAAATTCCTATCAGTCTTCTCTCCGCGTTTTGTGTTAGAGCACACTCCTAGTGTGTTAGAACACCGCCAGAACACAGTGGGGCTTGCGGGCCCTCGGCATAGCAACACCGTGTTAGAGCACACTGCTCAGGCGTGGCATGCCACAGTTATGGTTGTCTTTTTGTTTTGTAAGTTACTGATAAAGAACATGAATGGCTTTTGTATGTGTGGCATGCCACATCTCACGTATACGAGCCTCATCCCATCACCCCTGTGGCATGCCACACGCAGCACAAGCGCGATTGCCTTTGTCGTCTGGATAGAATAATATTCTCGACAAATTCTGGCTATCTTAGATCTTTAAGCGTATGACAGCAATTGGCTTACTCTTTTCTGGACAAGGTGCACAGGCAGTCGGCATGGCTAAGTCTTTGTATGACAATGCCCCTGTTGCCAAAGAATGTTTTGATCAGGCAAATGAGGTTCTCGGCTTCGACCTCAAGACAGCGTGTTTTGAGGGCCCAGAGGCGACCCTTACAGAGACACGTGTCTGTCAGCCAGCACTTTACACACATGGGTACGCACTTTACCGCATGCTCAAAGAGGCCGGCAAGCTCGAGGGCCTAAAGGTCGCCTTGGGTCTTAGCTTAGGAGAGCTCACAGCACTTGCTGTTGCGGGAGTATTTGATTTCGAGACAGGCTTGCGCATCGTTGCTGAGCGTGGCCGCTTGATGCAAGTTGCTTGTGATCAATCAAATGGAGGAATGGCTAGCTTTATCGGGGGCTCTCAAGAGCTTGTTGAGCAGGTGTGCCAAGAGTTTGACCTAGACATGGCAAACATCAACAGCCCCGGCCAAATCGTTGTTTCCGGTGACAAGGAGCGTACCGTCCAGGCAGCAGCCAAGGCTAAGGAGCTCGGTTTCAAGATGGCGATCCCTTTGAAGGTGGCTGGTGCTTACCATAGCCGCTTGATGGAGCCTGCACGCGTTGCTTTTGAGGCATATTTGCGTGAGATTCCTTTCAACAAGCCGACTCTTGATGTCTTCACAAATACCACAGGCAAGACGGTTTCTGAGCCTGAGGATATCAAACAAGCCCTGGTAAACCAGGTCGTTTCGACGGTTCGCTGGGTTGAGTGCATGGAAGGCGCCCGTGATCTTGGTGTTTCTAATTTTTACGAGTGCGGCCCAGGGGCTGTGCTTACGGGTCTAGCTCGCCGAATTGACAAAACATTTTCTATTACCGCATTGAGCGAGTACCAAGAGGTTGAAGGGCTTGCTTAATTTTTATCCATTTAGGATCTTATGAACGTTCCCACTGAAAGAACGCGTAATTTTTGTATTATTGCTCACGTAGACCACGGGAAGACTACACTTTCCGATCGTCTTCTTGAGTCCACAAAAACCGTTGAGCAGCGCTCGATGAAGGCGCAATTGCTTGACTCGATGGACCTGGAGCGGGAGCGGGGGATCACGATTAAGTCGCACCCAGTTTCCATGCTTTATGAGCACACGGATGGGTTGGTGTATCGCCTCAATCTTATCGACACTCCTGGACACGTGGACTTTTCCTACGAAGTGTCCCGCAGCCTTGCTGCGTGTGAAGGGGCATTACTTCTTATTGATGCAGCTCAAGGCGTAGAAGCACAAACGGTAGCCAATGCGCAGCTTGCCATGGAGCAGGAGCTCGAGGTGATTCCTGTGATCAATAAGGTAGACCTCCCGAGCGCGCGCCCTGAAGAAGTCCGCAAGCAAGTGGAAGACGTACTTGCTATCCCTGCCCAAAACGCAATTTTAACGAGCGGCAAGTCAGGCATTGGAATTAAGGAGTTACTTACTTCAGTCATCGAAGATTTGCCTCCGCCTCGCTGGACAGAGTATCCTGCTGCGCGTGCCCTTATTTTTGACAGCGTTTTTGATTCCTACAAAGGCGTGATCGCTTACGTGCGCGTTTTCTCTGGTTCTATTAAGGCCGGTGATAATATTTACTTAATGGGGCACGGCATGAAGGCCGGTGTAAAAGAGGTAGGCTGCTTCTCTCCAGAAATGCGCCCAATGCCCACGATTGATGAGGGCCAGGTAGGTTATATCGTTACTAATATTAAGACCGTCTCTGATGTGAAAATCGGGGACACCATTACGCTCAATGATAATCAGGCAGAGACAATGCTTCCTGGTTATAAAGAGGTGCGTCCCATGGTGTTCAGTGGTCTGTACCCAATTGATACTTCCGATTACGAAAAGCTTAAAGCGAGCTTGGGCCGTTTGCAGCTCAATGATGCTGCGCTTACGTATCAGTCAGAAAGTTCGGTCGCGCTCGGTTTTGGTTACCGCTGTGGTTTCTTGGGGCTTCTCCATATGGAGATTGTTCAGGAGCGTCTGCGCAGAGAATACGACCTAGATATCATTTCCACGTACCCGAGCGTTGTTTACAATGTTCAGCTCACCAATGGGTCAATGATTCATGTGGACAACCCTGTTCAGCTTCCGGACCCAGCAGAGATCGAGAGCATCAGCGAGCCTACTATTCGCGCGCACATACACATTCCCAATGAGTCCATTGGTGACATGCTTGCGCTCATTACCGAAAAGCGGGGCGTGTGCGAGCACACTGAGACGATCGATAGCACCCGAATCATGCTTGTTTGCGTGTTGCCGCTTAACGAAATTTTGGTAGACTTCAATGACCGCCTTAAGAGTATTACCCGCGGTTATGGCTCTATGGACTACGAGATGAGTGATTATGTGGCCAATGACTTGGTCAAGATGGAGATCCTTGTTAATGGGGATCCTGTTGATGCATTTTCTTCCATTATTCACCGCAATAAGGCGGAGATGCGCGGGCGCCAGTTATGTGAGCGCCTCAAAGATATCATCCCAAAACAGCTCTTCAAAATTGCCATTCAGGCAGCTATTGGGGCACGAGTTGTTGCCCGGGAAACACTGAGCGCTATGCGCAAAGACGTGACGGCTAAGTGTTACGGAGGGGATATTTCTCGTAAGCGTAAATTGCTCGAAAAGCAAAAAGCAGGTAAGAAGCGCATGAAGCAAATCGGTAGCGTTTCTATTCCTCAGGATGCCTTCATTAAGATTTTGAAAACCACTCAATAATTTTACTCCCCCTATGTTTGCTCGAAAAGGATCTCGCCGGTATTGGCTTAAAAACGCACGCCACTTAATTCATTTGGCTAAAAAAGTCTGGAATTACCGCCAGGATGTTTTGAGCGATTTTGATAAGGATAAGCTTGTGCGCGAACGGGAAGCACTTGAGGTTTTGGTTAAAGACTCAGCAAGCACACCGGAGTTGCTTCACAAGGGCTGCGACCAGCTTCATGTGGCAATACGTCTATGCGGAGGGAAGCTTTATCCCGTAAAGTTCATTCCTGAAAACATTGAGATGCTCCTCGTTGCAGCTGTTTTGGCAATTGGGGTACGTAGCTTTTTTATTCAGCCTTTCAAGATCCCGACTAACTCAATGTGGCCCACCTATTACGGGATGACCGCTGAGGTTTACCATGATGACGACCCTACGCCTTCATTGCCAGAGCGCGTGCTTCGTTTTGGTACTTTAGGGGCAAAGCATTACGAGGTCGAAGCACCTGTGTCTGGCGAAGTCGAGATTCCTCTCTTTACTCCGGGTATGCCGGGTAGTGGAGCTGGAATTATTCGCTTTTCAACGGTTATGGCGCCCAAGTGGTTCGGGCTCATGCGTGGTCCTGTGCGTGAATATACCCTCTACGTTGGCGGGACTCCTGTAAAAGTCCAGGTACCGTTTGAGTTCTCCTTGGACGATGTCATTAAAAAGCAGTTTTATCCAACAAAGGATTCGATCAACGAAGCCATCCAAGAGGCTGCCGAGCAGCGCAAGATTGTTATTGGAGGCCCCAAGAAGGCTCGCATCAAGACAGGCATTGTTCTTAAGAAGGGCGAGCCCGTGCTCAATTTCGACATCCTCACTGGAGATATGCTCTTTGTTGACCGTTTTACCTACAATTTCAAAAGCCCTGAGGTGGGAGACCCTTTTGTCTTCCGCACTAAAAATATTCGCGGACTCGATGGCCCGAATGGTAAGCCTACGGACCAGTACTATATTAAGCGCCTTGCAGGTACCGCAGGGGACAAGCTCAAGATCGAGGAACCGGCATTATTTATAAATGGAGCACCCGCAGAAGGGGCGCCTGCGTTTGGCTACAATGCTGAACGCTTTGAGGATTATCCTGGTTATGTCAACCGAGGCGCTCTTGCTTTGGGTAAGGTTGAAACAGTAGCGCCACATTCATTTTATGCGTTGGGGGATAATTCTCCAGGCAGTGGTGATAGTCGCAGTTTCGGCATGGTTCCAGAGAGAGACGTAGTTGGGCGTGCAGTCTTTATCTTCTATCCGTTTACTAAACGCTGGGGCATCGCCCAATAACCCTCCTTGGTTTTTGCCACTCCACTTTTGGCGCAGGAAGCATCGGGGGAGACTTTCGCGGATCGTCACCTATTTCATATAGGCTCCCGCTTCCACGGTTCTCCCCCGATGCTTCCTGCATCCAAAACCGCTTCGCTTTGGAGTACCCAAAATCCAAGGAGGCAGCGTTAGGCATGCGGGCTGTTTTTTAAGGGGCGTGTATTTCATTTCTTAAGGCTGGGGTTTTTGCTTGGCAATAGGGGGTGGGGGCGTTTTACTAGTAGCGCACCCATCAATTGGTCCCACGTCCCTAGGATCATTAATATTTTTTAACCCCACTGAATGAGACTTTTTCTGCGCTTTTCCCCTTTGTTTATCAGCATTCTGTTGGGCGGGTGTTCCTTTCTCGAGATCGACCAAGACGTCTCCACCAATTCGCAGACGCAGTGGAAGGCTCCAAAGAAAGCACTCCCTACCAAGAGTGGCCAGTACACTAAGGGCTACGATGGGCAACCACTCGATCTTTACGGGCTGTTCGATATCTCCGTACGCAATAGCCCCATGAATCGACGCGCTTGGCAACAAGCACGTGAGGCGGCATCTCTTTATGGTGAGGCTCGTACGCTTTATCTTCCTACTGGAGGTGTAACCAGTGGTGTTTACCGTCAAAAGAACAAGCACGTGCTTCCTGGCATTGATGGCTATCAGACAATTGCCGGCACAACGCTCCAAATGACCTGGCTCATTTTCGACTTTGGCGGCCGCGAGGCAAGTATCCGTGCCGCTAAGGATGCAATGTACGCCTCCAATTTTGATTTTAACCAATCACTTCAAGACTTAGCGCTGAATGTCGAAATTGCCTATTTTAATTTAAATTCAGCACAGGCAGCAACGCAGTCCAATTGGGCAAGTATGCGTGATGCTTACATGGCCCTTGTCGCAGCCGAAGAAAAGGAACGCAGCGGACTCGGAGACATCCAGGATGTGCTTCGTGCTCGGGCCAATTACCAAGGAGCTATTTATAATCTCGAAAAATCAGGAGCGGCAGTGGAGCAATCTCGGGCCAATCTAGCCACGATTGCAGGCCTAAGGATTAGCGCCTCGGTGGACATTGTTCCCCCAAAACCTCCCGAAGATATGGATGTTGTGGGCCAGGGCGTAGAAGAGCTCTTGGCTGAATCGATGAAAGCACGGCCAACACTTTTAGCTGCATACTCCCAAACGCGTGCTAAGCAGTCTGAGGTAAAGGCAGCCCAGAGCGCCATGCTTCCTAGTATTTTTGCAGGAGGGAGTGCTCAGTACACCGAAGGGGTAAGCAAATCGCTGACGTCTGAGCAACAGTATAGCGTGGGCGTTGGTTTGCAGTGGGATGTTTTTGATCTCTTTACGGATCATTTCAAGCTGCTTGGTGTTCGTGCTCAGGCAAAGCAAGCTCTCGAGAATTTGCGTCAAACGGAGCTCGAGGTAATGGGGCAAGTTTGGTCTTATTATTACGGCTTCAAAAGTTCTATTCAGCAAGTGAATGCTGCGCGCGCCCTCGTTTCTTCTAGCCAGGAGGCGTTCGAGGCTGTACGCATTGGCTATTCTACTGGAATTAACAATCTTTTAGACCTGCTTGATGCGCAGGACACTCTTGCTTCCTCCCGTCTTACGCTTGTCGAAGCGGAGAGTACCTTTCATACCTCACTGGTTAACCTTGTTCACTCAACGGGTCTGCTCACTGTTCATACGCGGCCCGAACCCACTGCTGATGCCTCATGAAATATCAGTTAACTCGATCTCATTTTTATAGTACTTGCGCTTGTGCGCTTATCTCTCTTCTCCTGAGCACAGGGTGCTCAAAGAAGGATGCAGGGCCACAGAAACTACCTGCCGTTAAGGTTCACACCGGTACGGTGATGCAGGATAGCGTGCCTCTTTATATTAAGTCTTTTGGTGTGCTGACGGCAAATATCACGATTGATGTCGTCCCTCAGGTGAGCCAAATATTGCGTAAGATTAACATCAACTCAGGACAGCACGTTGAGCAAGGAGAACTCCTTTATGTCATCGACCAGCGCGAGTTTAAGGCTGAGGTTGATAAGGCACGTGCTCAGCTTATTTCGAATGAGGCCGAGTTGCAGGTAGCCAAAGACAAAGTACGCAGAAATTTAGAACTGCTTAAGAGCCGCTTGATTTCACCTCAAGATTTTGAGATTCTTGTAGCCCAAGCAGAGGAGTCGGCCCAAGCAGTTAATACGGCTAAGGCAGCGCTTGATATTGCTGAGCTTGATCTTAGCTATACTGAGATTTATGCCCCCGTAAAGGGCGTGTGCGGTATGATTAATGTAGATGCGGGAAATTACGTCATCGCAGGTAGTACAAACCTTATTAGCATTAATCAGCTCGATCCTGTTTTGGTGAACTTTTATTTGCCAAGCCGTGACTTCAGCCGGATTCAGGACGCTTTTGCAAAAAATAATGGTCAGCTAGAGGTTAAGGTTGCTCCTGCAGATGATAAGGACCCTGTTTACTACAAGGGGACTGTGGGCGTGATTGATAATCAAATTAATCAGAAAACCGGTACCATTGAGGTCCAGGGAAGTATTCCTAATCAGGACTATGCTCTCTGGGCAGGGGAGTTTGTTTATGGCTGGATTAAAATACGCGATCTCGATGATGTCGCACTTGTTTATGAAACGGCTGTAGCTGTTGGTGAAAAAGGTCCTTATGCCTTTGTTGTTAAGTCCGACAAAACTGTAGATATGCGAGAACTCGAAATTGGCGAAACGGTCGACAATAAGATTGTTGTTCTCTCGGGCCTTAAGGCTGGAGAAACGGTTGTTACTCGCGGACAGATGAATTTGAAGCCAGGCACGGAAGTCGAAGTGGTTGCTTCAGATGACCCGAGTGGTGTGGTCCCCGTGAAGAAGTCTTCTTCCTCAACATCTACTAAAAGCAAGTCTTAGCGCCTGTGAGTCTTTCAGATCCATTCATTCGTAAGCCAGTAATGACGGTGCTTGTCACTGTCTGCGTGGTTTTGCTTGGTATTTCTGCTTATTTAGAGCTTCCGGTCTCTAATATGCCGAACGTTCAGTATCCAGTCGTCACGATCTCTGCTGCCTATCCAGGAGCAAGTGCAGATACGATGGCCCGGCTGGTCGCAAGTCCTATTGAGCAGGAGGTTATGGCAATCCAGGGGATTGTTTCTGTTTATTCTACAAATTACGTGGGTCAGTCTTCTATTATCGCGACGTTCTCTCTCGATCGCTCGATGGATGGTGTTGTTCAAGATGTGCAAAACGCTTTGCAGGAGGCGCAGTCGAATTTGCCTAAGGACTTGCCCACGCTGCCTACTTATACAAAAACAAACCCTTCCGATCAGCCGATTGTTTATATTTCCCTGACCTCTGAAGTACTGCGTGCAGGTGAACTATATGTTGAAGGCGCCGAAATCGTTCAGCGTTATATGCAGATGGTTGAAGGGGTGGGGCTTGTTAGCATTTACGGAAGTCCTCCGGCGGTGCGTGCAAAGATGAATGCCGATAAGCTCGCCTATATGGGGCTGAGCCTAAGTGATGTTGCCAATGCTATTGATGCGGGGAACCCGAATTTGCCTGCAGGTAAGCTTGATGGACCAACGATATCTTTTACTCTAGACCCTGATGGAAACCTATCGAAGGCCAAAGAGTTTGAGGAGATTATTGTTACCTATATTGATGGTGCTCCTGTTTACTTGAAGGATCTCGGAGAAGTTGTAGACGCCCTTCAGGACCGTGATGTGGAGACACATTACTGGGATAGGACGACGGGCAAGA
>Ga0316204_10008374_pt1 | contig 14421 bp, 12 predicted proteins | sample 6monrhotite_MG_2_FD_205661 | JGI IMG/M metagenome (GOLD analysis project Ga0316204, IMG submission 205661) | Microbial mat bacterial communities from mineral coupon in-situ incubated in ocean water Damariscotta River, Maine, United States -... | ecosystem: Environmental > Aquatic > Marine >...
CACTTACTCAGGCTTTATATCAAGACTGGTGCGACAATAAAGTTGATATAGATAGAGACTTTAAACCACAGGATATTGGTGAAGTAGGGCGACCAGAAAAGCCCACTTTGGTGCCACCAAGAAATGTTGGTAAGCGCAGTATGCATACTGAAGAAGGTCGCGTTATCTTATGTCATGCACTGGCACATATTGAGTTCAATGCGATTAACCTGGCTCTGGATGCAGTTTACCGTTTCACTGATATGCCGGATCAGTATTATACCGACTGGTTAAAGGTAGCAAGTGAGGAGGCGTATCACTTTACCTTACTTGAATCATATCTACATAAACGTGGAGCAGCCTATGGTGACTTTGATGCGCATAACGGCCTGTGGGAAATGGCACAACTCACCGCGCATGATGTAATGATTCGTATGGCTTTAGTGCCGAGAGTATTAGAAGCTCGCGGCTTAGATGTAACACCGGGTATTTTAAGAAAACTGGAACAATCTAAAGATGAAGAATTTATTGAGCATTTAAAAATTATTCATCGTGACGAAATAGGTCATGTTGCGATTGGTAGTCACTGGTTTAAAGTATTATGTGAAGAGCGAGGCCTTGAATACCGTATTGTATTTAAGCAGCTTATACAGGATTATATGAAAGGTAGTTTACGTGGTCCATTTGACGATGTGGCAAGGTTACAGGCTGGTTTTAGTGAAGAAGAAATTGCCGATTTAAATGCATTAGAAATATAAATTTTGAGTAGGACTATGAAATTAATTAAACAATCATTATATAGTATTTTTTTCCTGTTATTGTCGTCGCCTGTATTTACGTCACCCATTAAAAGTCTGGTACTTCATTATGATGAAGAAGAGGTTGGTGCTGGTGTGCAAACTATGCGTTATATTATTAATGACGATTTTTTGCGTATTGATGGTGACAGTGCGGATACGGATTTTATTTTATTCGATAGAAATAAAAAAACAGTCTTCAGTGTTAATCATGAAGATAAAACCATTCTAAAAATTTCACATAATCCATGGCAGTCTCCGGAGTATGATTTTTCAGTATCTATAAAAGAAAATGAATTAACAGATGCACCTAAGGTTTTTGGTAAGCAGGTGTATAGTTACCAGGTTAAGGCAAAAGATATAGCATGTACAACAGTGCTTTTAGTGAAAGATATGCACATGAATCGTATGCAGGTATTATATGAATTTCAGAACGTAATGTCTGGCCAGCAAGTCGCAACTCTCAATAATACTCCCAAGGAATTTCAAACACCGTGTTTTTTGGTTGATCAGGTATTTCATAACGCTAATTATTTGAAGGTTGGCTTACCAATACAAGTTTCCTATAGTCGTAGTTATTCTAAATTTTTGAAAGCGATAGATGAATCAGAAATAGATTCGAAACTATTCCTGTTGCCAAAGAATTATGAAGATATTTTACCCTTTGTTCAGTAATTTTTTGTTGATGTTATGTAGGTGTATTAATAATATGCACAAAATTAAAGGTACAGAATATGATTATCAAACCAATAGTTGCTGTATTTTCCATTATTAGCCTGTTCGGCTTAACGGCTTGTTCTAATCATAATAAAGTCATTATAGATCCTCACGGCGTCGATATGTCCAAATATCAACGTGACCTGAAAATTTGTGAAGAAATATCCATGCAAGTTGATTCTAAGACAGGTAGCCGGGCAGTTGGTGGGGCGGTAGTTGCTGGCACTGTAGGTGCAATTGTTGGTAACAGTGATACTGCTAGAACAGCGGGAAGTGTTGGTTTTGTTACTGGTTTGGTAAAAGGGTCTTCAGCAACCAGAGCTGAACGAATGCGGGTTGTAAAAAACTGTTTACGTAATCGTGGATACAGTGTGTTGAATTAACTTTCTTTAAGTGTGATGAAATAAAAATTAGTCAAATGATGTGAGCTTAAAATGCTCGGCATCATCAAATTCCAGTACGCTACCCTGAGTATACCAGTCACCTAAAACGACGCGCTTAACCGGTTTACCATCAACATCCAGTTGGTGAATGCTTGGTCTGTGTGTATGTCCATGTATCATCAATGTTACCTGGTGATCCAAAAAGGCCTGAGTAACTGCATCTGAATTTACGTCCATAATATCAGCGGCTTTGCTTTGAGTTTCTTCCTTGCTTTGTTTGCGTAAAGCAATCGCCATCTGTTCACGTTCAGCCAGAGGTTTGCTCAAGAAGTCTTCCTGCCATGCGGGGTTTCTCAGCATGAGGCGTAATTCCTGATAACGCGTATCATCAGTACACAAAGTATCGCCATGCATAAGTAACACGGGTGTGTTATTAAATTCAACAATATATGGATCGTTAATAAGAGTGCAACCCGCACGTTGTGCGAGCTGCTCACCCATTAAGAAATCACGGTTGCCGTGCATTAAAAATATCTTTAAACCATTTTCGGCATGTTGCTTCATGCAATCAAAAGCGACATTTAGTCCATCGGCCTTATCATCATCACCTAGCCAGTATTCGACGAGATCACCCAGTATATAAAGTGACTCGGCATGAACCGCCTGATTATTTAAGAACTCAACAAAGAGTTGAATGATTTCGGGTCGTTCAGGTGCCAGATGTAAGTCTGATATAAATAAATGCTTTGGCATTGGTATTTTAAGTTATTCGCTTTTAAACCAAAGTTGCACTGTTAATAACAACTGCTTCAACAGGTACATCACCGTGACCCATATGGTTGCCTGTAGCCACCTGAGCAATGCTATCTACAACGTCCATACCTTCTACTACTTCACCAAATACAGCATAACCCCAGCCTTGAGAGGTAGGTGCGGTGTAGTTTAAGAAATCGTTGTCTTTCAGGTTAATGAAAAACTGTGAGCTTGCAGAATCTGGATCAGGTGTACGTGCCATCGCTAATGTACCGCGCTTATTGCCCAGGCCGTTATCAGCTTCATTTTTGATCGTTGCATTAGTCGGCTTCTGTTCCATGCCTTCTACAAATCCACCACCTTGAATCATGAAACCAGGGATTACACGATGGAATATGGTGCTGTTGAAAAACTCATCCTTAACATAGGTTAAAAAGTTTTCAGTTGAAATGGGTGCTTTTTCTGCATTCAATTCAATAATGATTTTTCCGTGGTTAGTGTCCAGGCATACTTTATCTGACATGATGAGTTCTCTTGTTTATTAAAAATGGCGTCCCCGAGATGATTCGAACATCCGACCTAGCGCTTAGGAGGCGCTTGCTCTATCCAGCTGAGCTACGGGGACTTTGGGGGCATATAATACAGATCATGGCGGCAGATTGCAGCCTTATTTCGCAGTCTTATTTAATTCTATGGCGATTTTGTCTCGGGCGATTGCGACGTTCCTTGCGTTTAATAAACTGTGTGACTTTACGCCAAATAGTGGAATCGTGGGTTTCCTCATAGGTCATGATGTAATTTAGACTATGGATATCATTGAGTGTCCAAGTCATGCTACGGCTAGCGCCTGGCGTACCGCAGAATAGTAATTCATCGTTTGATTTTAAAGCGATATCGTCAGATGGCATCAATAAAAGCTTTTGATTACGTTTAAGCATTAAAGGAATCGCTTCTATCTGTTGTTCTCTTTGTCTTGGATTCTGTAATAAATTGCCAACACGTATAATGCGCCCCAGACGAAGTGTTTTGCATAATGCCCTGGCTTCTTCATGATTAACGTGAAGAGTCCAAATATTCGGTACGGATTCGCCAAGTACACCCAAAATTCTACTGATCGTGATATTTGCCCAGGTTGGGTCCTGATTTTTTGCCTTGTTTAAGAAGGCGATCATTAATGGAGAGACTAATAACGAGCGAATTTTTCGCGCAATAATCTCACTAGGTTGCATAACAATATTGGCATGTGTGGCGGAAAATAATTTTTCGTTGTTCATTTTATTATGACGCGCAACAATAAATAAATCCGGGTTTATTTCACGTGCCGTCATTATGATGGATAAGTTATTAGAGTCATTATCTGTGCCGGAAATTAATCCTACAGCATGACCTACGCCAGCTACGGTTAAGGTATGCGCATCAAAGCCAGTCCCGATAATAAAATCGTTACCGTGATTTTCTGGCCTGTTTAGGAATTGCTCACGTTTTTCTTCTGATGGGTCGATTACGGTAACTTGAATGTCACTATTTAGTAGCTGCTGATATAGGCCTTCACCAAAGCGGCCAAAACCACAAATAATCCAGTGACCATCTTTAATATAAACAGGATTTGTTAAATCCGTATTTGGTACACCAGTTAACCAGTCATAGAGTAAATGCAAAGAGGGTGAGTGCATTGCCATGGCAAAAATATTAGCAAAGGTATCGAATGGGTTGATAACAAAGTCAGTACCAAATGAAAACATATTGCTTTCATATTCTTCAATTTCAGAGCGACAAATAACACATATATCAGGATTAAGTAGTTTGCTAGTGATGGCAATTTTTAAATTGATTTCATCAGATGAGGTGGCAGCAATAACCGCAGCACATTTGGGATGTTGTAAGCCGGCAGTAATGAGATCCTCGGGATTGCTCGCGTCACCTCTGATACCAGGTATAACCAGTTTAAAGTCTTCTAGCGGTAAAGTTTGAATAATCTGTGCATCGTTTTCTATAACAACGGTATGAATATTTCTTTCGGTCAGTGCACTGGCAAGGGCATGACCTGTTTCGCCAAAACCACAAATTAGTATGAATGTATCAGGTACGCGTTCAATTTGACGCTTGAAGTGGTTGATTTTAAGTGCTTCACGGAACGTCGGGTCCTGTACCAGAGATATGATTTTACCAAGTGAGTAGAACCATGAAATTACGGTTAAATAAATCGTAAATAGGGCCCAGCTTCGTTGAGCATTCGACAGCGGATAGGGGATTTCGCCAAAACCAATTGTAGTGGCTGTGTAGCTAACAAAGTAAAAGGCATCGAAAAAACTCATATACCAGAGATTGCCCTGATCATCCAGACCAGGTGTGAGTGCCATACCTAAAATTGAAATGGCGTAGCCAATAATCAGGATAATAATTGGCGCCCGCATCTGGCGCATTATGAGTGATGTCACCAGTGACATAAGAGTATCCTAAGCCTTAGTGACGCATCATAGATGTCTCAATAATCAATAAGATGACCGAGATAAAGTTAGCGATGAGGGCTCCACCACTTAATGAAATAATGGTCACCATGACTTCAGGCGTCATTTCATGGCCTTGAATGTTTACGACATATGTCCAGACAATTGAGGCAGAGAATAGCTGTACTAAAGCAACAAGACTGGTCGCTAGTAGCATGGCACCCATTTGTGAACGATCACCAAATTTAAGAACCGTGGCTATAAGGTTTACAACTACTACAGCGAATAATTCATAGACATTATGGTGATTTGGATTATCTACTTCTCCGACATAAAAACCAAAATTTAAGGTCAGCGCCAGGATCATAAAAAAACTGAAAACGACTTTTTCGCGATTCATTTTTATCCTTCTTTTTTATATGATTGCATCTATTGTTTATAGCAGTAGATGTTCCATCATGCGATGGTAAATTTTTGATAAGGTGATTAAATCATCCGCTTTCACATGCTCATTTAGCTGATGGATTGTTGCATTTAATGGCCCGAGCTCTAGAACCTGTGCACCTGTTGGGGCAATAAAACGGCCATCTGATGTTCCGCCAGCGGTTGATAGTTCGGTATCATATCCACAAATATCTTTTATAGCTTTACAGGTGGCTTCAACCAGTTCACCTTCTGGCGTAAGGAAAGGGTGGCCGGACAATACCCACTCCAGTTCATAGTTAAGCTTATGCCTGTTTAAAATACTTTCTACACGTGTTTTTAGTTCTTGCTCTGTCACTTCAGTTGAAAAGCGCAGATTGAACATTATTTTGCATTCACCAGGAATGACATTATTAGCGCCGGTACCAGCATTAATGTTTGATATTTGAAATGTTGTTGCAGGAAAAAAGTCATTTCCTTTATCCCACTCGGTCTCGGCTAATTCCGCCAGAGCGGCAGCAGAACTGTGTATAGGGTTCTCTGCAAGGTGAGGGTAGGCAACATGACCCTGTTTGCCCAAAATTGTTAAGTTACCTGATAGCGAACCGCGGCGTCCATTTTTAACAACATCCCCCAGCTTGTTAGTGCTAGAAGGCTCACCGACCAGGCACATATCAATTTTTTCATTACGTGCTTCCAGATGTTCAACTACCTTAACCGTTCCATTAATAGACGGTCCTTCTTCATCACTGGTAATCAGAAAGCCAATAGAACCTTTATGTTCGGGGTATTGTGTAATGAAACTTTCACAGGCTGTAATCATAGAGGCTAAGCTGCCCTTCATATCAGCAGCGCCGCGACCGTATAAAATGCCATCTTTTATTTCTGGTTTAAATGGATGTACATCCCATTTTTCTACCGGGCCAGTTGGCACAACATCTGTATGACCGGCAAAGACCAAAAGAGGACCTTCAGTATTTCTACGTGCCCAAAAGTTATCAACCTCTGCAAAACGCAGGTTTTCAATATTAAAACCAAGTTTTTCCAGGCGTTCAGACATCAAAGGCTGGCAGCCTTTATCATCAGGGGTTACTGAATCTCTAGAAATAAGGTCTAGAGCAAGCTGGATAGTGCTATCGTTTGAGAGTTCTGACATAGTGAAAATATTTTGCTTATTTAAAGTGGGATGAATTATATAGCATTCAGTGAAAATTTCGCTGACTGTTACTAACTAATAACAATATGCGGTAGGAATTTATTATTAACCTTCACTATTGTGCATCGCTTCGTACATAGATAAGTATTCTCCTTCCATAGAGCTGAATTCATCTTGTAGTTGGGCAAAGGCAACATCTTTCTTGATTATTTCTTCTTCAAGTTCAGACACTTTACTCTGCAGTGCAGCTGTTTCTTCATCATTAGAAACAGCTGGTGATGCTTCAGCAGTATCTTCTGGCTGTTCATCTGTCTCATGTGAAGCAGCTTCTTGTAATCGTTCATTCTCTTCTTCTAGAATTGCGATGCAACTCATCATCTCCTTAGAAGTACGAGTGAAACCATTGAGTGTTTCTTTAAGCTTTTCTGCCTGTGATGCTTCTATTTCTAATGCGTCGATGGTTGATAGTAATTGATCTATTTTAGCTTCCTGTTCTGCCATTACTTCTTTCATTTGATCGAGGTCGATCATCGAGGTGCTTTCTTCTGCAGTTTCCTTCTCGTTATCTGCATCTTCAAATAAGGCTCCGTGACGCTCACCCATTTTATCCACTTCTTCCTGTAAGCGATCATTTTCCATTTCCAGAACTTCCATGCACATTTTGGAGTCGCTGAGCTGGCGTTCTAATGCTTCTAATTGTTCTCTTATAGCTTCTAGAGCAGGGGATTCATCAGGTGCATCTGTTTCAGCAGATTCGAGGGACTTTTTCAGGCTGCTAAGTGCATTTTCCTGCTCATAAATAATATCTTTTAATTTGTTAACTTCACCATCAATCTTTTTGCCCTGTGTTTCAATATAGACAACGGTTTCCTTACTCTCGACTTTTTCGTTAACGATGGTTTCCGTTTCAGTTGAAACTTCTGTAATAACTTCAGTTGTTTTAAATTGTTCTACCAGTTTTTGCATGCCGGAATAAACGTGATCCCAGAAATTAATCTCGTGTTCAACCTGTTCGGCGGCTTCTTTTTCAATTAATAGGAATTGTTCACGGGCCTGTAGTAATTCAATTTGCTCTTCAGTAGGTGAGGGAGCCTCTTCTGTAGATTCCTCTACTTCACTTTCATTATCATCTTTGTCTGTATCGCCGTTGCTCTCGGTTTGTTGTAGCTTGGTGCTATTGCGTTCTATCGCCTGCTCAAGGTAATCAACGTAGCTACTGCCTAAATCTATTGCATCTAGCTCTGATTCAGCATTTTCTTCAACCGGGGCAGGAATTTCGACTTCTACGGCTTTAGGCTTGCGAAACCACAGAATAAAAAAAGTGATACTAAGGCCGAGTAAAACAAACATGACCTCGGCGATAATGAGTACGTATATTAGTGATATTTCCATAGTGTTCTATCTAGATATTTATTTTTTATCGGTAGTTTTTTTGCTCGGTTCTTTTGTCTTCATATAACGCATGACGAAGAAAATATTTAAACCTATAAAAATAAGTATGACATTTGCAATACCAAAATAAATGAGTACTTGTACTACATCTGTTTCTTCTTTTTTGGGTTCAGGTGCTGGAGCTGGTTCGGCAGGTTTTTCAACAGCTATAACAGGCTCTTCAATCACTTCAGGCTTAGGCTCTGGCTCAGCAGGCATGGTGTTGCGGAATGAAAATGTTTGCTGGCGTTGGAATGTGCTAGATTTGGCAATCATTGTCGCGCCATAAAAACCGTTCATAGTTGGTTTGTAGTTGACGGTAAAATCATTTGTCTCTTTGGCGATATCAACGTTTAATGTTTCAATCGCGCCGTCTGGAAGTTCTACTTCCAGTGTCAAAGTCATATTGTTTAATAGGTCCTGATTGGCTTCGGTTTCTTCATCTTTCTCAAACCAGGCCTTTATCATAAGTTCCGGGTTGTAACTTTCAGTATTTAATTCAAATTGTGTACGTAATTTAACATCGGCTACGATGTAAGCTCGATTGTCATCATCACTGAACAAAATTTTCCAGTCACCTTCTTCAGGCTTTTTAATTGTGATCATGTCGAAACTTGTCGATACAAACCACTTCACAGTCTCAGACTTGAAAGTGGAGTTAATTTTTTTCCCTGCAGGTGTTTCTAGATATATCTGGCTTTTATCGGATTCTTTATTCGCTATAATGGTGATTTCCTGAATGCTTGAGTCAACGATAAATGCATTTTCGTTGAGTGGCAGCATATTGGGCTCTTTGGTCTGTTCAAAGATTTTACTAAACACTTTGTGCAAAACATCATCACTGGCCGCTAGAGCATAGCGTCCATCTGTTGCATCAGCGATTTCCTGAAGCAGCTGTTGATCAGAGGCCTGGGTGAAGGCGATGCTGTAGATTTTAATTTTTCGTTCAATCAACTGCGGTAATAGGTCATCAAAAATTGCCTGACGTAATTTTTGTGATTCTGCCTGATTGCCGACGTCCATTTGCCCATCTGACATTAAAACAATAATCGGTTCACGATTTAGCTGATCGCTTTCTTTAAGAAATTCGATGCCCTTACTAATGGCAGAGTGAATATTTGTATGGGCGCCTTTATGAGAGATTTTATCGGTGGCCTTTAGTGCCTGATTAATTTGTTTATCTGTTTCAAGAGGGGTGAGGTAGGTAATGGGCCAGGCCTGGCTACTAAAACTAACAACACTGAGTCTGTCCTGTTCACCGAGTAGAGAAATAAAGAGTTTGGCGGCTGGCTTACGTAACTGTTTTGGATCCGTTAGCTTCATGCTGCCCGAGCTATCCATAATCACTACGGTATCTAACGGCTGCTTTTCTTCTGCCGCCGCTGTGGATAAGCCGATTGAGAAGAGTGTACAGGTAGTAACCAATACACGGGAAAACAGGGTTACAAAAGTAGCATGTGCCACAGCAGTGCCTCAATTTATCAATTAATACTATTAGTTAACGGTACTATCTTAATCCAATTATTAAGATAGTACACCTAAGTCATTAATTTTATTGTAGTACACAATTTATAAGAGGTGAAATTTTACTGATTAATGTGTTCAAGCAGGCTGATTTTTAATGCTTCCATGGAGCGGTCATCTAGTAGCGGGTTGTGATCCTTATCGGTGATATGGAAACTATCGATTGCCTTCTCTCCAGCGGTGGATATTTTGGCGTGACGAATATTGATACCGCAATCGACGAACGACTGGGCAATACTCGCCAATAAGCCCGGTCTGTCGGTAGATTCAATGTTTATTATCGTTATGTCCTTGCCCACTAACTGTTCGAAACGAATTTTGGTTTCTACGGCAAAGCTTTTTAGTGCACGGCTTTGTCTGCGTGTGCTTGGGGGGATTTCAGCTGATAAATCGCTGAGACGTGATTTCAATTTGTCGACAATCTCATTTACGCGGAATTCATCCGTAGGGCTGCTGCCGTCTTCTTCAAGCACTTTAAAGTTGTTTAGTGCATATTGATTATTGGTGAGGTTGATTTTTGCATCAGCAATATTCAGACCTAGTTGTTCAAGCGTTGAGGCTATGCAGGCAAATAATTTATCCTGTTCTTCGCTGTAAATAAATATTTCGGCTTCGCCACGTTGATTGATGCGCGCTCGGGTGATTGGGGGGGTATTCTGCTTATCGAGCAAAATCTGAGTGTGCCAGATGATTTCATCCGGGCTGTGGTAAATGAAGTAATCATTAGAAAACTGGGACCAAAGTCCCTCTAGTGCCTCTGTAACAATGCCCTGATTGGTTAGCAGCCGAGTCACTGAGGTACGTGTTTCCTCTGCAACAATGCTGCGCTGTTGAGGACTATCCAGGCCTGCCTTAAGCGCAGCTGCGGTTTTATGGTATAGCTCGGCCAGTAAATTATCTTTCCAGGTCGTCCACTGCTTGGGGTTAGTGGCGCGTATATCGCACATAGTTAGGAGATACAGGTAATCGAGCTGTTTTAAGCTCTCAATTTCCTTGGCGAAGTTATAAATAACTTCAGGGTCACTAATATCTTTGCGCTGGGCGACCATGGACATTAATAGGTGTTTTTTGACCATCCAGCTAACGAGCTTACTATCTTCGGTAGAAATGCCATGTACCAGACAGAAATCATAGGCGTCGACAGCACCCACGTCGGCATGATTGCCGCCACGGCCTTTGGCGATATCATGGAATAGTCCGCCTAAATACAGTAGCTCGGGCTTTTCCAGGTGATGAAAAATACCACTAGCCAGAGGATGTTCATGGGCGAAGTCCGGTACGGATAAGCGACGCATGTTGCGCACAACAAACAAAGTATGTTGATCAACTGTATAAGCATGGAACAGGTCATATTGCATGCGTCCAACAATCTTATCAAAGGCGGGTATATAGGCGGCTAAAATACCGTAGCGGTTCATTCTACGCAGTTCATGGGTTACACCACGTGTCTGGGTAATGATATCAATAAATAACTGGTGAGCCGTTTTTGATGCGCGGAAATCATCGTCAATCAGGTGGCTGTTTTCGCGAATGAGGCGAATAGTTTGGGCGTGAACGCCGCGTATTTCCGGTTTCAGCTCCATGATGAGGAAAATTTCTAATAATGAGCTGGGGTGTTCTGTGAATACGTCATCATCGCGTGCAGCAATATAGCCATTAATAACGTGGAAACGACGATTGATGACTACGGCATCCTCCTCGTCACCGCTATATAGTATTTCCTGTCTAAAGAGCTGTAGTAACAGTTCGTTAAGGCGCTCTAGTTCGAGAACCGTACGATAGTAACGCTGCATAAACTGCTCGATGGCCAGGTTGTTCTCACCGTCTTCATAGCCAAAGGCTGAGGCTAGTTCTCGCTGAATATCAAACAGTAGGCGGTCTTCATGTTTATTGGTGAGATAGTGCAGGTGAATACGGATTTTCCACAGGTATATTTGGCATTCACGTAATGTCTCGTACTCTGGCTGACTTAAAAAATTATGCCCAGCCAGCTCTCGTAATATGCGTGTACCGAAGTGTCGCTTGGCTACCCAGCCGATCATCTGTAAATCTCTGAGTCCGCCTGGGTTTTCCTTGATATTGGGTTCCAGGTTATAGGCAGTGCCACCGAATTTTCGATGGCGTAGTGATTGCTCTTCCAGTTTTGCTACAAAAAATTCCTTACTGGGCCAAATTTTATCTGGGCCAGTCGCCTCCATCATATGTGAGAAAAGCGCTTCATTTCCTGTAAGTAAACGAGCCTCCATTAGATTAGTTATAACGGTAATATCGTTAGTCGCCTCTTCAATGCATTCCTCTACCGTGCGAACGCTATGGCCAATTTCTAGCTTAATGTCCCACAAAAGAGTCAAATACTGTTCAAGCTTCTCTTTTGTTTGCTCAGTTTCTTTTTCTTCTAACAGCAACATTATGTCGATGTCAGAAGCGGGGTGTAATTCGGCTCGCCCATAACCACCAACGGCAACCAGTGAGATACTTTGCTCGCAGTCTGCAAAATAGAGTTCAAAAGAGTGGTTTAAAATCTGGTCAATAAAGAGCGCTCTGGTATTTACGGTTTCCAGCGTGTCTGCACCGCTTTCAAAGGCTTGCTGAATCGCTGCATGCCCAGATTGAATAGTTTCTTTGAGGACTTGCAACAGCTGATCAGGCTTCTCTGCCAGCTGTTTTTTAAAGTCTTTTTCATTAAATATGCTTACAGAGTGCAGGGTGACATCAGTCATAGCGATTCTTATATACCAGGTTGGTGAGGGTGAGTGCTTAGATGGTTTCGTCTTTGCGTAGGGTTAATACTTCGTAGCCAGTGGGTGTTACCAGAATGGTATGTTCCCATTGCCCAGAAAGGCTGTGGTCCTTAGTGACAACGGTCCAGTCGTCTTTAAGGATTTTAACCTGACGCTTGCCTACATTAATCATCGGCTCAATCGTGAATGTCATACCTTCTTCCAGCACAACGCCTGTACCAGCCTTGCCAAAGTGCATAACCTGAGGGTCTTCATGGAAGCCGCGGCCAATTCCATGACCGCAGTATTCACGCACCACTGAAAAGCCACGTGATTCAGCATACTTTTGAATGACTTCACCAATGTCGCCCAAGCGTGCACCGGGTTTTACCAGCTTTATGCCTTCAACCAGACACTCGCGTGATACTTCAGATACCCGGCGCCCTTTAATAGTGGGCTCACCAATGTAAAACATTTTGCTGGTATCGCCATGGAAGTCATCTTTTATGACAGTGATATCGATATTGATGATGTCACCATTTTTCAGTTTTTTCTCGCCCGGGATACCGTGGCACACCTGATGGTTTACCGAGGTGCAGATTGATTTAGGGAAACCGTGGTAATTTAGTGGTGCAGGGATGGCCTTTTGCGTATTAACGATATAGTCATGACAAATTTGGTCGAGTGTATCGGTAGTGACGCCAGCTTTGACATGTGGCTCAATCATTTCCAGTACTTCGGCGGCCAGGCGACCGGCAACGCGCATTTTTTCGATTTCGTCAGGTGTCTTTATATGTATGCTCATGAAATTTAGCTTTTTGTTCGGCCCAAACATTGGCACATAGGTAGCTCAATAATGTATCTTCTGGGGTGGGCGTTTTATTGTCGATATGCGATTAGGCCTTAATTGTGAATATTTTTCAAGATTTCCTTATTTTTCGAAGACTTAGCCTGAATTGCTGATGCCTGATAAATGTTTGAAAAAGCAGGTTTTTATTGTGAATATTGCGTGGATATGGTATAAAGCGGCCGCTCGACTTGAAATGAGTCGAAGCGAACGTTAATTATTTTTAAATACGCACACATATCGTCACCGTGTAACTGGGTGCCTAAGCAGTGAAAACTCACTGAATTGGGTTGTTGCAAGGGGTATGTGGAGGCCTAACCCTACTAGGAAATTATTATGGCTAAAGTGACCATGCGTCAAATGTTAGAAGCTGGTGTTCATTTCGGACATCAAACTCGTTTCTGGAACCCTAAGATGTCTCAATTCATCTTTGGTGCTCGCAACAAAATTCATATTATCAACTTAGAAAAAACACTCCCTATGTTCAACGATGCGTTGAATGCAATCAGCAAAATTGCTGCAAGCAACGGTAAGGTTTTATTTGTTGGTACTAAGCGTGCAGCTCGCACAGCTATCGCCGAAGAAGCGCGTCGCTGTGGCATGCCTTTCGTAAACCACCGTTGGTTGGGTGGCATGATGACGAACTTCAATACAGTACGTGCATCTATTCGTCGTTTAAAAGATTTAGAAACTATGTCTACAGATGGTTCTTTCGATCGCATGATCAAGAAAGAAGCACTGAACCTTACCCGTGAGATGGAAAAGCTAGAGAAGACTCTAGGTGGTATTAAAGACATGAATGGTATCCCTGATGCTATTTTTGTAATCGATACAGGTAATGAGTCAATTGCTGTACACGAAGCAAAAGTACTGGGTATTCCAGTTATCGGTGTTGTAGATTCAAACAACTCTCCAGATGATATTGATTACATCGTTCCAGGTAATGATGATGCAATCCGTTCTGTTAAGCTTTACATCGAAGCGGTTGCAGATGCAGTGATTGAAGGTAAAGCGGCTTCATTAAATATTGGCGCAGCAGATGCTGTTCAAGATGACGCGCCAAAGCCAGCACCTAAGAAGAAAGCAGCAGCAAAGAAAGCTGCACCTAAAGCTAAAGCTGAAGCAGCACCTGCTGAAGATAAGTAATTAGGTACTTTTAAGGTTACCAGTCAATATTAATTTAATGAGGTAAAGGCAATGCAAATTACTGCCGCAATGGTTAAAGAACTGCGTGAGCGTACTGG
>Ga0316204_10008376_pt1 | contig 14416 bp, 16 predicted proteins | sample 6monrhotite_MG_2_FD_205661 | JGI IMG/M metagenome (GOLD analysis project Ga0316204, IMG submission 205661) | Microbial mat bacterial communities from mineral coupon in-situ incubated in ocean water Damariscotta River, Maine, United States -... | ecosystem: Environmental > Aquatic > Marine >...
TTCCAGCTTAAACTCTTTGCTGTAGGTGGTATAGGGCTTACGTTTAACACTCATTGGGACACTCCTCTGAGAGACTTTTGTCTCTGATTAAAAGTGTCCGTTAAACTGGGGGAGCTTCAAATCGTCCCACCCAGGTGAGTAATAATATCGTTTGATATAGACAACCCCAAGCCTGCCCCTTTAAATTTACGAGAAACACCCGAATCCACCTGGTAAAAAGGCTCAAATATATTTTTGCATTTATCTGCTTCAATACCAATACCAATTCCAATTCCAGTATCTACGACTTCAAAATAATAATCGTTGTTTTCATCTGTTATTTTAACATTTAGACTAATAGAGTCATATTAATATGTAACTTCGAAGGGCTTTATTTCTTAAAAACACTCAATGAAATCAAATGCATAAAAAAACGGCCCGAAGGCCGTTTTCTAAACCGTGATGTTTTACGATTTACGCTGAATTATTTAACCCAGCTTTTGAAGTTGTCGGCATTGCGTGCCTGACCGTCTTCATAACCAGCACTGTAGGCATCAGTAACACGTTGCTCTTCACGCTCAGGGTTATGAACATAGCCACCTTGCCAGCCTTGTACGTACTCAGGATCAACGCCTGCTTTTTCCATTGCATCAACCGCGCTGTAGTAGACCTTCATTTCTGGTGCATTCATTGTTTATCTCCTCTGTATACAGATTTAAACTTTAAAATTTTCATTCTGACATTCCCGGTATTGAAGGTAATGCCGTAAATTCAGTAACCACAAAATCCTGTTAAGACAGAGAGTGCGGTAAATATGGCCGCGAAATATAACAAACATTGTTTGATAAATCCCGCATTTCCAGTAAAAACTCGTTGTCTGAAGCAGAATAAGCGTGCTGACGTGAGTTTAAGGATAGCGAGTATATATAAGCAATTGCTGTGTCTGTATATCCCCATAGGGGTGTAAACCTTGAATATTACAGGGTTATACAAATACCCGAGTGTCTTGATTGGGATATACTACCACCGTATTATAGCCACCAATTTAGAATTTGCTAATACTCGAACGAGTTTGGAGCCGAATATGTCAGATTTACCTGAAAGCGACATGGATTTTATCAGCGGCATGGCCGCCTTTGAGGCCAAGCACTTTGGTCGCGCCATTCAATACCTCAGCCCCTTTGCCGAACAGGGCGTGGCAGAGGCCCAGCATCGTCTGGCCATCATGTTTCAAAATGGCCTGGGTGTTGCGCCAAATCCCGTAGAAGGCCTGAAATGGATGAAAGCCGCTGCCGAGCAGGGTTATCCGATTGCCCAGCACGGGCTGGGTTTTATGTACCTGGAAGGAGAGTGTGTCGAGCAGAACAGTGCTGAAGCCGCCAAGTGGTTCAAGCGCGCTGCCGAGCAGGATCTGGCGGGCTCTCAAACCACACTGGCGCAAATGTATGAAACAGGTAATGGTGTAGAGCAGGATGCCGAAGAGGCGAAAAAGTGGTACGCCAAGGCAGGCTTCTAGAAAACTATAATTACAAAGTAGTAGGAATATTATGCGTCCAGGTCATTTACAACGAGTCCTCGATAAGGAATTCTTAAGTACCGAAGCAGGTCACCATACCCCCGTGATGTTATGGGGTGCGCCTGGTGTTGGTAAGTCACAAATGGTCGCGCAAATTGCGGTGGGCCATAACGTGCCACTGATTGATATTCGCTTATCGCAAATGGAGCCCAGCGATTTACGCGGCATTCCTTTTAAAAATGGTGACAGTGTCGAGTGGGCCATTCCAGCCATGCTACCGAATGCAGAGCGTCATGGTACATCGGGTATTTTATTTTTAGATGAAATCACCTCGGCGCCGCCAAGTGTTTCCGCCGCTGCTTACCAGCTAATTCTTGATCGTCGTTTGGGTAATTATGAAGTGCCGGATGGTTGGGCGATTTTCGCGGCGGGTAATCGTCAGGGTGATCGCGGTGTGACTTATACGATGCCAGCACCACTGGCGAATCGCTTTTCACATTTTGATGTTGATATTAATGTTGATGACTGGGTGTCGTGGGCATACAAAAACAATATTGACGAACGCATTATTGCCTTTGTGCGTTTTCGTCCTGAACTATTATTTGATTTTGATCCGGCACATAATCCGGTTGCCTTTCCTTCACCACGCTCATGGGAATTTGCCCACCGTGGTCTGCAAAAGTTTCATCAACATCCGGACCTGTTATTAGGGACGCTACAGGCCTGTGTTGGACCTGCTGCCGGTATTGAACTACATGCTTTTGTTAACAATCTTGATCAGTTGCCTGACATTGACGCGATTATTGCAGGTGATGAAGTTGGCGTACCCACGGAGATCGATCTGCAATATGCCGTCGCTTCATCATTGGTCGGTCGCGCCATTCGTGCTAAAGATGAAGACAACGCCGCCACTGTCATTGGTAACATTTTAAAATATGCCAGTCGTTTTCCACAACGTGAAATGGGCGTCATGCTGGTTTCCGATATGCATCGCGCGGTGGGCGAGTTACTTTTCTCCGTACCGGAATTTTCGCAATGGTCAAATGCCATCGCGGATATTATGTTGTACGAAGGCTAAACATAAATTATCCCCTCTCCCAAGTATGGGAGAGGGCCAGGGTGAGGGTTGTTCTTAATTAAATATTTCCATTAAATCCCCCTCATCCTAACCTTCTCCCTCAAGGGGAGAAGGGACGAAATGAACTGGAATTTTTTCAATGGCTGATCAGGATAAAATCGAAACCAAGCTCGCCGCGGCACGTACACGGCTTATCATCGACAAACCCTTTCTTGGTGCGTTGGTACTGCGTATGCCGTTAAAAAAGGCCAACCCTGACTGGTGTAAAACCACCGCCACCGATGCCAAGAGTTTTTTCTATAACGCTGACTACATTGATTCTCTGAATTTAAGCCAGACAGAATTTATATTGGCGCATGAGGCCTTGCACTGTGCCTTGTCGCACTTTGCTCGACGTGAACATCGCATTAAACATCGTTGGGACATTGCCTGTGACTATGCCATTAATCCCATTTTAAAGGCCGATGGGTTAACACCGCCATTAGGTGCCTTGTTCGAAACCACTTACGAAGGCATGACGGCTGAGGAAATTTATCCTTACATAAAAGACAATGACGACTCTGATACGCTGGATCAGCATATGTATGACGATTCCAGCGATGGAAAGTCAGACGAGGGCAAGGCAAAACCCAACGAGAATCCCGATGATCCACAAGACGACAAGGCTGATAATCGTCCGCCGGAAGAAGGTGAAGATCCATCAGGTAAAGATGAGCAACCGGATCAACGCGGCGAAGACAAAGAAACCGAATCGGAATCAGAGAGTGATGACGGCGTACCACCGCCAGCACCATTAACACCACAGGAAAAAGAAACCATGAGTGTGCAGTGGCAACAACGCACCGCTGGTGCAGCACAAACCGCCATGCAAGCTGGAAAGCTCGGTGCCGATATGGCAAGGCTTGTTGATTTCTTGTTGCAACCGCAGTTACCGTGGCGCATGTTATTGGCAAGGTACATGACACAAATTGCCCGGGATGATTACAGTTATACGCGACCCTCAACGCGTCGTGGTGATCCCGCCGTATTCCCCAGTCTGCGCAGTGCCTCACTGGATATCACCGTTGCGCTTGATACCAGTGGCTCGATCAGTGAAAAAGAAATGAATGAGTTTGTTTCCGAGATCGATGCGATCAAAGGTCAAATGCGTGCACGGATAACCTTGCATGGCTGTGATGCCGCGTTGGCAGAACATGGGCCATGGATATATGAGCCCTGGGAAACGTTTGAGTCACCTAAAAAGATAAGCGGTGGTGGCGGTACCCGTTTTGTACCGATATTTGAATGGGCTGAGCGACAGGATAAACAGCCGGATTTACTGGTGTATTTTACCGATGCCGAAGGTGAATTCCCAAAAACACCAGCCAACTTTCCGGTATTATGGTTAGTCAAAGGTAAACACTCTGTGCCGTGGGGACAACGCGTGCAGCTAAACTGATTTATTTTTAGTGCACCACAGAGGACACTGAGGTACACAGAGGTAGATCAAACAGGACAAGATAAATGGACAGTATTATTTAGAATCTTTTCTGATGTTCAGTTTCTTAATATTTAGAATTTGGATTTCCGCCGACGCGGGAATGACGAGTGCTTTATATAGTGCCAGTTTTAGTATTTATTTTTTCTCTGTGAACCTCGGTGTCCTCTGTGGTTCAAAAAGTATAAAATACAAACTATGAGCCAGTTATCCAGTGAAGACAGTTTCCGCCTGAATGTTTTGTTAAACCAGAACTTACAGGCCGTGCGCATTGATGAAGGCAAGATGATTGTCCATGCCTTGACCGATACGGGTGAAGCCAGAGTCCCGCTTAATCCTAATTTGCGTGACGACGCCTATATTCGTAGTGTAAAAGAATTATTCTCAACCCATGTGTTAGGAACGGCGGGTGGTTATCCGGTTTTTTTAAAACGCTGGACACGCATGGGGCAGGCACGTGATACAAGTCTGGAAGGTTTATTAAAACTTGGCGAATCAGAAGCCGTGGTCGCGGTCGTTCATGCCGCAGGCTTAAGCGATGAACTGGCACGTCGCGCCTGGTGGGCAATGCCCAACACCGATAACGCCCGACACATGCTGGAGAAATCAGCCATTGCAAAGGGTGAAATGGGAAAGATCCTAGCTGAGTTCCTGGTGGAGTTTTTACCCTTTGAAGAAAATCCCGCTGACATTATTCATAGTGTTCGTCTGGTACTTCAACCCGGTTTGATTAATGACGAAATGCGCCAGGATCTATGGAAGCGTGGTCAGCGTAAGAATGTTTTCCGTGTCGGGTTTTTGCTGACATTGCCTGATGAGATCCCGGAAGCGGTGGCAGCACATCCCTCGCATGCTTCCTGTCATTGTGCACTAAAATCGATTTCAGATAAAAACCCTGTTGCGGCTCACTTATTAAAGTTGCTCGACAATCAAGGTCAGGCCTTTATTAAGACAGTGCAGGAAGTCATGAAGAAACCCAGCAATCAAGCCGTAGTGGTTTCATCATTGCACGCAATACAAAACTATTTTTATGCGGTACGTCCCAATGACATAGTGCGACGAGAGATGAATGATGTTTTACAACAAGCCAAAGACTGCTGTAATGGCAACGCCACTGAAATGCTGGGGCAGGTTGTTACAGCCGTACCAGAACTTGCACCACAAGTCGAATCCATGATTGCGATGTCATTGCTCGGTGAACCTTTAGTAGATCCCATTTTTAAATCCACCAATATGCTAGGTAGTGTCATGCGCAAAAAACTGGAACCTATTAGCAAACCGATTTTAGAACTCTGCGAGACACTCAGCGGTACTGGTTGTTAATGCAATGACAAGTCTGGTGAATAATTTGGTGGTCAGTTTAACGGTTGAAATTCCACATGAAGCTTTGGAGAGTCAGTCGCCAGCTTCCGCCATTGTGATTGCCGAGCAGTTAGCCGATCAGGTGATTGCTTATGAAAATGAGCACCATCTTGGTTACTATCCCGCACTGGATTATTATATGCAGGACAAGCTTCTGGATGGTGACTTGATTGATGCACTTCAGGCAATAAGTTGGCTGGCCTGCAGCATGGCACAGGAAGGAATTAAAACGCGTTTGCGGCCGGTTTTTTCGAGCATCAAGTTTGAGTCGGTACGGTCGCCAGTAACAAGTCTGCCTAGTGCCAGACCAAGCAGCCCAAATGTGCAGCAACAACTCATTGAGCATTACACGGCTGATAAGGTGAAACTCACCTTTATTGCCAGCATGATCCGAAAATCCGAGGCAGAAGACACTACAGAAGCCTATGCCAACCATGTCATTGGCAAGTGGTTAAAAGATCACTTTTCCAGTTTTAAAATCAGTTCGATAAAGAAAATTAATTAACAGGAGCAACTATGCCAAAGGTTATTTTATATTGCAGTCCTACTTGTCCTTACTGTGCGAGTGCAGAAGCATTGCTGGCAAATAAAGGCGTTGAATTCGATAAAAAGGATGTTGATGCGGATCCTGGCCTTTGGGACTACATTTATGACACGCTGGATCGTGAAACAGTCCCACAGGTCATTATCAATGATAAGCCTGTCGGTGGATACGATGATCTGGTGGCGCTGGATGCGGAAGGCACACTGGATGAATTATTAAAGGGCTGATCGAGTATAAAATTTACTGATAAGGTGGCTCAAAAGTCACCTTATTTTTTGCATTACTTTTAATTTAAAAAACTTCCACTACTATTGATCCAGCTCAATGCGCATTATCTCATATTGTGCATAATGTTTCTCACGCACGTTAATTAATTCGCCACAACACTTGTTGTTTGTCGAGTGGCCTCTTTAAAAGGAGGGTGTCGTCATGACACACGCACATAAACATACAGGTCCAAACGTCACCAAACTTCAAAAAGGTGAATCCGTATCAAAACATAGAATGCTTTCACCTTTTGATGAAATGGATCACTTCTTTGATCACTTTCGTTCTCGTGACTGGCTGGCACCATTTCATTGGCCAGAAGCGGTTCAATCGTGCGTCCCAATGTTTGCCGAAGGCAGAATGCCAAAGATCGATATCATTGACCATGATAATGACTTGCTCATTCGAGCCGAACTGCCCGGGGTAGACAAAAAGGATCTGGATATCTCCATGACCGATAGTAGCGTTACTATAAAAGCGAGCAGCCGCTACGAAGAAAAGGAGGAAAAGGCTGACTATTATCGATCCGAGATCGCACAAGGAGCGTACACACGTACCATTGGCCTGCCTGCCGATGTGGATATTGACCAGGCAAAGACCTCATTCAAGGATGGTGTACTGGAATTGACCGTTCCCAAGCTGGAGCGTTCGCAAAGGCGCAGCATTAAAGTTGAATGAGTTAATTAACATCCTTACAAATTGAACCGGTGTTCCCCACACCGGTTTTTTTACTTCCCAGAATGGATAACATTTAATATAGTGATACTGAAGACTGGCTGGAACATGACTTCAAGGTGATTTTCTTCGTGGCTAGTTATGAGTTGGCATCATCAATAATTATATAAAACCGTTTCTCTATAATTATCTCAATGCTTATTGCTCAGACAGTCTGATCCAGACAGCAAGCACTGAACTTAGTATATTGATGACTATAAGAATAATATATTTTTCACAAGAAACTTGAAAGCACGTATGAAATTAGCAGGTGTGCGGCTTTTGTATTTTCAATCATTATAGATGTTTGTGTATAACCATCATGGCTTTTTGTATCGGTGTTGGCAGTGTATATTCCAGCGCCTCCAGACTGTTTTTAAATGCAAGACCCAGGTCCGTATCGCCTTCGATAAGCAGTCTACGCTGAAAAAACAGGCTGTCTGGATCTTTCTGAAGCAAGGCTAGCTCGATAAATTCTTTAAGATTACCTTTTATACTTGTATCCTCTTTTGCGGATTCAAGCAGCACCATTTTATTATTGCAAGAAGAAAGATAAATATTTTCTCCTATATCATTTATCTGAATTTTTAGAATGCGTCCATCAAGAAAATCTATTTCTTCTTCTGAGGCAGATTGTTTGAATATATGCTGGATGATGGCTAGAGCAACTTTTCTTTTTAACTGAAATGGTATGCGGCTATTGATATGTGCAGCGGAGAATATCAATGTTTTGATTAATTTATTCGTTAGATGTGAGTCTGGCGTGAAAGGTAATAACACCACTATTTTATCCTATATAGATTTAGTGTCGCCACGTTGGCGCACACTAACGGTTATAGAAAGTTGGTGTATTGATCTATGTCAATTAAAAAGCCGCGCAAAATTGCTACACTTTGACGTTCTCTCTTCTAAAATCTTTTTAAAGTTTACGAATCAAATTATGCAATTACCTGATGTTGTTAACACGTTTGGTTGCGCCATGCAGAAAAAATATGGCGAAAAAGTACATAAGATAGCAATTAATGCTGCATTTACCTGTCCAAACCGAGACGGCACAAAAGGGATTGGGGGATGTACTTTTTGTAATAATGCCTCGTTTAGCCCAAATGAAAAAAATACGCCAGCTCTGCATCAACAGTTATATGAAGGTAAATCTGTAATACAACGCCGCACTGGAGCTAAAAAGTACCTGGCCTATTTTCAGGCATATACCAACACATATGCAGATATTAATATTTTAAAGACGCAATATGATGCGGTACTTACATCAGATAATATTGTTGGCCTATCTGTTGGTACGCGCCCGGATTGTGTTCCGAATGAAGTCCTGGCGCTGCTTGCTACATATCAAGAACAAGGTTATGAGATCTGGCTGGAGCTGGGTTTGCAGTCGGCATTCGATAAAACTCTGGACAGAGTGAATAGAGGCCACTACTTTGCTGAATATGTCGATGCGATTAAGCGCGCACACAGCTTTAATTTGCAAGTATGCACACATTTGATAATTGGATTGCCAGGTGAAACTGCTGGTATGAATATGCAATCGCATCACAAGGTGATGGAACTTGGCGCCGAGGGATTAAAGCTTCATCCCTTGCATATTGTGAAGCATACACGCCTGGCGATCGACTGGCGTCGAGGTGATCATGTAACATTGAGCAGAGATGAGTATGTCGATACTGTCAGTTCGATGATACAGCATACGCCAGAAGAAGTTATATTTCATCGTCTCACAGCCACCGCAAAGAATGATATTTTATTAGGCCCTGATTGGTGCAACAAAAAATGGTCAGTATTAAATGCCATATGTTCAATATTAAAGAAGAATGGTGCGAAGCAGGCTAGCGCCCTGCATTAGGATGAATTATGGAATTGGTATGCCCGGCTGGAAATTTCCCTTCACTTAAAGCCGCAGTGGATAATGGTGCTGATGCTGTTTATCTTGGTTTTAAGAATGAAACCAATGCAAGAAATTTTTCCGGCCTTAATTTTAGCAATAATAAATTGGAAAGGTCTCTAGCCTATGCGCGAGATCATAATGTAAAAGTGTTTGTAGCCATTAACACCTACCCACAACCAGAAAAATGGAGTCAATGGAAATTGTCAGTAGATATGGCGCATGACTACAAGGTTGATGCGGTAATTGTAGCGGATATCGGTGTGATGGATTATGCCGCAACAAGCTATCCAGATCTTGCCTTACATCTTTCAGTACAGGCCTCGGCAACCAATAATGAAGCGCTAAATTTTTATCATCAACAGTTCAATATACGTCGCGCCGTTATTCCCAGGGTATTATCGTTGGCGCAAGTGCGGAATCTGATAGATAAAAGTCCGGTGGACCTGGAGGTATTTGCCTTTGGTAGTCTGTGTATTATGTCTGAAGGACGTTGTCATTTATCCTCCTACGTCACAGGAGAGTCTCCGAATATGTGTGGTGTTTGTTCACCTGCTAAAGCGGTTACATGGCATGAGTCAGCTGGTCGTTTAGAGACACGTTTAAGTGACGTGCTAATTGATCGTTATGAGCAAGGCGAGAACGCGGGATATCCGACGTTGTGCAAAGGTCGTTTTGATGTAAATGGTAAAACATTTCATATCCTGGAAGAGCCTACCAGCCTAAACACCATGGAGTTGATCCCAGAATTGCATGCTATTGGCATTAAAGCATTAAAGATAGAAGGGCGGCAAAGAAGTCCAGCCTATGTGGCACAGGTGGTTAAGGTGTGGCGCGAAGCACTGGACAGCTTTGCACATAATCCAGAACAATTTTTAGTGCGTAATGAGTGGAATAAGGTATTAGCCGATGTCTCTGAAGGAATACAAACAACCCTCGGGGCCTATTCGAGGCCATGGCAATGATACCCCAAGTAGTAAAGAATAATAAATTACCAAAACTATCCTTAGGGCCACTACTGTATTACTGGTCGCGAGATAAAGTATTTGAATTTTATGAACAGATAGCAAGCAGTTCTGTCGATATTGTTTATCTAGGAGAGACAGTTTGCGCTAAACGTCGAGAGATGAAGCTGCCTGACTGGCTGCAACTCGCCACCATGTTGAGAAATAATGGGAAGCAGGTAGTGCTTTCCACGTTATGTTTGCTAGAGTCACAATCAGATCTAAATGGTCTAAAAAAGATCTGCAATATTGATGGCTTTATGATCGAAGCCAACGATATGGCGGCGGTACAGATATTGAGTCAGCTACAGTTGCGATTTGTCAGTGGTCCTTTTATTAACATTTACAATGCACATACGCTAAATATACTTGTGCGAAATCATCTGCTGCGCTGGGTTATGCCTGTGGAATTGCCAAAAGAAACATTACAAGGAATTCTGAGTGAGGCTGAAGATCTAGAGATTTACAATCAATTTGAAACTGAGATATTTAGTTATGGTTATCTGCCTTTGGCGCTGTCTGCACGCTGTTTCACTGCGCGCGCGCAAAATCTTGCAAAAGATAACTGCCAGTTTATCTGTCGTCAGTACCCTGATGGCTTAGCCATAAAGAGTCAGGAGGGTGAAGGGGTTTTTAATATCAATGGCATACAAACACAGTCTGGTGCTGTTTATAACCTCGTAGCAGAAGTGGGGGAGATGACCAGGATGGGTGTGGATGTGTTTCGCTTAAGCCCTCAGTCAGAAGATATGTTGACGATTATAGATATGTTTGATCAGGCTAGACACGGTAATATTCAGACTGCAGTAGTGAGTGATAATAACTGTAATGGCTACTGGCATAAGACAAAGGGCATGATGAACCATGTCTAATACTGCGAACAGAAAGCCGTTGTTTTTCTACTATGCCTGACCTGGGCAAAGAGCACCGACATACATCATGAATGAATGATAAGAAAAACTTAAAAGTAAACCGGTATTCCCCACACCGGTTTTTTTCGAGTTCCTTTATTCCATTTCAAGATCGGCACTAACGGCATTAAGACCGGCCACGGCACATTTCTCGTCGGTTTTTCCAGAAGGAGCACCACTGACACCAATACCACCCATAATGCTGCCGCCAATATTAATCGGAATACCGCCAGCAGACACAATCAACCCATCGAGCTTGGCGACCTGAAAGGGTTTGGTAAAACGATTTTCCATTTGTGATAGCGGGGTGTTAAAGGCCATGGCGGTATGAGCCTTTTGTTTGCTGATCGGAAGCGTAATGTCCATCGCCAGAACATCGCGCAATACCACCTGCGCATGACCGCCACGATCCACCACAGTCACCGCAATCTGCACACCCTCTTTACGGCATTGTGCAATAGCGCCCTGAGCAATACGTAAAGCGGTTTCCATAGTTAAACGTTTGATCTCAACCGTCATTTTTGGTTCGCTTGCCAAAGCCGCAGGTGACGACAGTGAGAAAAGCAGCAGAGTGGGTAGGGTAAGGCGTGAAAGTAAAGTCATGACGTGCTCCAGTCAGAGTAATAAAGTATATATGAGTGTAGGCTGAGGATTAATTTCGTTACAATGTGCATAAGCACAATCGGCTTTATGACCGGAAAATATAAGTACTTAAAGGATGTCACCAATGAATCAACACGAAAGGATTAATTATGTCGAGTTTCCCGCCAGGGATATCGAAAAGACCAAGGCATTTTTCACCGCGGTCTTTGGCTGGACGTTTACCGACTATGGACCAGAGTATGCTGCGTTCTCTAAAGATGCTGGCCTAGACGGTGGTTTCTATAAATCAGAACTGGTTGCCTCATCCGATAATGGTGGCGCATTGATTGTTTTCTATAGTGACAAGCTGGAACAGACACAAGATAAAATAACAGCAGAGGGTGGTGCAATCGTCAAGCCCATATTTATTTTTCCCGGTGGTCGGCGTTTTCATTTTACTGATCCGAATGGTAATGAGTATGCGGTGTGGTCAGATTTATAAGTTGCTACTGTCCAATGAGCGTCGCTATATATCGTATCTGGTCAAGATCGTTGAGAACTGGTGGTATCCCTTTGGTCATGCCAGGAAGTGTGATACAGCGAAGGTGCGATTGACATGTCGTATTGGCATTTGCATGAAAGAGAGAAGGGGCGACTGCATGCTGTTGATCGGGACAACTCCGTCTGAAATGAAGCCACATCGGATAGAAAGTAGTATTTCCACACAAAGACACATGAAATAGTACGGTGTTTTACTTTTTATTATTTGTAATGAAGTAGCCTGTTTTAGGGAAATTGTTGTTTAAGAATAAAATTTGCGCAGAATAAGAAATCATCTTGGGGAAAAGGTATTGGGATAGATCGATTCCGTCTAATATACTGTTATGCTCACCTCTTCATACTAAGTATGTATATTTGAAATCATCAAGGTATTTACGAAATGATTAAAGCCGCTATACCTGAGAACGAAGAAAATCGCCTTCGCAAATTATACGAATTAGAAATACTTGATACGCTTGAGGAGCAAGCTTACGACGACCTTACCAGGCTTGCTGCAGAAATCTGTGGAACGCCAATTGCTTTAGTGAGTCTTGTCGATAGTGACAGACAATGGTTTAAGTCACACTATGGTCTAGGCGCTCGAGAAACACCTCGTGAATACGCATTCTGCGCACATGCAATTCTTGGCGACGATATTTTTGTTGTTGCGGATTCAAGCCAGGACGAGAGATTTTTTGACAATCCATTGGTCACGGGTGAGCCGCAGGTAAAATTCTATGCGGGTGCCCCACTAATAATGAGTGATAACAGTAAACTTGGAACACTATGTGTCATAGGGAATGAAGAGCAAACAATTTCTCATGCTCAAAAAGAGGCATTGGCAGCCTTGGCGCGACAAGTAGTAAGTCAATTAGAATTACGGCTAAAAATAAAAGAGTTAGAAGTTTTAGACCATGCCAAAGACGAGTTCATCTCTATGGTAAATCACGAATTAAGAACGCCTTTAACTTCAATTTATGGATCGCTATCACTGCTAAGCAATGAAGCCGATCAATTTAAGGAAAAACACAAGAAATTAATAAATATTTCGTTTAACAATACTGTGCGCCTTCTCAGTCTTGTTAATGATATTTTAGACGTTGCTAAAATGGAATCCGGGCAGCTTGAGCTTAATAATGAAGAATTAAACATTGTCAAATTACTGGAAAAGTCTGTTGAATTAAATGAACAGTACTGCAAGGAGTGTCACACTACTCTAATTTTTAATTACCCAGAAAATAATGACTGTATACGGGTGAATGGTGATGAACAACGATTACTACAGGTCATGAGTAATTTTATTTCTAATGCAGCAAAGTTTACACGTGAAAACGATTTGGTTGAGATAAACTTAAGAATAGAAAACAATTATGTGGTTGTAGAAGTAACTGACCACGGGCCCGGTATATCCTCTGAGCTGCAAGATCTGGTGTTTGTAAAATTTAAGCAGCTTGCTACAAATAATAATAACAAGCTGCCTGGTACTGGCTTAGGATTAAATATAAGTAAAAATATTATAGAGCTACAACAAGGGATAATAGGTTTTGAATCAATGCCTAATGAAAAAACGACTTTCTACTTTAAACTGCCGGTAATTGACTAACAGGATTAATATGTTGTCGCTGCATGAAACTAGAAAGCTTAATTGAATGCATGGCAAGATGCTCAAGCGGGGCCATTAAAAGCCTGGCGTAATTTCCAGCCCATCAGCTTGAACGTTAGCCAGAAAAAATAACAGGAACTGCCATGAATCCGAAGATCTTAATCAGAAGTGAAACTGATGCGGATGTTAGCGCAATAAACGAAGTCACTATCGCTGCATTTAAGGCCCTGGAAATCAGTATCCAAACTGAGCAATTCATTATAAAAGCATTGCGTGCAGCTAATGCTCTCACAATATCTCTGGTTGCAGAAATAGGTGGACGTGTGATTGGACATATTGCATTTTCTCCCGAATAAAAAGGCACTCGCTTATCTGGATGCTAACGGCATTGATGGCTATGTTGCCGATACGGGCTTTCGTTCACGTGATCCACGCTTTAAGGATTACAAAGAACACAAATCAAAAGATCGGTTAAAATCAAAAACAAAATTCAAGGTTGAAGATTTTAAAGTCAATATAAAAAAGCAGACCTGCACCTGTCCGGCAGGTAAGGCATTATGGTTAAAAGCAGCGATAGCAAAAATTGGTGACGACGAGTTTATGCAGTTCCAGGCCTATGAAGCAGATTGCCCAGCCTGCCCTTTAAAAGCGCAGTGTTTACGCAAGGTCGATCAGAAAACACCCCGGCAGGTGAATATTAAAGTAGGTACAACAGATAAAAAGAAAAGCAGCCTACTTGAAAAAATGAAACAAAAAATCGATTCAGACAAAGGTCGTCGCATTTATAGCCAACGACTGGGCACGGTGGAACCGGTATTTGGACACATCAATACTATGATAGGCATCAAGCGGTTTAGTCTTCGCAGTAAAACCAAGGTTAATGCTCAGTGGCAATTAATCAGTATGGTGCATAATATATTGAAAATACATCGATATGGATGG
>Ga0316204_10008377_pt1 | contig 14416 bp, 13 predicted proteins | sample 6monrhotite_MG_2_FD_205661 | JGI IMG/M metagenome (GOLD analysis project Ga0316204, IMG submission 205661) | Microbial mat bacterial communities from mineral coupon in-situ incubated in ocean water Damariscotta River, Maine, United States -... | ecosystem: Environmental > Aquatic > Marine >...
CCATGGAAATTGCCATGTTGGGCGATAATTTCGGGGCCGCCGAAGCCCTGGATGTCGGCCTGGTGAACCGGGTTGTGCCCACCGCCGACCTGAAGACAGAAACAGCAAAACTGGCAAAACGCCTGGCCAGCGGCCCGACCCATGCCCTGGGCCATACCAAACGCCTGATCAATGCCGCCCATGACACCGCCATCAACGACCAGCTAAAGGCCGAGGAAGCCGCCTTCGCGGCCAGCGCCGGCACGCTCGATTTCAGGGAAGGCATCACCGCCTTTATCGAAAAACGAAACCCGAAGTTCATCGGTAGCTGACATCAAATACAGCCAACCTGCCGGTTGATCACACTAATATGTTGGACGCCCCAACAATAAGACTTGCAAACAATAACCGCTTTCCAGCATCATGCCGCCGGTAAGTAACCGAGCGGAAGAACATTGAAATATGAACTGGCCGGATATTGAGGTTACAGGCGAAGTCCTGGCGCGAACGGCGGCCCGGTTGCCGGAAAAAACAGCCCTGATCTGCGGCGATACGCGCTTGAGCTATGCGGCCATGGACGCCGACGCCAACAGGACGGCCAATGCCTTGCGTGACCTGGGCCTGAAGACCGGTGCCAAAATAGCCATCATGGCCCGCAATGTCCCGGCTTACACCCTGACCTTTTATGGTGCCGCCAGATCAGGCCACGTGCTGGTTCATGCCTCAACCCGCTATACACCGGATGAACTGGTTTATGTGCTGAACAAATCAGACTGCGAGGCCCTGATTGTCGATGCGCCTTTTGCCGACATCGCCCAGGCTGCCCTTAAGAATTGCCCTGCCGTACGGCATCTCATCATCATTGAAGACATCTTTGGTGAATATCCCCTGCCCGCAGGCGCGACCATTTTTGCCGACCTGATTTCCACAGCAGCCGATACACCTCCGGACGTTGACGTCAAAGGATCGGACCTGTTTGGCATTACCTTTACCGGCGGCACGACAGGATTTCCAAAAGGGGCTGCGGTTGATCATCGCGCCCGACTGATTTCCGGGTTTGTCGGTGCTCACGAACAAAACGTGCTGGAAAGCGACATCGCCTCCATCACGACCCCGCTGTTCCATACTGCCGGTCTGTTTGTCTGGTACCAGCCGGTTGTGCTGGCGGGTGGTACTGCTGTGCTGATCCCCAAATGGAGTACCACAGCTTTCATGGAAGCCGTAAAAGAACACCGGGTCACGGCGGCCTTTCTGGTACCGACACAGATTGTCATGTTGCTGAACGATCCGGCCTTCGATGAACAGGTTTTAGCCGGTCTGAAAAAAATTGCCTATGGCGGCGCCCCCATGCCACCGGCCTTGCTGGATGAACTGATCCAGCGTTTCCCGGATCTGGAACTGGCCAATAACTATGGCCAGACCGAAAGTTGCCCGCTGTCCATGTTCCGCGCCGATCTGGCCCCGGACCGGGTGGCTACGCTGGGCAAGGCACCTGAAGGTATCGAAGTGGCCATCCTGTCCCCCGATGGTCAGCCCCTGCCGCCTGGTGAAGTGGGTGAAATCGCCAGCCGCGGTGATCATCTGATGACCGGCTATTACAACGACCCTGAACAGACTGAAGCCTATTTCAGACATGGCTGGGGCTGGACCGGCGATCTGGGTGTGATGGACGAAGAAGGTTATATCAGCCTCGTGGACCGGGCCAGGGATATGGTGATTTCCGGTGGGGAAAATATCTACCCGAAGGAAATCGAAAACGTTCTGCATCGCCATCCGGCTGTGGCCGAATGCGCGGTCTTCGGTATACCGGATGAAATCTGGGGTGAAGTCATCGCCGCCCACATCTGCCTGCGCAACGGTACTGCGGCCGACAACGACGAACTGATGACCTGGTGTTCAGATAATCTCGCCCGTTTCAAACTGCCAAAGATGTTACGCATCGTCGATGATCTGCCCAAAACCGCGATCGGCAAAATCCAGAAAAACGTGCTGCGGGACCAATATCAGAACGGCCTGCACGAGGACAGGGAAAAGCTCTGATAAATTGCACGGACTGGATTTTTTTTATCTTTAAATTGTATATGCATATTTAAAGATGTATTTATTCTCATAGTTATCTTCCTTAATTATGAGAGTTTTCAGAATGAACAAGATGTCGATTGTAATCTCTGCTACCGGACTGGCATTGCTGACAGGGTGTGTCAGCAGCAGCTTGCCAACCACAGGAACACCGTCAAAATTCGATGGAAAATGGGCCGGCGCATTGCCCTCAACCAGAACCGGTTGTGAGAATGTTACGTTCGATGGCGAAGTTCGATTCGGACATTCATCAGGCGATCTTTTCCAGCACGGCTCAAAAATTGGTGTGCTATCCGGGAAAATTGTTTCTGATAACACCATGGAAGCATCAATCAGCCTTGCAGGTGGTTCCGCCGGCAGTTCGACCATCAGCTTTACCGATACCCAGGCCTCCGGAAGCTGGTTCAGCGCCCAATGTTCCGGAGATGTGAACATCAAAAAAGTATCCTGAACAAATATAAAAAGAGCTTTCAGGACAAAGGTAAATCTGCCTTTGTCCTGAAAGCACGGCCGAACGACGGCACCTTATTCAGTATTGATCCAGATTAAGACTTCAGACAAGAAAGTACTCTCAGACCAGCACATATGATTTTGCGCGACAGCATTTGTTATTTTGCGCGCGACAGCACGACCTGGTTGCGGCCGCCTTCCTTGGCTTCATAAAGAGCCCTGTCGGCAGCTTCGTTCAGATCCAGGGCGGTCTCATGATCTGCGGAACTGGCCACACCGCAACTGAACGTCGTCTGAAATTCAATATCACCGGAATGATGGATGACGGCCTCAAAATGCTCTCTGAGCTCATTGAGAATACGCATGGCATTGTCAGCATCCGTATCAACGAGGATCACAGCAAATTCCTCGCCGCCCACACGCCCGACAATATCAACTTTCCGCAGGCGTTGCTGTAACAACCTGGACAGGCTTTTGATCACCCGGTCCCCGGTGGGATGGCCGTAGGTATCATTAACGTTCTTGAACTTGTCGATATCGATGATGGCAAAATACAGACCAGCCCCCTGTCGGGTAGCCCGGGTCATTTCAATATCGAGCAGTTCCTTGGTCTTGGTGTGATTGTAAAGTCCGGTCAGGCTGTCGCGGACCATATATGAACGCAAGACCCGCCAGCGCAGCACCCGGTTGGTAACGGCGCCGATCAAATGATCCGGCACAATGGGTTTGGTCAAAAAATCATCTCCGCCCGCGCTCATGACCTGGGTCTGTCGCCCCTTGTCGGCTTCGGAGGAGACATAAACAATCGGCAGGCTGACAAAAACTTCCTGCTGACGGATTACCTGGGCCAGTTCATAGCCACTGCAGGAAGGCATATAAAGGTCCATCAGCACAATTTCCGGCAAGAAGGAAACCAGTGCCTCCATCACTTCCAATGGATCATTGACCGTGACGACCTTCATGCCCACCGCTTCCAGAATGATGCGGTAATATTCGGTCATGGCTTCTTCGTCATCCACCACCAGCACGCGGATTGGCTCAGGCGGTTCCGTGGACGACAACGCATCGAGGCGGTCAACAAAAACGCTGACATCGACCGGTTTGTTCAGGAAGGCCTGCCCCCCGGCCCGCACAGCGCGCAACCGGGTAGAAATATCATCCAGTGTGGACACAAAAAACACCGGCACGTCATTGCTGACGGTTTCAGTAATGCGTTCAACAACATCAATACCGGCCAACAGACCGGTTTCAAACATTACATCGGTGACGATGGCAACGGGAATTGTGCGTTCCACAGCAGCATAAAGTTCATCGGGGCTGGTGAAATATTCAACTTCATAACCAAAATGGCTGATCTGTACCGCGAGATTTTCTGATTCGCCCCGTGCGTCCTCAGCCACATAGACCAGGCGTCGGTCAAAGCCGGCCCGGTTGGTAATGGTCAGGCCAGTATCCTTGTCGGCCTGAATGTTATCACTGACAACTTCGGAAATGACTTGCCGCATCCCGGATAAATGCTCGCTGACAGGCTCGCTTTCAGCAAGTAAAACACCCGCAGTGACAATCTCCACGGCCTTTTCAAGGGACTTGGCAACGACACTGACCTGCTCGAAACCAAATGTGGCACCGGAACCGGCCAGGCTGTGTGCCAGACGATGCAGGGTCTTTCGGGCTTCCTCGTCCCCGTCACAGGCCAATGTCCAGGCCGCATCTATCTCGACCATCCGGCCGACAAGTCCATCGCGGAACTTGTCCCGCATGGCCTGTAACTTTTGCTCCAGAGTCAGTTCGGTCATTAATCAGTTAGCCCGTAGTGTGCTGTGTGACAGTATATTTGTTTCACGCAGGCCAAAGGTCAACTTCAGGAAGAGGACATATTATTGAGAAAAACCAATAATTTGCAGTTTCAGCCGCTTTAATTCAGGACTTTTTCGACTGTTGAGAGCAATACATCACGGCTGAAAGGCTTTTCCAGGGTTTCAGCAGCCCCCAGTTTATTGGCAAATCCGAGGAAACTGGCAGGCTCGCTGCGTCCGCCCCCGGACATGGCGATGATCCGCGTATCCGGGAATTCCTTGCGCAGCTCGATAATGGTTTCCACGCCTTCCTGTTCCGGCATGATCAAATCCGTGATGACCAGATCTGCCGGTTTTCGGCGAAACAGATCAACCCCTTCTCTCCCGTCGCCGGCTTCTTCGACCTGGTAGCCGGCCTTTTCCAGAATCAGGCAGATCACCGTGCGAAGGTCAATGTCATCATCAATTACAAGTATGCTGGCCATCCAATCCCACCTTCATTAACCCGTCAGTTCATCCGCCAAACCCGCATGGGGGATATAAATCGGGTCAACTTCTGAAGCAACTATAACACCTTCCTTATGAGAATGACCTGTATCCATTTCAATTCCTCTCACGAATGCTTGACCCCACGGGGCGAGAATGTTCAACTCCGCCCGTTTTACAGGAGCGGAGTCGGCAGCAATACTGCCTGATCACCTCTTCGACATCAGACAGGCCAGGCCATGAAAAAAAGCATGATTATCACGGGTGCCAGCCGCGGAATCGGTGCCGCTACAGCCCGACTGGCTGCCCGACGGGGTTTTGCCGTATGCGTCAATTATCAGGGCAATCAGGGTGCCGCCGATAAAGTTGTCGCCGAAATTCTGGCTGACGGCGGGCAAGCCTTGGCTGTTCAGGCGGATGTCAGTAACGCCGATGATGTGAGCCGTCTGTTTGAAACGGCTATCTCTGAACTGGGGCCCTTGTCATCACTGGTCAACAACGCAGGTGTGACCGGCCCCTTGCTGCGCCTGGATGAAACACCCGCCTTGGATATCCGCCGGACCATTGACGTCAATCTGACCGGTTCCGCCTTGTGTGCGGCTGAGGCTGTGCGTCGGATGTCGACCCGCTATGGCGGGACCGGAGGATCCATCGTCAATGTCTCCTCTGCTGCTGCCCGTATTGGCGGGGCCGGGGAATGGATAGATTATGCCGCCAGCAAGGGCGGCGTTGATACCCTGACCATCGGACTGGCAGTTGAAGTCGGCGGCGAAGGCATTCGCGTCAATGCCGTGCGCCCGGGCCTGACCGATACCGATATCCATGAAACCGCCGGAGCCCCGGATCGCATGGCCAACATGGCACCCAACATCCCCATGAAGCGCGCGGCCTCACCCGAAGAAATCGCCAATGCCATTATCTGGCTGACCTCCGATGAAGCATCCTATGTAAACGGCGCCATCATGGATGTGGCTGGCGGCAGATAGAGAACCGAGCAATGACAACTGAATATGATAATCTGACTGATGGACTTTGTCTGGCCGCCCGTGAAGCCGGGGCCAGGATCATGGAAATCTACAACAGTGATTTCGAAGTTCGGACAAAAGGCGACGAAAGTCCGGTAACGGCAGCAGATGAAGCGGCGGAGGAAATTATCCTCCGGCATCTGGCCGACCTGACCCCCGATATTCCGGTTGTCGCTGAAGAAAGTGTCGCAGCCGGAAATATCCCCGACATCTCCGGCGGGCGCTACTGGCTGGTGGACCCGCTGGACGGGACAAAGGAATTTGTTAATCGCAATGGCGAATTTACCGTTAATATTGGTTTGATTGAAGATCGCCGCCCCGTCCTGGGCGTGGTCTTTGCACCTGTGCTTGACCGGCTGTTTTTTGGCAACGTCAACAGCGGGGCCTTTTGCGAAAACTCAACGGGAAACCGGGAAGCCATGGAAGTCCGCACACCCGATGCCGATGGTCTGGTGGTTGTCGCCAGCCGTTCACACCGCGATGCAGCTACGGATGAATATCTGGAACAGTTTGACATCAAAGACCTTAAATCAGCTGGCAGTTCACTGAAGTTTTGCCTGATCGCTGCAGGCGAAGCGGATCTGTACCCGCGCCTGGGCCGGACCATGGAATGGGATACGGCCGCCGCTCACGGTGTGCTGCGCGCAGCGGGTGGCAGCCTGACTACATTGGAAGGTGGAGATTTCCTCTACAGCAAGCCTGATTTCGAGAACGGCTTTTTTATCGCCCGGGGCAAACCTGCCGCCTGAGACTACCCTGCCCCCAGCACGATAAAGGCACCGAAGCCCGCCAGCAGCAAAGCCGACAGGCGATTGATCCATTTCATGCCTGAACCTGCACTGAGTTTCTGGTGGAACATTGCCGCAAGAAAAGCCAGGAACAGCCACCACAGAGCCGAGCCGACAAAGACGCCGACGACCAATACACTGGCGTCCGTATAGGCACGCGCCTGCGAGGCCAGTCCCAGTCCTGCAAATATTGCCAGGAACGACAGAATGGTCGAGGGGTTAGCGAGGGTCAGTGCGGCCGTAGCAAGATACCCGCTGATCAAACCCAGACCGCGCCGGGTTGTCGCTGCCTGAGTCTGCGACGGGTGTGACCGCCAGGCGCGAATGCCCAGCCAAATCAGAAAAGTCCCGCCGCCCAGGCGCAACCAGGTTTCCATATCCAGCAAAAAACCTGAAATTGCGGTCAGGCCAAAGGCGGCAACAAAGCCATAGGCTGCATCCGCTGTTGCGGCCCCCAGGCCAGAAAAAAACCCAGCCAGTGCGCCATGGTTCAACGTCCGCCGAATACACAAAATCCCGATCGGGCCCACAGGTGCTGCAACGGCAAATCCAATGATCAGCCCTTCAACAAACGTCGTCAGAAACATGTCAGTCAGCGCCGATTACGATTACTTCAGGCGGAACTGTCCCGGCATAAAGTTTGGCCACCAGGTCAGCCCGGTTCTCCAGAGTCGCCCGCTGATTGATATATCCTTTGTCGGTAATTTCATTGGCGTCAATATTGGCAGGATCGGCCATCAGCAATACCCGTTTGATGCGACGGCTGGAGCCACCGGCCTGGGCGTTATGGGCCGCCAGAGTCGCAGAAATATGACCTCGAACCTTTTCATGGCTGATGATATCTTCCGCGGAAGTTCCGTCCGGCAGTCCCGCCAGGGCCTGACAGGCCACCAGATTGGGCCAGGCCAGCAAGCAGATTTCATCCCGGTCGTGTCCCGCAACCACCGCATCCTGAATCGCCGGACTGGCGGCACCCAACGCGTCCACACGCAGGTTACCGACCGCTACCCAGGTCCCGGATAGCAGTTTAAAATCTTCCGAAACCCGGCCATCAAAAGTTATGCCCTGATTAGGGTTGTTTTCGTCCATCAGCTTGCCGGCATCGCCGATACGGTAAAACCCTTCATCGTCAAATGCAGCTGCGGTGACGTCATCCTGGCCAACATAGCCCGGCGTGACGTTTGCACCCTTAACGCGGATTTCCAGTTTGCTGCCTGAGGGCACCAGTTTCAGGGTCACGCCCGGCACCGGCACACCGATAACCCCGGCTTTGTCCAAAGGAAAATGGGCGGCAGCTGCCATGGGGGCGGTTTCAGTTGACCCCCAGGCCGAGGTCATGACCACCAGTTTGCCAGTGGATTCCACCGACAGTTTCTCCAGCCGTTGCCACAGGTCCTGGGGCAGCGCTGCGGCTGCATAAAAAATGACCTTCAGGTTTTTGAAAAAGGCATCCCGCAGGTTGTCGTCATTTTCCAGATACGGCAACAGGATATTGTAGCCCGCCGGGACGTTGTAATAGATGTTCGGCGAGACATCGCGCAGATTGGCAATTGTCTGTTCAATCAGGCCGGGGGCCGGTTTGCCGGCATCAATATACATAGTGCCGCCGTTGTGCAGGATCATATTGAAGTCATTGTTGCCACCAAAAGTGTGGTTCCAGGGCAACCAGTCCAACAGCACCGGTTTGTCCGTTTTCAGGAACGGCCAGACCTGGACCAGCATCTGCTGATTGGCACAGAGCATACGCTGGGTATTTATGACGCCCTTGGGCATACCGGTTGAACCGGACGTAAAAAGAATCTTGGCCACGCTGTCAGGCCCAACCGCATCAAAAGCTGCCTGCACGTCCGGACCGGGCATTGCGGCGCGCAATTCGGAAAACATTGTGGCGTTGACGCCATCCGGTGGTGGCGCGCTGACCACAAGTTCGACACCCGCTGTATCAAGGCTGTTCAGGGCCGGACCAAAAACTTCAGCACTGGCGGCATAGATCAGACCGGGTTTCACCAGATCAAAGATATGACGGACCTTTCCGTGATCCTGGCTCATCAGGGAATAAGCCGGAGAGATCGGCACAACCGTAATCCCGGCCTGCTGGGCCCCCAGCGTCAGAATGGCATGGTCTATGCTGTTCCCCGACAGCAACATAACCGGACGGTCTTCACTTAATCCCCGATCCAGCAGAGCCTGCGAGACGGCATCTGCACCCGTCCGCAACTGGCTAAAGCTGATGTGTTGCCATTCGCCGGAAGGCACCCGTTCGCCGAAAGCAACGACATCCGGTGTCTTGTCAGCCCAGTGGCGCAGCCAGACCCCGACCTGGCGGTCGTAGTCACCCAGTGGTTCGCGGGATGCAAGGATAATTTCACCGTTCTCACGCCGGTCCATGGCGATATCAGGCGTGGCAAAGTCTATCTGTACACGTTCAATTTCAGTCATTTTATTCGGCAGGTCTCAGGTAATTTGCGGAAAGAATTCAAACTGTTGCAACTGGCGTTGCCGGTGAACCAACGGCCTTTGGTAACCGCAAGGGCGGTGCTGTCAGGAAACACCGGTTGCGATTGTTTTCTTCCATCCATGCCGCCAGCTCGGCAAAATACCAGAGTTCTGCCAATGGCAGGCCCAGCTTGAACAGACAGTGCTGATGTAGTGGCAGAGCAGCACAAGGTGTATCGCTGCCCTCACCATGGAAGTTTTCGACGGCGTAGTTGTCAGCGCAGATCGCAGCGATGCCGCTGTCGGTAATCCATTGCAACAGACGATCATCCCGGCCATCCAGGGCGGCGCAGGAATTGTCCAGCACTTCCTTGTCAGGATGATGATCCATTTCCAGAATCAATTCTGAAAACCCTGTGCGTATTAACAAAATATCGCCTTCTTCAATGACCACATTGTCTTTTTCCAGAACGGCCATCCAGTCATCGTAGTTGATAACCTTGCGGTCGCGCCCGAAGTGGCGATGAAGATCAACCAGCACGCCCCGGCCCTGGATCGGCCGGGCGGCAAAATTGTCGATGGACAGTTTCAGGGCTCCGGTCTGGACATGATCATCTCTGCCCAGCACATGTTCACCTGCACGATAGCCGTTGTAAAAAACCTTTTCCGCAACGCCGTCCCCGTCGGCATCAAAATGACTGCCGACATGGGCAAGACTGTCCCACTGGGTGGAATATTGCAGGCAGATCAAGACCTGGTCATCGCAGATCACATCCGTCGCACCCTTGATGTGATCGCCCATGGACATGTTCATCCATTGATCCCCGTCCAGTTCGGTGGGGCTGAGGGCGGGTGGATAGCGACGCACATTAAGTACATTGCCGCCGGGGAAATCCAGCGGCAGGCTGAGACAGAAATTCTGCCCGGTCTGTATTTCGGCACCGGCCTGACGCACACGTTCAGGTGTCAGAAGGTTGATCCGACCCAACTGGTCATCATCGCCAAAATCACCCCAGTTCGCCCCGTCCGGACGATTTACCCAACGCTTTGCCATTTTCCTGCCTCCGGATTATCTGCGCATGTATTTTTCCGTCAAAAAGGCTAACATGCCAATGGGTCGGTGCATAAGCTTGATGGCAATTAATTTATCACTGACTGAAACCCGGAAAGACTGTGAGATCGATTGATGAGTGAGCCGGATACAGGCCCGACGGAAGACAGCGGTTATAATGAGATCGATGTACACACCGCCAGCGGCTTGCTGGAGAGCGGTGAGGCCATGCTCATCGACGTGCGCGAACCACAGGAATATGAATTTGAACATGCCCCTGGTGCCCTGCTTCAGCCCTTGTCCTTTCTCGACACTGATCTGTTTCCCCGGATCACGGAACGCAGAATGCTGTTCATCTGTGGGGTGGGCAAACGTTCCGCTGCAGCCTGCAAGCAACTGGCCAAAGCCGGATTCACCAATCTGACCAATGTTTCAGGCGGCATGGACGCCTGGCGCGAAGCCGACCTTGACCTTGAGGGCACGCGCTTCGAAACTCACGACTATATGATCTGAATTCCTTTCAAGCGATATTCGAATGCCCTGGCCTTACCCCATACGATATGACATGGCGGCGGAAACACACTTTTCCGGTCGCCATATGACTTGTTTCTCCAACCGTCCCGGAAGTGTGGATCAGTTGCTGCGTGACAGCCTGACCAACGATCCCCGCGCCGAAGCCATTGTCGATGGCGACCGGCGACTGACCTATTCAGACCTCGACGGGACGGTCACAGCGATTGCCGCAAACCTGACAGAACTGGGTCTGAGGCAGGGCGACCGCCTGGCGCTGTTGTTGGCCAACCGGGCCGAGTTTGTCATGGTGGTTATGGCCGCCGCCCGTCTGGGCGTTGTCGCCGTGCCGGTCAACATCCGCGAACAAACGCCGGAACTGGAATTTATCCTCAATCACTGCGGAGCCCGGGTCCTTGTACATGAGGCTGACCTGGAAACCCGGCTGCCTGACGCAAAAGCCCTGCCTGATCTTGAGCACCGCTTCAGCATTTCTGATGAGGCCGGGCCTGCAATCGGCGAAGCCAGGCCTTTCAGTGAGCTGATTGCCGCGAGTGATACCGCCCTGCCCGTCGTTGACTTCCACGACGATGACACCGCCGTTATTCTTTATACCTCAGGCACCACGGGCCGCCCCAAAGGGGCCATGCTGACCCAGCTGAACCTGGTGCACACGGTCCTGCACTATGACGCCTGTCTGGAACTGGGCGATCTGGAACGCAGCCTGCTGGTAGTTCCGGCCAGCCATGTCACCGGGCTTGTGGCCATTATCTACACCATGCTGGGGCTGGGTGGTTGTGTGGTCATGATGAAAAAATTTAATGCACCGGAATTCCTGAAGCTGGCCGCCCGGGAGAAAATCACGTTCATGATGATGGTGCCGGCCATGTACAATCTGTGTCTGATGCGGGCGGATTTTACGGATTACGATCTGGGGGCCTGGCGGATCGGCAGCTTTGGCGGTGCGCCCATGCCGGAAGATACGATCCAGCGGCTGGCCGAAGTTCTGCCTGAGATGATCCTGGTCAATGCCTATGGTGCCACAGAGACAACCTCTCCCACCTCCGTGATGCCACTGGGTCATATCGCCCGACATGCTGACAGTGTTGGCCAGATTGTGCCCTGTGGCGATGTTCTGATCATGGATGATGACGGCAATCAGGTTTCGCCCGGCGAGGCGGGTGAAGTATGGATTGCGGGCCCCATGGTCGTGCCGGGTTACTGGAATAATGAAGACGCTACAGCTCGAGAATTCCAGGATGGTTACTGGAAATCCGGCGACATAGGCTCGCTGGATGCCGACGGGTATCTGCGTGTGTTCGATCGCAAAAAAGACATGATCAATCGCGGCGGTTACAACATCTACAGTGCTGAAATCGAAAACGCCCTGTCCCATCACCCGGATGTCCTGGAAAGCGCCGTCATCGGCGTGGCCGACCCGGTGCTGGGTGAAAAAACCCATGTCTTTGTCTGTGCCCGGGCGGAAGCCCTGAAGGAAACCGATGTCCAGGCCTGGTGCGGGCAACATCTGGCCGATTACAAGATCCCTGATTATGTAACCTTTCTGACCACGCCTCTGCCACGCAATGCCAACGGCAAGATCGTCAAGCGCGCCTTGCGGGACAATGTCACGCAGACGTCACCCGCCTGACAACTTCCAGGCCATTGAAGTCTGGTAATCTGCGAACATAGCGCCTACATAACTTCAGACTGACCCTTTCATATTCAGATTCTGAGACCATGAGCCAAGCACCCACCTGGGAAATCCCGACCAACGCCCGGCCAGACCAGAGCAAATTTGATTTTGACCTCGACCTGACCCTGTCATCCGTGGTTGCCGTACACGCGCGCATTCCAGAAGACGCCTACACAGCCGGTCTTCTGGGGGCTGAGCGCCAGGGCAATGGTGTTGTGATCAGTGACAAGGGCCTGGTGTTGACCATTGGTTATCTGATAACTGAAGCTACGGAAATCTGGCTGACAACCAACTCAGGCACCGTTGTCCAGGCAGATGTGCTGGCTTATGACCAGGTTTCGGGCTTTGGCCTGCTGCAGGCCCTTGGCAAGCTGGGCGTTCCGGCACTGGAGCGCGGCAGCAGCGCCGACGCCGCGGTTGGTGATGAGGTTATTTTTGCCGGCTATGGTGGCCCGACCAAAGCTCTGGTTTCGACGCTGGCCGACAAGCGGGAATTCGCCGGTTATTGGGAATATGTCCTGGATATGGCCTTGTTTACCACCCCTGCCCATCCGCTCTGGGGTGGCGGCGCTGTGATTGGGCAAAACGGCAAATTACTGGGACTGGGTTCGCTGTACATTCAGGATGTGGAAGCCGGTGTGCCCCGTGAAGGCAACATGGCTATTCCCATCGAATTGCTGGAACCCATCTTTGACGAAATGACCTCTTATGGTCAGGTGCAGCAACCACCCCGCCCGTGGATGGGGCTGTTCGCCAACGAATCCAGTCAACACGCCGTGGTCATGGGTGTGGCAGAAAACGGCCCTGCCGATCTGGCCGGGGTCGAAAGTGGTGACGTTATTGTTGATGTCGCCGGTGAACCTGTAAGCGGCCTGGCTGACTTTTTCCGGACTGTCTGGCGACAGGGACCGGCTGGCGTGGAAATCCCACTGACCGTTCTCAGGGACGAAGATTATTTTCGCTTCGCCGTGATCACCATGGACCGCCGGGATTTGTTGTTGAAACCGGCCTATCACTGAACCGCGGTCCTGAGGCTACATACAATTCAGGTTTTCCAGTCAGGCGTTCCCGCACGGGCAATCGCACCATAAAGTTTTTCGTCCGGCATTTCCGCCGTGGGTACAGAGCGCACCGCCGTCAGCGCTGCCAGATCAATACCGGTCTCAAAACCCTTGGTCTCACATAAAAAAGCCAGGTCTTCCATGACCACATTGCCGGTGGCACCCGGGGCAAAAGGACAGCCCCCGAGCCCGCCCAGCGAGCCATCAAGAACCCGGGCACCGGCATCCAGCGCTGCCGACGCATTGGCGATAGCCATACCCCGGGTATCATGCAGGTGCACGATGAAGGGCAGGTCGCCGCACAGGGCCGTCATATCCGACGCCAGCCCGGCCACCTGATCAGGCCCCGCATAACCAACGGTATCGGCGATACCAACAATATCCGCCCCCGCCTCAAGACAGGCTTCGGCCAGTCGCAGGACTTCTGCCGGGTCGACACGGCCAGCAATGGAACAACCAAAGGCCATGGCCACAGCCGCATTGATAACGGCTTTTTGAGAGCTCTGCTTTCGCATCTCAGCGGCCTGACGCACCAGATCAACAGCCGCTTCACGTGAACGCCGCATGTTCGCCTGGCTGTGTTCCTCGGTCGCAGAAATAACACAGACGATCTCGTTTATATCCGTCTCAAACGCCGAAGCCAGACCACGTTCATTAAGCGTCAGAGCCGAAGAATGCACCCCGTCCATGCTGCTGGTTGTCGAAATCATCTCGTCCAGATCGGCGAACTGAGGGTATCGCGCTGCCGGTAAAAAGGAGCCAATTTCGAAGTGCCGCACCCCGGCAGCACGTTCCAGTTCCAGCCAGTTTTTTTTGGCCGCCGTCGAGGGAAAACTGCGGACCATCTGCAAACCGTCCCGCAAGCCCACTTCGCGAAGGGTTACCCGGTCGGTGGGGTAGATTTCTGTAATTCGGGCGGACGACGTCATGATTCGGTTTCTCCACTGGCAGCGCTGATTTCTTCCGGGGTCAGCCCAAGATCGCCCAGAACGTCATCCGTGTCCTGACCTACGGCCTGTACTTCTGTGTCTCCCCCGACAATACCGCCATCAACCTCAA
>Ga0316204_10008378_pt1 | contig 14411 bp, 17 predicted proteins | sample 6monrhotite_MG_2_FD_205661 | JGI IMG/M metagenome (GOLD analysis project Ga0316204, IMG submission 205661) | Microbial mat bacterial communities from mineral coupon in-situ incubated in ocean water Damariscotta River, Maine, United States -... | ecosystem: Environmental > Aquatic > Marine >...
TTGATGGCGGGTTTGCGCGCCTCGGGGAAGGGTTCGGCCCTAACCACGGTGCCGACGCGGATATCGACCTTGAGGAAATCGTCGAAGCTGATCTCGTCGCTCATGCCCTGAGCTCCCGGCTGCGGCCTGCGGCGGCACCCACCGTGGCGCGCATCAGGGGGGAAAGGCCGGTTGCCTCATCCATCAGGACCGCGAGCCCGGCCTGCGTGGTGCCGTTTGGCGAGGTCACGTTGATGCGCAATTGTTCGGGGCTCTCATCGGCCGCCGCGGCCAGCGCACCTGCCCCCGCGACGGTGGCCTTGGCCAATTGCATCGCCATGTCATCGGGCAGGCCTTCGGCGCGGGCCGCCGCCGCCAGCGCGTCGATCATGTAAAATACATAGGCCGGGCCCGATCCCGACACGCCGGTGACGGCATCGATCTGATCCTCGGCATCCAGGCGCACCACCTGCCCGACGGCAGATAACAGCGCCTCGGCCAGATCGGCATCGCCCGGCCCCGCATCCGCATTACCGATGATGGCGGTGATCCCCTTACCAACGGCGGCGGGGGTGTTGGGCATGGCCCGAATGACACGGGTGCCTGTGCCCAGGAAGGCCTCAAACGTCGCAATCGGCGTGCCCGCGGCCACCGAGATAATCAGGGTGCCACCGCCGCCGAGCGGTTTTAGCTGCGGCAGCGCCTGATCCATGAATTGCGGTTTAACGGCTATAATCGCAACGGCGGGGGTTTCGGGCAGGCCTGCGTTGACCTGCATGCCCTGCGCCTGCACCCAATCCGATGGGAACGGGTCAATCACCCAGACCGCATTTGCGGGCACGCCACGGGCCAGCCAGCCTTCCAGCATCGCCTGCCCCATCTTGCCGCAGCCCAGCATCACCAGGCCGCGCGCCTTGATATCGTCTAAACTCATCCCGTCCCCCGGCATTTATCGCCGGCAGAGGTTAGGCCCGCCCGTAGGTCTCTGCAATGGCAACCTGCATCGCCTGTTCCGGGGTCTGATTGCCCCAGCAGGCCAGCTGGAAGGCCGGATAATAGCGTTCTGCGGCCAGCACGGCGGTTTCGACCATGCAGGCGATTTGTTCGGGGCTGGCCATCTGGTCGCCCGCAAGCACCAGACCATAACGATACACCATCAGCTTCTGCGCCTGCCAAAAGCTGAAGGCCCCCGCCCAACAACGATCATTGGTCAGGTTCAGCACCTCGTAAAGCGCCGGAAGCGCGCCTTCGGGCGGCTCCATGTCGAAGGTGCAGATCATCCGCAGCGTTTCGTCATACGAAGACCAGGCCAGCGTCACCGAATAGGTGCGCCACTGTCCTTCGATGGCCATTGCGATCTGATCATCGGCAACCCGGTCGAAATCCCATTCGTGACGGGTCGCCAGTGTTTCCACGATGTCGATGGGATGAAGGTCATCGACCTCCAGATATTGCTCGGATAGTGACATTGCCCAGGCCTCTTTTTTCTCGTTGGCAGCCTCGGTAAAGCGGCGGGTCCGAGGATCCACACACCCTACTAGAAGCTGGGTGCCTCCACTATGGGTCGCCGGGGTAAACCCGACCCCATACCAGATATGGTGGAGGGTCGGGGCCATCCTGTAAAGCAATAATTTCGCAAGATCACGGCCAAACGGCCCGCCAGGGGAACCTATCCACAGATAAATCGGGGGTGTGGATCAAACCCCGGTCCGGGGTTCGAGGGGCCGCTATATTCGGCTGCGCGGGCCGGTTTCCGGTGCCTTGCGAACCGTGTTCAGAGGCGGCACCGCATCTTGTGCGATGTCCTGCCGACGCCGTTCGATATGTCTCCGGATTCGGGGCAGCCCGATAACCACGGCCAGCAACAGGGCGACCGCGAGAATCAGGCTGATATAGGTGCTTAGGCCGAACATGATCGCTTTCGTGTGTTGGGAACAGCAAGGCGCAACTGCGCATACGCCGATAATCCCATCACAACCGCGCCATCAGCGGGCTGAAATCGGTCAATTCAGAGGCATCTTGGCATTGAATGGAAACAGAGGGGTTCCGTCGCCGGAGCGTAAATCAGCCCTCTTTGCCCTCAAGCGCGTCGATCCGGGCCTTAAGCGCCTCGTTTTCCTCACGCGCCTTCTGGGCCATGGCGCGCACGGCGTCGAATTCCTCGCGGGTCACAAAATCGCGATCGGCCAGCCAGCGGTCCATCACCGATTTCACGGCCGTCTCGGCCTCATCCTTCGCGCCCTGGGCCACGCCCATTGCGTTGGTCATGAGCTGACTTATATCTTCCATAATCTTGTTGCGGGTCTGCATTGGTCCGGCTCCTGTCTCTTGGCCTTTCATATGGCCCTTTCGCCGCCCGGCATCAAGGTTGACATCGCCGCACCACGCGGCCATCCAACCCGGACGCAACCCAAAGGCAGGGCCAACATGCTATCATCCGCAATCCAGTTCCCCAATATCTCTCCCAACCTGTTTTCCATTGATCTAGGGTTTATGGAGTTTGCACTGCGCTGGTATGCGCTGGCCTATATCGCCGGGCTGGTGATCGGCTGGCGCATCATCACGCGCGCGGTGCGGCGTCCGACGCTGTGGCCCGGTGATACCGCGCCGATGACGGCCGAGCATGTCGAAAACCTTCTGACATGGGTCATCCTGGGGGTTATCTTGGGGGGCAGGCTTGGCTATGTCCTGTTTTATCAACCGGCCTATTACCTGCAAAATCCCTCCGAGATCCTGATGATCTGGCAGGGTGGCATGTCGTTTCATGGCGGGTTTCTGGGCGTCGCCGTTGCCGGGCTGATCTATTGCCGCCTCAACCGGCTGCCGATGGCGCAGGTGGGCGACGCTATGGCGATGGTGGCCCCGATTGGCCTTTTTCTCGGGCGACTGGCGAATTTCATCAATGGCGAACTGTGGGGCCGGCCCACCGACGCGCCCTGGGGCGTGATCTTTCCGGGCTTTGCCGCGCAGGATTGCGCAGGGCCCGAAGGGATTGTCGATCTTGCTGGCACGCTGGTCTGCGCCCGCCATCCCTCGCAGCTCTATGAAGCCGTGCTGGAGGGGCTGATCCTGGGCGCGATCCTGCTCTATCTGGCCTGGCGGCGTGGTGCGCTGAAGGTTCCCGGTCAGATCATGGGCCTCTTTATCGCGGGCTACGGTCTGGCGCGTTTCATTGTCGAATTTTACCGGCAGGCCGATGCCCAGTTCATCACCCTCGATAACCCGATGGGCTATGTGCTGCAATTTGGGTCTGCGGGGCTGTCGATGGGTCAGCTGCTGTCGGCACCGATGCTGGTGGTCGGGCTTTTGATCGTGGTCTATGCGCGCAGCCTGGCGAGCAGACAAACGGCATGACCGCGTTGCGGGACGCGCTGATTGCTCGGATCGCGCGGACCGGGCCGATCTCGGTGGCCGATTACATGGCCGAATGCCTGCTGCATCCTGTGCATGGCTATTACACCACCCGCGACCCCTTGGGGGTGGCGGGTGATTTCACCACCGCGCCCGAGATCAGCCAGATGTTCGGCGAACTAATCGGACTCTGGTTGGCGCAAGTCTGGATGGATCAGGGCGCACCGGCGGAATTCGCGCTGGTCGAGCTTGGCCCCGGCCGTGGCACATTGATGGCCGACGCCCTGCGCGCCACGGCCCGCGTGCCCGGATTTCACAACGCGATGCGGCTGCATCTGGTCGAGGCCTCGCCCACCCTGCGCGCGCGTCAGACCACCGCCCTTGCAGGCCACAACATCACCTTTCACGATCACCCCGGCCAGATCCCCGAGTTGCCGCTTTTCCTGATCGCCAATGAGTTTTTCGACGCCCTGCCGATCCGCCAGTTCCAGCGCGGGCCGACCGCCTGGCACGAACGCCAGATCGGGGCCGAGGATGGCGCGCTGATCTGGGGACTGGCCCCTGAGGCCCCCGTTGAGCCGCTTTCGGATCGGCTGGCCGATACGACCCCCGGCCAGATCGTTGAACTGAACGCCGCCGCGCTGCCGATCGCGCAGGATATCGGCCGCCGCATTGACGGCCATGGCGGCGCGGCCCTGATCATCGACTATGGCGACGCGGTCAGCATCGGCGACACCTTTCAGGCGCTGCAGGATCACGCAGCCATCGATGCGCTGGCAACCCCCGGTCAGGCCGACCTGACCGCGCATGTGGCTTTTGACCCGCTGGCCCGCGCGGCGGCCCCTGCGCGGGCCTCAAGCCTGACACCGCAGGGCGTGTTTCTGGAACGGCTCGGCATCACCGCGCGGGCCGAAGCGCTGGCCGGACGCTTGGGCGGCGCGGCGCTGGACAGCCATATCGCGGCACACAGACGCTTGACGCACCCGGCGGAAATGGGAACGCTCTTCAAAGTGCTGGCGCTGACGCCGTCCGACAGCCCCCCGCCCCCGGGATTGGAGCCCGCCTGAGCCATGACCGCCACCCCGCATCTCGAGATCATCACCTCGGACCTCCTGTCGGGGGTGCGGCACGGGTTCTTTACCCGGCGCGGCGGCGCATCCTCGGGTATTTTCCGGGGCCTGAACTGCGGCACCGGATCGTCGGACCAAACCGAGATCGTCGATATGAACCGGTTCCGGGTGGCTGAGGCCATGCAGGTACCGCTCGAACGGCTGATCACGGTCCACCAGACCCATTCCGACATCGCGGTGACGGTCGGCGACACACAGCCCATCCCCCGCCCTGAGGCCGATGGCATCGTCACCGCCACTCCCGGCACCGCCATCGCGATCCTGACCGCCGATTGCCAGCCGGTGCTGCTGGCCGATGAAACCGCGGGCGTGATCGGGGCGGCCCATGCCGGATGGCGCGGCGCGCTCGATGGCATTCTGGACGCGACACTGGACGCGATGGAGGCGCTTGGGGCTGCGCGCGAAAATATCCACGCCGTCATCGGCCCCTCGATCAGCCAGCGCGCCTATGAGGTCGGCCCGGAATTCGCCGAGCGGTTCTTTGACGAGGATCACGACAACACCCGCTTTTTCGCCAATGGCGCGGGCGACCGATATCTTTTCGATCTGCCGGGCTATGGTCTGGCCCGATTGCGCGCCGCCGGTGTCGGTCAGGCGGAATGGACCCGGCATTGCACCTTTTCGGATGCGGAGCGGTTCTATTCCTATCGCCGCGCCACCCATCGCGGCGAGGTCGATTATGGACGGCTCATTTCCACGATTCGACTCTGAGATCCGGGGCAGAGCGGCCCAATTCCGTGCGCCCTGCGCCCAAAAAGGGCACGCTTTGGGCACGCGTTGCCGCATTGCTGCCCGGATTACCGCCGCCCGCGCCCCGAAAGCCCAGGAAAAACAGGCCGAAACAGCGCCACATTTTTGCCCCGGAAATTTACCGGAATTTAGGAGGCTGGCCGTAACACTGCCTGAAAGTTCCGCCAGATTGTCCTCAACCCGAAAAACGGGATTGGCAAAGCCCAAAAGGGCAACAAGAAAAGGACATGAGCAATGACGAAGCGGCGCTGGATGGAACGGGTTCTGGAAGAAAGCCGGAAAGAACAGATTGAGATGCCCTGGGCACGCGGCAAACGCAATCGCGCCCGTCTGACAGCGCGCGCGGCACAAACCGCGTAGGCCTGGCCGGACAGGCAGGGACACCAAAAAAAACAGGCGGCCAGAACGGCCGCCTTTTTTCTGATTCCAGCCCTGTCGCCCGGCAATCGGGGCCGGGTATCAGGAACCTCCGGATCGGCACCCTTGAGGGCTACAGAACCACCGGCTTTTCCAGCGCCTCCAGCAGCGGCGTCATCTCATTTTCATAGCGCTTCCACGCCGCCACCGACGCGCGATAGATCGGCTGGCGCACCTGCGCGAAGCTGAGCGTCGCAACCTGCCGCGTGGCCTTGTGCGGTGAAAGGCAAGCCTCCTCCCATTCCAGACCGGCGGCGGTCACCAGATCGCGGATCACCGGTTCGGGATCGGCAGTCAGCGCCTCGTATTCCACCACATGCACCTTGTCGGGCATCTCGTTGCCCCAGAACTCCACAAAGGCGTCATGCTGACGGATAAACCGCCCGATATCGCCCAGATCGCTGGCATAGAGATGCGTCCCGGGCGTGAACATGTTGCGATAGATCGACAGTCCGACATCGCGCGGGTCGCGCTTGAGCACGATGAATCGCGCATTGGGCAGTGCCATCGCCGCCAGCCCGATCCGCGCATAGGTCGAAATCGCCTTGTCGGTGAAAATCCCATCGGTGCCGGTGCGCCGCCTTGCGGTGGTGATATAATCCTGCCCGGCGCGGGCCATCGCATCGCCGATCCGGTCGGGGACAAGGTTGGCCATGTCGATCACACGCGCCATCGCCTTGGACAAATAGGGCAGCTCACCGCCCGCCGTCACCCCGCTATGGGCCGACAAGATGGTTTCCACCAGCGTGGTACCCGAGCGCGCCATACCGGTGACGAAAATCGGCGCATCCTGCGGCGCGATGCCCTCCAGATCGCGGCCCTTGAGCACCCGGTAAGCATCCAGAACCGCCTGCACATGGCTGCGCTCATTCTCGAATCGGTAGGGAAATTCGGATTTCATCAGACGGTTGGCGCGGTGCAGATGGGCGAACACCTCGTCATGGCGGCCCAGATCCTCTAGCGCCTTGGCCATGGCAAAGGCGAGCGTCCGGCGCGAGGCGATGGGCAGCGACAGATCGCCCGCCCGCGCCTCCAGCACCGGCAGGATCGGGTCACCCGCCGCCAGTTTGCCGCCACTGACATAGGACCGGATTGCCTCGGCCGCATCCGCGCCCGAGGTTATGGCCTGCATCAGAACGTCGCGGGCACCGTCGAAATCCCCGCCCGATTGCAGCAATTGGCCGCGCAGGGTCAGCATGTCGGTATTGCCTGGATCGCGGGCCAGCGCCGCATCGGTCGCGGCAAGCGCGGCCTCGACATCGCCCTCGGCCGACATCGCCGCCGCCAGTTGCACCCGCATGACCGCCGGTGCCCCCACCGCGATCGCCTTTTCGGCCACGCGCAGCGCCTCTTTCGGGCGACGCAAGGCGGCCAGCGCCATGGCGTGATCGGTCAAAAGGCGGGTGTTGCGCCGGTTGCTGGCGACCGCCGCCGCAAGCGTCTTTTCGGCCGCGCCATCGCGGCAGGTCTCGCGCAACAGCCGCGCCAGCGGTATCGCCACATCCGCGCCAAGCCGCTTGGCCGCCAGCAGTGCCTCTTCGGCACGGAAAACCTGCCCCATCTGCAGCAGAACCTCACCCAGCAAAACCTGCGCCATCGGGCTTGCGGGATCGCGTTCCGCCGCCTTTTCCAACGCCGGCAGCGCCAGACCCCATTTTTTCTGTTGCGCACGCGCCGCTCCCAAGGCCAGCGCCGGGCGCGCGGCATTGGGAAACTGACGCACCAGCGCCAGCGCTTCGGCCTCGGCAGCCTCGGCCTCGTTGCCCTGCACCCGCGCCAAGAGCGCCGAAATATCCGGCTCGCCATCCAGGGCCACCCCCGCCCGCGCGGCCTCGGCCCGCAGCTTTTTTAACGCTCCGCCGCTGACGGTCTTGGCCAGGGCCTGCCAGATCGCCGGTTCGCGCGGGCGCGATTTCAAAGCCTTGCGAAAGGCGGCCTCGGCCTTGGCTTTATGACCACGGGTGGCATGGATCTGTCCGACCTGAAACTGCGCCTCGGCCAGATCGGGGCGCAGCGCCAAAACCTGCCCGTAAAGCGCCAACGCCTGATCCAGGCGACCGGCCTTCTGCGCGGCCATCGCCTGCGCATAAAGCGCTTTGACGCGGGCCGGGTTGATCGGCAGCATCGCGGCTACTCCTGATGCGTGATCCGGCTTTCCAGCACATCAAACGGCACGCCGGGATCATCCTTAGCGGGCCGGATCACCAGCGACGTGCGCACCGAGGCGACGTTATCGGCCGCTGTCAGTTGTTCGGTCAGAAAGCTCTGGAAACCGCTGAGATCGGGGGCCACGCATTTCAGGATAAAGTCGATCTCACCATTCAGCATGTGGCATTCGCGCACCAAAGGCCAGGCGCGGCAGCGATCCTCGAATGCGACCAGATCGGCTTCGGCCTGGCTGTGCAGGCCCACCATGGCGAAAACCTGCACCTCGAACCCCAACAGGCGCGGGTTCACATCGGCGTGGTAGCCGCGAATATATCCCTGCTCCTCCAGCGTGCGGACCCGGCGCAGGCAGGGCGGGGCCGAAATGCCGACCCGGCTGGCCAGTTCCACATTGGTCATGCGGCCATCGCCCTGCAATTCAGCCAGGATCATGCGGTCAGTCTGATCGAGTTTTGCTCCGGGCATGGGCGGCGGACCTCTCAAATAGGGGTGGGTTAACATTCCTGATGTCTTAAATGCCCTTTGCGCAAGATTATTACAAGGGCGCGCAAGATATGAACCGGAAACCCGCCGACTGCAAGCGGCAGAATGCCCCCCTTCCCTTGCCGGTCCGGCCTCTTTATATCGCATTTGTAAGTCCGATTAACCCTTGCCGAGGTCACTCCGCCCATGTCCGATACCCGTCACACCCGCGTTCTGATCATCGGCTCCGGCCCGGCCGGATACACTGCTGCGGTCTATGCGTCGCGCGCCATGCTGGAGCCCATTCTGGTGCAGGGGATCGAACCGGGTGGCCAGCTGACCACCACCACCGAGGTCGAGAACTGGCCCGGCGATACCGAGGTTCAGGGCCCCGATCTGATGATCCGGATGGAGGCGCATGCCAAGGCGACAGGCTGCGAGGTCATCGGCGATATCATCACCGATCTGGATACCTCCAAGCGCCCCTTTACCGCCACCGGCGACAGCGGCACGATCTATACCGCCGACGCGGTGATCCTGTGCACGGGCGCGCGCGCCAAATGGCTTGGCCTGCCCTCGGAAGAGGCGTTCAAGGGCTTTGGCGTCTCGGCCTGCGCCACCTGCGACGGGTTTTTCTATCGCGGTCAGGAGATCGTGGTGATCGGCGGCGGCAACACGGCGGTGGAAGAGGCGCTTTTTCTCACCAAATTCGCCTCCAAGGTGACGCTCATTCATCGCCGCGACGAATTGCGCGCCGAAAAGATCCTGCAAAACCGGCTGCTGAAGCATCCCAAGATCGCGCCGATGTGGTTCCACGAATTGGAGGAGGTCATCGGCACCGACAACCCCAAAGGCGTCGAGGCCGTGCGCGTGCGCCACGTCAAAACCGGCGAGGTCACCGAAATCCCTTGCAAGGGCGTCTTTGTCGCCATCGGCCATGCGCCCGCCTCGGAACTGGTGGCGGATGCGCTGGAAACCCATAGCGGCGGCTATGTGAAGGTCGAGCCGGGATCGACCCGCACCGCCATCCCCGGTATCTTTGCGGCCGGCGATCTGACCGATCACATCTACCGTCAGGCCGTGACCAGTGCCGGCATGGGCTGCATGGCCGCTCTGGATGCCGAGAGATTCCTGTCCGAACAGGACGATTAAGGCCGCTTTCGACAACGCAATCACCCCCCGCCCGCCCCCGCGGGCCTTTTTGCGTTGCAGATGGGTCACGGCGGCGGAAATCCCCGGGTGCGGTCAATTTTTTCTTTAACGCGCGCGCGGGATATGGGATGCGTTCACCATTGAACACACTTTCGAGCCCCGCAATGCCCGCGCCCCAGACCCTGCCACCCCTGCCCGAAGACGATCTGCTCTTTCGCCTCCTGCGTCAGCTCGACACCGCGCCGGATGCGGCGCAACGCGCAACGGCCGAGGCGCTTGGCATCTCGCTTGGCCGCCTCAACGCGCATCTTCGCGCCGTAACCGATGCAGGGCTGGTTAAGGTCACCGACCGCCCCGGCCCCGATAAACGCCAACGCTTCGCCTATGCGCTGACCTCGCGCGGGGCGGCCGAAAAAGCCCGTCTCACCGACCGGTTTCTTGCCCGTAAACTTGCCGATTACGACCGCCTGCACGCCGAACTGACCGGCACGGCAAGCGGCTTTCTTTCCCAAAAGCACAGGACCCATATCATGCAGAACCAACTTGCCCCGATCCAGGAGCTTTACGTGTCGCCCGACAGCGCACAAAAGCTCAAGCGCGAGGCTGCGGACCTGATCTCCTGGGATCTGAGCCCGCGCCAGATCTGCGATGTGGAACTCTTGATGAATGGCGGCTTCAACCCGCTCAAGGGCTTCATGACCGAGGACGATTACACCGGCGTCGTCGAAAACATGCGTCTGGCCGATGGTGCCCTTTGGCCGATGCCGATCACGCTGGATGTGTCTGAGGAATTTGCCGCCACGGTCGAGCCCGGTCAGGACATCGCCCTGCGTGATCAGGAAGGCGTCATTCTGGCGATCCTGTCGCTCGACGACAAATACGTGCCCAACAAGGCGCGCGAGGCCGAAATGGTGTTCGGGGCCGATGACATCGCGCATCCGTCGGTGAACTATCTGCACAATATCGCCGGGCCGGTTTACCTCGGCGGGGCCATCACCGGCATCACGCCGCCGATGCATTACGATTTCCGCGCCCGGCGCGACACGCCCAACGAATTGCGCGCCTATTTCCGCAAACTGGGCTGGCGGCGCATCGTCGCCTTCCAGACCCGCAACCCGCTGCACCGCGCGCATCAGGAACTAACCTTCCGCGCCGCCAAGGAAGCGCAGGCAAACCTCTTGATCCACCCGGTCGTGGGCCTGACCAAACCCGGCGATATCGACCATTTCACCCGCGTGCGCTGCTATGAGGCGGTGCTGGATCAATACCCCTCCTCCACCACGACCATGAGCCTGCTGAACCTGGCCATGCGCATGGCCGGCCCGCGTGAGGCGGTGTGGCACGGTTTGATCCGCAAGAACCACGGCTGCAGCCATATGATCGTCGGCCGCGACCATGCCGGCCCCGGCAAGAACAGCCAGGGCGAGGATTTCTACGGCCCCTACGATGCGCAGGATCTGTTCCGCACCCACCAGGCGGAAATGGGCATCGAAATGGTCGATTTCAAACACATGGTCTATGTCCAGGACCGGGCCCAATATGAACCCAATGATGAAATCGCAGACCGCGAGAATGTCACCATCCTGAACATCTCGGGCACCGAACTGCGCCGGCGTCTGGCCGAAGGGCTGGAGATCCCGGAATGGTTCTCGTTTCCCGCCGTGGTCAGCGAATTGCGCCGCACCAAGCCGCCGCGCTCAAATCAGGGTTTTACGGTGTTTTTCACCGGGCTTTCCGGATCCGGCAAGTCGACCATTGCCAATGCGATGATGGTCAAGCTGATGGAACAGGGCGGACGCCCCGTGACGCTGCTGGATGGCGACGTGGTGCGTAAACACTTGTCATCCGAGCTCGGCTTCTCAAAGGAACACCGCGACATCAACATCCGCCGCATCGGCTATGTCGCGTCCGAGATCACCAAGAACGGAGGCATCGCCATCTGTGCGCCCATCGCGCCCTACACCACGACACGACGCTCCGTGCGTGAGATGATCGAAGACTTCGGAGCGTTCATCGAGGTCCATGTCGCCACATCGCTGGAGGAATGCGAACGCCGCGACCGCAAGGGGCTCTATAAACTGGCGCGCGAAGGCAAGATCAAGGAATTCACCGGCATCTCGGACCCATATGAAGCGCCCACGAATGCCGAACTGGTGGTCGAAACCGAAGGTGCCGATGTCGATAACTGTGCGCAGCAGGTTCTGCTCAAGCTTGAATCGATGGGCCTGATCACCGCCTGATCTATCTGACAACGCCCCCCGGCCCGGATGCAGTCCGGGCCGGGGGGCAGTGTTTTGACAGTGGGATGCGCCCAGTCGGGAGGCTTCGCGGGCAGGACTTAATGAACGCTGACCGGCTTCATGTCGTTCTGGCGCGCCACGACAAAGGCCAACTCGCGGTCGCGCACCAGCGCCAACTGCTCGCCCTCCTCGTTGCCGATGGCATAGAGCTGCGTCAGCCCGGCACCCTCGGCCTCGGCGCGGATGTCATCGGGCAGATCCGCGACATCAACCCGGCGCACATAGACGATGGGCCGCTTGCCGGCCCGCGCAATGGGTTTCGGTTCATGCATCGCCTTGCCCCTTACTGTTGATCTGGACGGTCTGGATTACATTCTCGGGCACTGCGCGCATCAGATCTATGTGCAGCAGCCCGTGCTCCATTGACGCACCCGCCACATCGACGCCTTCCGCCAGCACAAACGAGCGCTGGAATTGCCGCGCCGCAATGCCGCGATGCAGGAACACGCGGGCCTCGTCCTCATCGCCCTGTCGGCCCCGGATCACCAATTGCCGGTCCTCGACCGTGATCGACAGGTCGCCTTCGCCAAAGCCCGCAACGGCCAACGTGATACGATAAGCGTTTTCGCCGTTTTGTTCAATATTATAAGGGGGATAGCCGTCATTGCCGGATTTGGCAGTGCGTTCCACCAGCCGTTCCAATTGGTCAAATCCCAACAGGAAGGGGTGCGATCCCAGGGTCAGTTTCGTCATCGGGCACATCCTTTGGCAAGCGATCTGCGGGTTTCGGCCCCATTTTGGCGACCAATGCCAATAATATGGGGAGCACCCTGCCGCTCTGCAAGGCGTTGAATGCTTTGCCATACAGGGCAAATCCGCTATCGTCCTGTCTCGCCGATTGCCCGACTCACGGCCAGGGGGCCCGCTGCACATATGGAAACGCCCGCCGAGATGAGCCACGAAGACGTGCTGCGCGTCAAACTGGGCGTGCTGATGCGCGAACACCGCGATCTGGATGACGCGATCTCGGCTTTGGAGCACAACACCCGCCCCGATCAGCTGACGCTGCGACGGCTGAAAAAGCGGAAACTGGCGCTCAAGGACCTGATCGCACGGATCGAGGATGAACTGACCCCGGATATCATTGCGTAGCCACCCGGCATGGCTATAGTGCGCGCTTCTCCGAACCGGCTGAGGGGCTTGGGCAAATGGCAAAGATCGAGATCGGTATCATCATGGGCAGTCAATCCGACTGGGCCACAATGCGCGAATCGGCCGAGGTTCTGGCCGAGCTTGGCGTGCCCTATGAGACCCGGATCGTATCGGCCCATCGCACCCCTGACAGGCTCTGGAGCTATGGCACCTCGGCGGTTGACCGGGGCCTGAAGGTGATCATCGCGGGGGCCGGGGGGGCGGCGCATCTGCCCGGCATGATGGCGTCGAAAACCCGGCTGCCGGTGATTGGCGTGCCGGTGCAGACCCAGGCGCTTTCCGGGGTCGACAGCCTCTATTCCATCCTGCAGATGCCGCGCGGCTATCCGGTTGCGACCATGGCCATCGGGGCGGCGGGTGCGCGCAATGCGGGGCTTATGGCGGCGGGCATCCTGGCGCTCGCCGACCCTGCGCTCGCCACGCGCCTCGACGAATGGCGCGCCGCCCTCTCGGCCTCGATCCCCGAGGAGCCGCGCGATGACTGATCCCCTGCCCGCAGGTGCCACCATCGGCATCCTGGGCGGCGGTCAGCTTGGCCGCATGCTGTCGGTCGCCGCCTCCAGGCTTGGCTACAAGAGCCATATCTTTGAGCCCGGCGCGGCCCCGGCGGGCGATGTCGCGGCGCGGGTGACGCAAGCGGGCTATGACGATCTGGAGGCGCTGGCCGAATTTGCCGCCTCGGTCGACCTGATCACCTTCGAGTTTGAAAACATCCCCGCCGCCGCGCTGGATGTGCTGTCGGCCACAACCCCGCTTTTCCCGTCGCGCCGCGCGCTGGAGGTCAGCCAGGACCGGCTGACGGAAAAAACCTTCCTCGCCGATCTCGGCCTGACCACCGCCCCCTTCGGCGCCGTCGATGACGCCTCGGGTCTTGACGCGGCCCTTGCCCGCATCGGCACCCCGGCGATCCTGAAAACCCGCCGCTTCGGCTATGACGGCAAGGGCCAGGCCCGGATCATGACGCAGGGCGACGCGGCGGCGGCACTGGCCACGCTCAACGGCGCGCCCGCAATTCTGGAGGGCTTCATCGACTTCTCGACCGAAATCTCGGTCATCGCCGCGCGCGGGCGCGACGGTCAGGTTGCCTGCTACGATCCCGGCGAAAACATCCACCAAAACGGCATTCTCGCCGCCACGACGGTGCCCGCCGCGATCCCCGCCAGCCTGCGCACCGATGCCGTCCTGCTGGCGGCCCGCATCCTGAACGCGCTCGATTATGTCGGCGTGATGGGGGTCGAGCTTTTCGTGACACCCGCCGGCCTCGTGGTGAACGAAATCGCCCCTCGGGTGCATAATTCCGGCCATTGGACCCAGGCGGGCGCGGCCGTCGATCAGTTCGAACAGCATATCCGCGCCATCGCTGGCTGGCCGCTTGGTGACGGGGCAAGGCATGCCAATGTTGTGATGGAGAACCTGATCGGCGAAGATGTCGCCCGGGTGACTGAGGCCGCCGCCCGCCCCGGCACGCAGATCCACCTCTACGGCAAATCAGAGACGCGTCCGGGCCGCAAAATGGGCCACCTGAATCGCGTCACCGGCCCCGCAGGTTGAT
>Ga0316204_10008380_pt1 | contig 14409 bp, 9 predicted proteins | sample 6monrhotite_MG_2_FD_205661 | JGI IMG/M metagenome (GOLD analysis project Ga0316204, IMG submission 205661) | Microbial mat bacterial communities from mineral coupon in-situ incubated in ocean water Damariscotta River, Maine, United States -... | ecosystem: Environmental > Aquatic > Marine >...
TAAGTGAATGAAGCAACACGTAATATCAGTGTGCGTGCGCAGCTTGAGAATAAGCTGGGCCTGTTACGTTCGGGTATGTATACGGATATTGATTTGCTGCTGAGTCAATCAGCTGACGTTATTGTGGTGCCGACAACGGCTATTGTTTACAGCTCTTTTGGTAATGCACTATTTGTTGTTGAAAAAGATGATGAAGGGAAGATGATGACACGGCGTGTGCAGGTTACAACTGGTGAGCAGCGTGGAGATCAGGTGTCGATACTATCCGGATTAAAAGGTAACGAAAAAGTCGTTCAGGCGGGTGTGAGTAAATTACGCAATAACATCCCAGTTACACTTGTTGAGCAGACTCGATTGAAAGGTAATGAATAATGAAATTTACAGACTTTTTTATTCGTCGACCTGTATTTTCAATTGTTCTCAGTCTGTTATTACTGGTTTTTGGGTTACGTGCCTTAAGTGATTTACAGGTTCGCCAGTATCCTGAAATGGAAATTGGTCAGCTAACAATTACCACTGTTTACCCGGGTGCGGATGCAGAGTTGGTTAAGGGCTTTGTAACTACGCCCATACAGGAAACCATTACCAGTGTTGAAGGTATAGATTATATCAAGGCAAGTTCCCGTGCTGGCATCTCGATGATCGAGGTATTTCTGGACCTTGGCTATGACGTCAATACGGCAATGGCAGAAATGCTCAGTAAGATTAACGAGGTACAGGGGCAGTTACCAACAGACATAAGTGATCCTGTTATTGCTAAGGCCAGTGCCGGTAATGATGCCATTATGTATATTGCGTATCAAAGCACCAGCATGAGTGAGACACAAATTACGGATTATTTGCGTCGGGTAGTGCAGCCCAAAATGGCAGAAGTGCCGGGCTTGTCACGGGCGGCCTTATTTGGGGGTAAAGAATATGCAATGCGTATATTTTTAGATCCAATAAAAATGCGTGCATTTAATATAAGTGCGGTTCAGGTAAATGATGCACTGCTTGCGAATAATTTTCAGTCTGCTGCAGGTGAATTGCGTAACAGTTACACCGTGACATCTATTCGTGCGAGTACTTCTTTACAGGATGTAAGTGCATTTGAAAAAATTGTAGTGAGAAGTGACGGCCAGCGTGTTGTTCGTCTGGATGACATTGCAAGAATTGAGCTGGCGGCGAATACCGAACGCCAGATTGTGAGTTATCAGAGCAAGCCGGCGGTATATTTAGGTATTCAAACTATTCCCAGCGCAAATCCTCTGGATGTTGCCGACGGTGTTAAAAAATTACTCCCGGAAATAGCTGAGGATTTACCTACCGGTTTAAATCAGTATCTGGCCTATGACACTACCATGTTTATTGATGAGTCCATTAGTGAGGTAATAAAGACATTAATTGAGGCAACGCTTATTGTGGTACTTGTTGTATTTTTATTTCTGGGTTCACCGCGGTCTGTTCTTATACCCGTTGTCACCATCCCTCTGTCCTTAATTGGTGTTGCGCTCTTTATGTTGATGATGGGCTATAGCATTAATTTGTTGACCCTTCTTGCAATGGTAATGGCGATATCGCTGGTGGTTGATGATGCCATTGTCGTCGTGGAAAACGTGCATCGGCACATTGAAGAGGGGATTGAACCAATGCGGGCAGCAGTGGTTGGTGCGCGTGAGATTGCCATGCCAATTATTGCAATGACAATCACGCTCGCAGCGGTTTATGCGCCTATCGGTTTTATGGGTGGTCTAACGGGAGCGCTGTTTAGTGAGTTTGCATTTACACTTGCGGGTGCTGTACTTATCTCCGGTTTTATTGCGCTTACCCTGTCACCTTTAATGAGTGGTAAATTGCTTAATAAGCAGGCGCTGGAGAGACCACTAGTGGTCGCGATAGATAAAATATTTAACCGACTTAAAGAGGGCTACTCACGTGTACTGGACGGTACACTAACTTATTACCGTAGCGGTATCGTGATAGGTGCAGGTGTATTGTTACTCGCCATTGTTGCCATGTTTAGTATGACGCAGTCTGAACTGGCGCCGGTTGAAGATCAGGGATTTATTCTCACCATGGGCATTGCCCCTGATAATGCCAGCGTACAATATGTGCAAACCTATGCGGAACAGGTTGAAGATATTCTTAGTACTTACCCTGAATATGATCAAACATTTGTTATTGCGGGTATGCCGGTAGAAAATATGGTAATGGCGGGTATGGTGTTATCACCCTGGAGTCAGCGGGAACGTAGTCAGATGGATTTGCAGCCACAGTTGCAGGCCGAACTAGCGGGTGTTGCGGGTATGGATGTCTTCGCAATTAATCCGCCATCATTACCAGGTACGCCGATGGGAATGCCGGTCAATTTTGTCATTACCACCACGCTTGATTACAACACCCTGTTTGACGTGTCTGAAGAACTAAAGCAGAAGGCTATGGCAAGTGGCGTATTTATGATGGTGAATAATACCTTGCGTATTAATAAGCCACAGGCGCATGTGTTAATTGATCGTGAGAAAGCGGGGCAGCTTGGCATAAGTATGCGAGATATCGGTAGCGTGCTGGCGATTCAACTGGGTGATTTCCGCAGTAATTATTTTGATATGCAGGGGCGTAGCTATGAAGTGGTTCCCCAGGCAGATAATCGCTTCCAGCAAACCAAAGAAGCAATTGAAAAGCTGTATGTAAATACGCAGACGGGTGAACAGGTGCCACTATCGACGGTGGTAACAATCACACAGGAAGTAGTGCCTAATGACCTTACGCAGTTTCAGCAACTTAATTCAGCGACGATTGAAGCCATACCTCTACCGGGTGTTGCAACCATTGCTGATGCTCATGAATTCTTAAGTAAGACCTTACGTGAAATTGCGCCTAGCGGATTTATGCATGATTATGGCGGACAAAGCAGGCAATTTGAAAAAGAAGGTACTGCATTGTTGATGACTTTTGTGCTGGCGCTGATTGTCATTTATCTGGTGCTGTCTGCGCAGTTTGAAAGTTTCCGCGCTCCGTTCGTTGTTTTGATTACGGTTCCATTGTCTATCTTTGGTGCGATGATTCCATTGTTTCTTGGGTTCGCTACAATGAACATTTATACTCAGGTGGGGTTAATTACGCTGATTGGTTTGATATCTAAACACGGTATTTTGATTGTTGAATTTGCTAACCAGCAGCAGCGCCAGGGGATGGATAAGATTTCAGCGGTTAAAGAGGCGGCGGCGTTACGCCTGCGTCCAATTTTGATGACAACCGCAGCGATGGTGCTTGGCGTCATGCCTCTTGTTTTGGCATCAGGCGCTGGGGCAGCGTCTAGAAATAACATAGGTCTCGTTATAACAGTCGGGTTGAGTATCGGTACTTTATTTACTCTATTTGTAGTGCCAGTGATTTACTCGTTGATCGCAACTGACTATGATGCAGAAGCAGAGATGCAAAGACAGAAGGTGACTCAGTAATATGAACAATATATTAAAACGATCTTTTATTGGCTTAGGTTTTTTAGTATCGAGTCAAAATTTATTTGCAGTAGATTTTCTGCAGGCATATGAACTGGCTAAAAAAAATGATCCAGAGATTCTAGCTGCTTCATTTGAATTTCAGGCTGCGCTAAGTACACGTTCACAAACCCAGTCAGCGCTATTGCCAAATCTTACGCTGGATGTATTTGCGCAACAGGTAGAACAGGAAAGCAACAATCTGATTATTCCGGCTAGAGATTATGATTCTAGTGGTTACACGGTGTCTTTAACACAGTCTATTTATAACCACGATCTGTACTTAAAGCTTGAACAGACGGATATCAATATCGCGTCTGCAATGGCTAATTACGATGCAGAAAAACAGGCGCTGATAGTGCGTGTTGCTGAAGCCTATTACAATGTTTTGGCCGCCGATGATAACCTGGTATTTGCTCAAGCAGAAAAGAAGGCCATCGGCCAGCAGCTTAATCAGGCAAAGAGTCGCTTTAATGTTGGTTTGATTGCCATCACTGATGTAAAAGAATCTCAGGCGCAGTATGATTTATCCATTGCATCTGAATTGCAGGCTGAGAATTTATTATTTTCTAATCGCGAAACATTGCGTAGCATAATTGGTCAATTACCAGCTTCGCTAAATGTTTTGACTAAACGAATTCCATTAATTATTCCTGAGCCTGCCAATATTAACCAGTGGGTTGATACGGCAAAAAAAAATAATCTCAGTTTAAAGTCCGCAAAATACGCGTTTGATATTGCTAATAAGCAAATCAGCATTGAACGCTCTGGTCATTATCCCTCATTAAACCTTAGTTTAAAGCATGACGATATTAGTCAGGACCCTGAAAACAGCGCCAGTGTGGATAGTGAAGATACGACCCTTAGCTTGAATTTATCTATCCCTATTTATAGCGGAGGATTAACCTCGGCGAAAACCAGAGAGGCAGTATTACAAAAAGAACGTAGTAAAGCGCTTCGAGAAAAGGCACTACGTGACACGATAAAGTTAAGTCGAGATAGTTATCTGGGGGTAACCACCGCCATTGCACAGGTAAACGCTTTTAAGCAGGCGTTGATTTCTACACAGTCTGCATATGAAGCAACCCAGGCAGGTTTTGAAGTAGGTACGCGAACCTCGGTAGAAGTATTGTCGGTGTTACGCGAACAATATCGAGCAGAACGTGATTATGCGCAAGCGCGTTACGATTACATATTAAATGTACTGAGGCTAAAACAGGCGGCGGGGATTTTATCTGTGCAGGATGTGGTTCAGGTGAATCAGTGGTTGGAGCATTAAAGTTTTAAAGTTATTTATTGTGAGTTGACTTAGGGGGGGGAATTTAAGTCAGGTTGATGGAGATGAACCGGATTGTTTTATTGTTTTAGTACGTAATCAGTATTGGTTAACACTCCGAAGCAGTCACTAATGTTTATTCACTGAGAATAACGACTGTTTGCCAAGATCAGTTATTCAATATTATTTGCTGATGTAACCCTAAAACAGTCATTAGATTTCTCAGTCTGATGGTATATTGCGTTACACTAATTACTATATTCAACAATTCGCACTCAATTGTCTTCTAAAATACATACTTTAAGTCAGCGACAGCAAATTGGCCTTCTTTTGGGGCCTGTACTGTTTTTCATAGTACTTTCACTACCTCAGCCCGCTGACATGCCTGATAACAGTATGCAAGTCGCGGCAGTAGCCGTGCTCATGGCCACATACTGGATGAGCGAAGCTATACCTATTCCTGCCACTGCACTCATGCCTATTGTGCTATTTCCCTTACTGGGTGTCATGGATACCAGCAAAGTGACGCTGGCTTATGGTAATCATTTAATTTTTCTTTTTATGGGTGGTTTTCTTATTGCAGTGACCATTGAAAAATGGCAATTGCATAAACGAATAGCTCTGCACACCATTTTGCTGGTTGGAGTATCATCTAATCAGATTATTCTCGGCTTTATGCTGGCCACCGCATTTCTGTCTGCATGGATCAGCAATACCGCCACCGCCATGATGATGGTCACCATCGGACTTGCCGTCATTAAACAGGCACAGGCCAGCAATACCAAACAAAATGACAACTCAGCCTTTGCTTCAGCACTGATGCTGGGCATTGCATATTCCGCATCCATTGGTGGTATCGCCACACTTATCGGCACGCCACCCAATGCCATTCTGGCAGGTGTGATTGAATCCAGTTTCGGTTACAGCATAAGCTTTGCACAGTGGATGAGTTTTGGCGCACCGCTATCCCTTATTATGCTCGGATTGTGCTGGTTTTATCTCACTCATATCGCCTTTCAGGCTGAATTTGATGAGCTGCCCGGAGGCAAACAAAGTATACGCCAGCAACTAGATGCACTTGGCCCCATGTCAGCCGCAGAAATAAAAATACTGACTGTTTTTATCATGGTGGTTTCGGGTTGGCTAATTCGTGGTCTGTTCGACGTTGAAGCTCTGGAGTCTGTCAAAGATTCGAGCATAGCCATGGCAGGCGCTCTATTGTTATTTATTATCCCAGCGGACTTTAAAAAAGGTGAGTACTTGCTCGACTGGGAAACAGCAAAAAATATACCCTGGGATATAATGATCTTATTTGGGGGAGGCTTTGCATTAGCCGGAGGTTTCTCCAGTAGTGGACTTACTGAGTGGATAGCTAGTCAACTGATCGCTTTGCAGGGCATGAATTTAATTATCATTGTGTTCATGGTTGTTCTGTTGGTTATATTTTTAACAGAAATCACGTCTAATACGGCAACATCATCACTGCTGCTCCCGGTTATGGGGGCTTTTGCAATTGCCATACAGGTGCACCCGTTAAATCTAATGGTTGCCGTAGCGCTTTCCGCTTCTTTCGCATTTATGTTACCCGTCGCCACACCACCTAACGCTATTGTATTCGGCAGTCGGCGAGTCAGCATACCGCAAATGGCTCGTACCGGTTTATGGTTGAATATTATTGGTAGCGTACTGATTACGTTGTTTGTGATTTTTTACCTGCCAAGAATATTTGAGTTATAAGACTTAATACTAAAATCAAGAAGTCAGGCTCGTAGTTTTATGTGCTAGATAAATTTATGGGTGACTGCAAAATGTATAAGCCTTCATCAAAAAATGCACGGTGAGAGTCCACTTCTGACTGTTAGTAGGCTGACGGGTATAGTAAGTGCTATAACATCTTCAATAAGCGGTTAATCAGATAAGTTAACGATCTAGATCAGAGGTGTGTGTAGAGTGCCATCCAGCTGTAGTAAATATTTCAATTGAAATATTCCGCACACTTTATATATGATTGATCATATATATGAAATATCGTATATTCATGTCCATGGTTATCGACTCAGCTACTCTATTTTCTGCGTTATCGAATGAAGTTCGTCTTCGCTGCCTTATGCTGTTGCAGTTAGAAGGGGAGCTTTGTGTCTGTGAGCTGACCCATGCACTGGAGTTGTCACAACCGATGATGTCGCGCCATCTTGCCTTGTTACGTAGTAGCGGTCTGGTTGAGGGTCGTCGCGCCGGGCAGTGGATCTATTACCAGATTAATTCTGAGCTGGATGACTGGGCCAAACAAATTCTAAAAATTACTGCCAAGGAAAATCGAGGTGTCGAGCCATTTTCTACTGATTTACAACTACTCAAAGAAATGCTCGACCGGCCCGAGGCAGTCTGCTGTTCATAAGGTAGTTTGTACTCAATAATTTAATAATCTTCAATGATATTTTTGTAGGAGTTTTTATGCCAATACGCGTTGGTATTAACGGTTTAGGGCGCATGGGCCGTCTAGGTTTTCGTGCAGGTTGGGATAATCCGGCATACGACATTGTTCATGTTAATGAGATTTCGGGTGATAGCTATACGATGGCGCATTTACTTGAATTCGATTCAGTGCATGGTCGTTGGGATAGAGATCTGGCTCATGAAGATGATGCGATTCTTGTTGATGGGGAAAGAGTTACATATAGCAGTGAAGAAAACCCTGCGGATGTTGATTGGGTAGGCCTGGGGGTCGATCTGGTTATTGAATGTACGGGGCAGTTTAAAACCGAGGCAGCTTTACAATGTTATTTTGATCAGGGAATTAAGAAAGTACTGGTGTCTGCGCCCGTTCCTGAGCCGGCGATTAATATCGTCTACGGCATTAACCATCATGAGTACGACGCTGAGAAACATCATATTGTAACGGCAGCATCTTGCACGACTAATTGTTTGGCGCCGGTGGTAAAGGTAATGAACGAGCATATTGGTATTAAACACGGTTGCATGACTACCATTCACGACATTACAAATACCCAAACGATTGTGGATAAAGGTCATAAAGACTTACGCCGTGCACGTGCCTGTGGTGAATCGTTAATTCCAACCACAACCGGCTCTGCCAAGGCGATTACCAAAATATTCCCCGAATTAGCTGGTCGACTTAATGGTCATGCTGTGCGCGTACCACTCTTGAATGCATCACTGACTGATTTTGTATTCGAAGCCAAACGTGAAACAAATGCTGAAGAAATAAATTCATTGTTTAAACAGGCCGCCGACAATGAACTGGCGGGTATTTTGGGTTACGAGGAACGACCACTGGTATCGGTAGATTATGTGAACAATCCACACTCATCTATTATTGATGCGCCATCTACCATGGTTATAAACGGTACTCAGGTGAAAATTTATGCCTGGTATGACAATGAATGGGGGTATGTAAATCGCATGATGGAGCTGGCTGCCTTTATAGCTAAAGATATGTGATGAACGAAGGCCTGCGTAATTACCTAATTGTTACCGGCGGTTACTGGGCGTTTACCCTAACCGATGGTGCCATTCGTATGCTGGTGGTGTTGTACTTTCATCTGTTAGGTTATTCGCCATTTGAAGTTGCGATGTTGTTTCTGTTTTATGAGTTCTTTGGCATTGTGACAAACCTTGTTGGTGGCTGGCTGGGCTCACGCATCGGTTTAAATCTCACTATGCATATTGGCATGGGCCTTCAGGTATTGGCACTGGCTATGTTGATGGTGCCCGATGCCTGGTTGAGTGTTGCCTATGTCATGCTTGCACAGGCCTTGTCTGGTATAGCGAAAGATTTAAATAAAATGTCTGCGAAGGCCAGTGTTAAGGCATTGGTTCCACATGATGATAGTGAGAGTCGTCTATTTAAATGGATTGCCGTACTGACGGGCTCTAAAAATGCCTTGAAAGGGTTTGGTTTTTTTCTGGGCGCTCTTTTACTGGAATGGTTTGACTTTCGTGGTGCCCTTGGGGTTTTATCCGGCTCTTTATTTGTAGTGCTAGTTGCCTCCATTTTTTTGTTGCCAGCGGGGCTTGGAAAGTCAAAAAACAAATCGAAGTTTACTCAGGTGTTTTCAAAAACACCGGCAATTAACTGGCTATCTGCAGCACGTTTTTTTCTATTTGGTTCACGTGATGTCTGGTTCGTGGTTGCGTTGCCTGTGTACCTTTATTCGGTGTTTGAGTGGAGCTTTATGCAGGTGGGCGTGTTTTTGGCGCTGTGGATTATTGGCTATGGTGTGGTTCAAGCCAGTGCACCAAAACTGATTCGACGTAGTCATCATGGTAAAGGCCCCGATGGGAAAACAGCGAAGTATTGGGCGTTTATTCTGGCCCTTTTTCCGGCTGTAATTGCAATGGGCTTATCTTCAGGTGTTTATTCACAGCTTATTTTAATTATTGGATTAATGGCCTTCGGGTTTGTATTTGCAATTAACTCAGCGGTCCATTCTTATTTAATAGTTGCCTGGTCGGAGCACGATAAGGTGTCCATGAATGTAGGCTTCTATTATATGGCCAATGCCGGTGGTCGATTAGCTGGTACTGTTTTGTCTGGTTGGGTGTATCAGACACAGGGAATAGTAGGGTGTTTAATTATCTCAAGTATTTTTATTCTAGTGGCGGGAGTATTGTCTGTTCGATTACCTGTGACAGATGCAGAATAACGTCCGGTTTTTTTCTGGGCAAACAATGCGTTACAAAAAAGCATGATATTCGAATAATTAATAAAGTCTGAATACTGCTTAATACTAATTCAACTAATGTAATTTGGCGTCGATAAGAATAATATAGCCATAAAGAGTTTACTCGAAATAAGGGGGTTGAAAGGGTTATGAACAAACAATTCCATCGTCGCATTCAAGACAATATCGCCTCTAAACATCCATCGCATGTAATGAACCTGGATCGTAGGTTCAAAATGAACGAGCGTAGAGCTATGAGTGCCAGCAATGATTACACCGGTCCAGCTCGGCGTTTTCTCATTGATAGAAGACTGACAATTGAAGACCGCAGGCGTATAAAAAAGCACAAAGAATAATGCATTCCTTGAGGTGGATCAGCTGATATATCTGGTCTGTAAGGCTGGTCGAACTAAATTTGTTATTTTTAAGCTATTTAAACAAGGGTGAGCGCTGTGTGGTTGGCAGAGTATTCAGATGAATCATCTGCCCTTTAGTTTGTGAGCCTGCGACAGGGTATGTTTGTAATATTTCCCCAGGGCCTTGTCATTGGCACGGCGTTCAGAAAGTGAGCTTGAGTTCAGTGCTTCCTCGCGTAATAGCTTGAGATAATTATTCAGTCGTCTCTGATCTAATTTGCCTGCGGTAATGGCTTTTTGAACTGCACAGCCGGGTTCACTCATGTGCTGGCAGTCTGCAAATTTGCATTGCTCTGCATAGGCTTCAATGTCGGCAAATGTAGTTGAAATGCCTTCCTTACAATCTACCATTTGTATCTCACGCATACCGGGCGTGTCTAAAATTATACCGCCTTTTTCTAAAGCAATGAGTGATCGTCGCGTTGTGGTATGCCTGCCTTTGTCATCGTTCTCTCTTATATCAGTGGTACTTTGCCGATCCTCTCCAAGTAGCGTATTTACCAATGTTGATTTTCCTACGCCTGAAGAGCCAAGGACAGCTATAGTTGCTCCTTTTTTTATCCAGGGGGATAGTTTGTTGATGTCCTCATTATCTAAGCAATTAATGGGTTCAACAATTAAAAAAGGGTTGAGTTTCTGAACCTGTTTAACAAAGGTTTCAGGTGTTTCAGACAGGTCGCTTTTACTCAATAGTACAACGGGTTCCGTGCCCGATTCATTCACTAAAGAAAGGAATCTTTCGATTCTGCTCAGATTAAAATCATCATTCATTGAAGATACGATAAACGCTGTATCTACATTTGCAGCTATTAGCTGCTTTTTCAATTTACTACCGGCCGCTTTTCTCGAGAAGCAGGTTTTACGATCAAGTAGGCGCAATAGTTTTTGCTGGTTATCAAGTAATAACCAGTCACCGACGACCATTTCTGGCATTGTCCCCATTAAAGCAATATTAAATACCTCTGATTCTGTGGCGACGGTTATCTCAGATTTATACTGTTCAACTATTCGTGCAGGAATAGCTTTATCCCACTCATCTAATGTGAGTTGTTGTTGAAAATAGGCTTGCCAGCCTAAGCCTGTCAGAGATGTGGATTGTGGCATTGGTAAATTCCGTCTATTTTTCCTAACATCAGCCAGTTTTAATGTATTTCAGGCTGCATTTTCTTTTTCCAAAGGCGTGTGCCTATGGGTAAAGGTACGCTGCCTATATTATGCTATTTCAATATAATGAACGTCATTTTTTAAATGATAATTAGTGCTGTTAGGGGTGTGAGGCCGGTGTTTAAATCAATTCCGATATCACGGTAAAGGTATATCAGGCACATGGAGTAAGTAACAAGAGTGGTGTTTATTGACTTACATTTTGCTAAAAATATATGGCTGTAATATATGCATCTAAACGCGCATTCTGCGGCCTGTTTGTGTACAATTAGACCTTTATACTTAAGACTCCCATCAAATGTCCAATTCGAACAATAGCAATCGTAATAAAAATAATAAATCTGGCCCTAATCGTGGGTCAAAATCTAAGAAATTCAAGTCGAAAAAAACAGCTGAAAAGCTAGTTGATCCGCAGCGTGATCGGGAGTCGAGCAATTACGAAAACCCTATAGCTAGCCGTGAGCTGATTCTTCAGGTTATTCATGAAGAAGGCGCGATGTCGCATGACCACATAGAAAGTCGCCTGGAAATGAATTCTCCTGAGCAAAAAGAGGCCTTACGCCGACGCCTGGGTGCTATGGTGAGAGATGGTCAGTTAATACGTAATCGCCGTGATGGGTATGTGCCGGTTAATGAAGAAGACCTGATTAGTGGTCGAGTGATTGCGCATGCCGACGGTTTTGGCTTCTTTGTGCCAGATGAGGGTGGTGAAGATATCTTCCTGCATGGCCGTCAGATGAAAACCTTGTTACATGGTGACCGTGCCGTAGTGCAGGTCTCCGGTGTGGATCGTCGTGGTCGTCGTGAAGGTGCGGTAATTAATGTAACAGAGCGTGCCAATGACCGTGTCGTGGGTCGCTTATTTATAGAAGAAGGCACCGCCTTTGTTGTTGCTGATAATAAACGCATTACTCAGGACTTTTTGATCCCTCAGGATCAGCTGGGTGAAGCGACTCACGGCCAGATCGTTATTGTTGAAATCACCAAGCAGCCAACTTTTAAGAATCGTGCAATTGGACGTATTTCTGATGTTATTGGTGACCATATGGCGCCCGGCATGGAAATCGATATTGCGATTCATGCACACAATATTCCATTCTTATGGCCTGATGATGTTAAGCAGCAGATTGCCAGTATTTCAGCGCAAGTAACCGAGGTCGATAAAAAAGGCCGTAGAGATATTACTGACATGCCATTGGTGACCATCGATGGTGAAGACTCGCGTGATTTTGATGATGCGGTGTATGCAGAGAAAAATGGCAAGGGTTGGAAACTATTTGTAGCGATTGCCGATGTCTCTCACTATGTGCAGCGTGAAAGTGCGTTAGATGCAGAGGCGTATAATCGTGCGACGTCGGTTTATTTTCCTGAACGCGTTATACCTATGCTGCCAGAAATTTTATCTAATGGCCTATGTTCATTAAATCCGCATGTTGATCGTCTATGCATGGTTTGTGAAATGGACTTCGATGCCAATGGAAAAATGGTTAGTTCAACTTTCTTTGATGCGGTAATGCATTCCCATGCACGACTCACTTATAATAAAGTATCGGCAATGCTGGAGGATAATGATCAGGCCTTGCGTAGTGAATACAGTGAAGTATTGCCTCATTTAGAAACGTTAAATGATCTGTACCATGCGTTAACTAAACAGCGTAAAAAGCGTGGCTCAATCGATTTTGAAACCACTGAAACTCGCATCATCTTTGATGACGAACAACGCATCGATAGCATTGTACCTACGTCAAGAAATGAAGCGCATAAAATTATTGAAGAGTGCATGATCTCTGCGAATATTGCCGCGGCAATGTTTTTGGGTAAGCACGAAATTCCAGGGCTTTACCGTGTACATGCCGGGCCTAAAGAAACCAAGATTGATGATGTTAGAGACTTTATTTTAGGTCTTGGTCTGAAGTTTAAGAAAAAAGGTAAAGTTGAAGCACAGGACTACGCGCGCATTATTAAAGAGGTACAAGGTCGTCCTGATTTCCATCTAATTCAAACGGTGCTGTTACGTTCATTACAGCAAGCGGTTTATACACCAGATAATGAAGGTCACTTTGGTCTGTCATTAAAAGACTATGGGCACTTCACTTCACCCATTCGTCGTTACCCAGATTTATTAATGCATCGAGCGATTCGTCACATTATTGAAGGTAATAAGGTTAGCAGTTACTTCTATCGTCACAGTGATATGGTGCATTTGGGTGAGCACTGTTCAGCAAATGAACGCCGTGCTGATGAAGCCACGCGTGATGCGGTGTCGTCACTTAAATGTGATTTCATGCAGCAGCATATTGGCGAAGATTTTGAAGGTACGGTTACCTCAGTTACCGGCTTCGGTATATTTATTGAGTTAAATGATATTTATGTAGAAGGCCTGGTACACATTACTAATCTGCCTAAAGATTATTATCAGTTTGATCCGATAACGCATCGTCTTACAGGTGAAAGGTCCGGGGAGACATTCCAGTTAGGTGATTGGGTATTGATTAACGTAGCGGGGGTTAATTTAGACGATCGGAAAATCGACTTTGAGTTGATTGATCATGAAGAGCAGGAATTACCTGGTCGTCAAAAAAAAAATTCTGGCAAAAGTGGTTCGGATGGTAAACAGGATTCTTCGAAGAAATTAGACAAGAAGAAAAAGTCTAAAAACGAGAAGAAAGACGAGAAGAAGAAAGAGCCTAAGAAAAAGAATAAGAAGGTTTCGAAGAAATCTTCTGAGAAAGCTGAAGAGCCTAAAAAAGTAGTTAAGAAGAAAGCTGCCAAGAAAAAGGAAGAACCTAAGAAGGTAGTTAAAAAGAAAGCTGCTAAAAAAGTAGCGCCTAAGAAGAAGGCACCAGCTAAGAAGGCTCCAGCTAAGAAGGCACCAGCTAAGAAGGCTCCAGCTAAGAAGGCTCCAGCTAAGAAGGCTCCAGCTAAGAAGGCTCCAGCTAAGAAGGCTCCAGCTAAGAAGGCACCAGCTAAGAAGGCACCAGCTAAGAAGGCACCAGCTAAGAAGGCACCAGCTAAGAAGGCTCCAGCTAAGAAGGCTCCAGCTAAGAAGGCACCAGCTAAGAAGGCACCAGCTAAGAAGGCTCCAGCTAAGAAGGCACCAGCTAAGAAGGCTCCAGCTAAGAAGGCACCAGCTAAGAAGGCTCCAGCTAAGAAGGCTCCAGCTAAGAAGGCTCCAGCTAAGAAGGCTCCAGCTAAGAAGAAAGTAACGCCTAAGAAGAAGGTAGCACCTAAGAAGAAGGTAACGCCTAAGAAGAAGGTAACGCCTAAGAAGAAGGTAACGCCTAAGAAGAAGGTAACGCCTAAGAAGAAGGTAACGCCTAAGAAGAAGGTAACGCCTAAGAAGAAGGTAACGCCTAAGAAGAAGGTAACGCCTAAGAAGAAGGTAACGC
>Ga0316204_10008381_pt1 | contig 14407 bp, 11 predicted proteins | sample 6monrhotite_MG_2_FD_205661 | JGI IMG/M metagenome (GOLD analysis project Ga0316204, IMG submission 205661) | Microbial mat bacterial communities from mineral coupon in-situ incubated in ocean water Damariscotta River, Maine, United States -... | ecosystem: Environmental > Aquatic > Marine >...
AAGGGTGTATGGGTTAACGCCCATCGAGGGTTCGAATCCCTCGCTCTCCGCCATTTAAAATGAATGGTAAGGGTTTTGGTTTCAAAGGATGGATAAGCAAGTCTACCAGTCGCCTTGCAACTGGATAAGGGAGTCGGTATATTTCCCCGCTCTTTTGATTCTACCATTTGATGTTAGTCATTGTTTTACGCGCCCGTAGCTCAGTTGGATAGAGTACCTGGCTACGAACCAGGCGGTCGGGAGTTCGAATCTCTCCGGGCGCGCCATATGAATCAAAGGCTTAGCTGGAAATGGCTAGGCCTTTTTCTTTGTAAAAATAAAATAAGCCTTACTGCACCCACACTGCACCCACATTTTTACTTGGTACTTTTCTTTTAGACGGGTTGATACACCTGCCCAACAAAACTACCCAATTGCGTTGCCTTCCAATCTTTTTAACCGAAATCATTAGGCAAACATAGGTTTTATAGATCCACACTCTACAAATCTAAGAGCATGCCAGCTCGCATTATCATTTCTTCATCAATATTTATTTCTAGCCACTGGTACTTGAGATGGAGTCTGTCAAATGTCTTTTGGTGCATCCCTTTTCGCTTCCGCCAGCCATCGCCGTCGTAGTCTTCAAATATGCGGTTACCGAGTTTGTATTTTTGATCAATTAACTGATCAAGCTTGCCTTTCATCTGAGATGAATACCGGATGTTGTAGCAATAGCGACATAAGAAGCGAACATCTGCGCCATACAGAACAGCAACCCGCTTGCTACAGCGTGGGCATAAAAACCACAACCGTTCACCCCCATAGTTGCAGGGTGTTCGATCAAACCAGACTGACTCCTTTACAGGCTGCCAGTCACCGCCATATTCGCGGAAACGATAATTCAGAATGAGACGGCTCTGTTCAACGCGATACCTAATATCGCCAGCGCTTTCATTACCTCGTGTCCATGATAGCGAGCCAGAATAGCCAGGTTTGAGTAAGTTCTGCTTTCTCATATAGCGAATATCAACCCGCTTAACTTCTTCGCATGTGCTTTGTGTACTCCAACGGCACCATGTCCCGCTTCTTCTACCACCCATAATGATACCTCCAGTTTTTTGTCCTAAATCATTAAGCAAGTTGTACTTTTAATCTTCATTTTTCACTTGTGCCATTGGTTTAGGGTGATACCACATACAGTGACGCTGCTCTGTGTCCCATAGTCCGGCAATGGCTTCTGGTTCGCCTTTGCTGCAATGGCCAAGGTGGTGATGTTCAATACGTTCAAACTGAATACAGCTTCCACAAGTAACCGAGATATTACGGGTGATAGCTTTTGGTACTTCTTCTGATCGTTTTAGATAATACTGGTGGGTGCCTAAATCATTACGGCATGAGTTCAACACTTCAGTGATAATGGCGGGGGGTCTCTCTCCAACATGTGCCAGCCATAGTCGAATCTTTTCTTCAACAATTGGCAAAAGTGCGGACACCTGTTCAGTTCCCTTTGCGACAGCGACATTTGCGACTGGTGCGACAGTTACCGATTTATTAGCTTCATGTGTCGCAGTTGTCGCGGGTGTTGCAGTCGCAGCACGGGCAAGTCCACCTTTGTGGATCAAAGCTGATAGAGTCATTGCATACCCCTTTCCAGCAATACTGGGTTGATATGAATCTCTTTGCGCCTGCCTTCCTGTATCAGCCGCGCCCTGCCACTTTCCTCCAGCTCTGCCAAAGCAATATCAAGTGTAGCTTTCTGGCGTAGGTGCCCCGGTGTTACGTTACGTTGAACTTCCCGGCGGGGGATGATGTTGGTTTTTTCTCTCTTGCCGTAGTCGATTAGCCAGCTATCCAGCCGCACCGCATCGGCCTGTTCTTCAGGCAGTGCCAACTCACCATAGAAGCGCCGGGCTTCGTGTAGATGCCAGGCTGCAATCCGTGAAGCCCCTTCAAATGATGCAAGTCCTACAGCACCCCCCATGCCATGCTCAAAGAGTTGGAACAGTCCCGCTATTCTGGCCGCGTTATCAGCGGTTTTGCTGGCCACATCTCGAACATCGTACAGTTCCCCACTAGGTCGCAGTTCACCTTCAATGGCATCATGAAATTGCACCCATGCTGCTTTAGTGTCTGGGGCCAGTGTCAAAACAGGGGGAGACAATGCTCCCTCTTCATCAATGGGGGCATCCTGTTCCAGAATATTTGAGATATGCTGATTAAACTTTTCCAGTGCTGGCCAGCTATCCGGCGGATCAGAAAAAAACCGGCTTCCCTGTGTCGATTCAGGCCAAGCGACAAGAAAGCGGGCAAGAAACCCTGTACCCCGTGCTAATCCACCAGATCGATCAAAGAAACTTCGTAAGGTAGCTTCCTGTACCTGCAAGGCAATAGTCAGCCGCGCACCGCGTACCGTAAATGATTCTGATGTGCGCCGCTCTGTGGCAATCTCTGCACCATCCCAAAGCTGGTTTAGTGTTGCTAGATTACGCATGACTGAATCCTTGCCCATGCCATGCGCACCAAATACCAACCCGGCTTCACTTGATACCACCCCACCTGATGGCCAACCCATTGCCAGATTCCATTTCAGAGCTTCGGGTGTGGCATCACCATAAATTAGACGTGGAACCCGTGGCGGTTCAGGTTTGTCATATTCAAGATCGCGTAACACGACCTCCTGTTCATGGGCAGACTTCCCCATCTTGGCAAGCTGGCGAATTTTCTCTTTGATACCGCCACGCTTTGCCTCCCAGACATCTATTGCCGCCTTGTGATCTTTTATCAGTGGCTTTGCTATTTCAGCTTGATTGGCTTCATAGTCACGAATTGCCTGCATAAAAAAGCCATCACAGGTTGATTTGCGTTCACCAGAGTCAGCAATAGTCAGCAGGAAAAGACCAACGGGGCCGGATAATTTTTCCGCACGTTTCACCTCGGCATGTGCCTGTGCTGCCAGTGATAAGGCCGCCAGTGCGCTTGAGGCAATGAGTGGCAATGGTGCTTGGGTAAATGCGTAGACCTCCTTTACAGCGGCACGTACCGTGTCAGGGAGTGCATCCAGTGGGTATGGTTCATGGGTGGTTTTGGCCGTGAGTGCCAAAGGCTCCGGCCAGCCGTTTTCATTAGTAGCATGATCTGGTTCTGTTGCTGCATGAATTGCCTTGGCCACTGCCTCAAGCCCAACCAGTGCAGCCATATCGTTAAAATCGGTTGCCCCTACAGGTCGCTCTTCTCCAAATAGGGGAGTAGCCATCTTTGCACCAATAGCTTGCGCCGCTATTTTTGCTTTCGTAATGCCAGGATTGCCTTCGGTGGCTGCATCATCATCAGCACAGATAATCACCGGCAAATCAGGCAGCTTGTGCTGCATAACCTTGGCCACAGGTTCCAGGTTGCCTGCATTGAAGGCAATAGCAACAGGATAACCAGTAGCTTGATGAATAGTTGTACCGGTGGCAAAGCCTTCAGCAATACACAAGGCTTTTGCACCCTTGATAGTGCCAATGCTGTAGTAACCACCAGTAACCCGTCCACCGCTCAAAAATCTCTTGCTGCCACCTTCAGTAATGAATTGTAAGGAGCAAAGTTCACCATCAGAACGCACTGGGATAACCAAAGATCCTTTATACAATCGTGAACCATTGGCGCTGACTTCCTTGCGCACAAGATAGGGGTGATCATCATTCGCTGGTATTGCTGCATTCCAGATTGATGCCGCTTTTTCGGCTGCATCGGCAACCTGTTGCTGGCGTCCTATTTCTGCATGTTTTCTTGTCTCTTCAACACGGCGTATAAATGCTGCCCGTTCACTCTGTGAAAACGGCTTTTCTCGCTTTGCCTGCCAGTTCTCAGATAAGCCAGTAGACCAGTCACCAAAGCAGCCGCCTAAGCCATCATCAAACAGTCTGCACCAACCAGCGGTATTACTGTTCTGTTTACCCATGCCAGGGAAACGGTGCAGCTTGCCGGGTTCAATTACATCAGGTGGTTCCAGACCACCAGCCCGGATTGCATCACGGAATTGAGAGAGAGCATCATTCATTATTTTGCTCTCCATAGTGAACAACCCATTCAGCCAAACTGATGGGACACAAACCCCATGTAACCAGTGTTAAAACAACAGGTTTTAGGCGGTTAGCAAACAGGGTAAAATAGCGCTTGATGAAAGCAGTAGTTGAGGTCACCTGATGGCAGTCAGCGTGGCCTTTAGTTTTTAGGGTCATTGCCATTGCCTCCCTTCAGTGCGCAGTCTTTCGACTGGCCTCTATCTGCTGTTCTAACCATTCATCAACTTCAGATTCAATCCAACCAACAGCTCGGCCTCCGAGTGATATGGGGCGGGGAAAGCTATCTTCTGAAATGCGTAGATAGATGGTCGAACGTGATAAGCCTGTACGGGTCTTAACGGCGGGTAGTCTTAGTATGTTGTGCATGATTCTCAAACCTCAATAAACGATTTAGGAGTGTTCGAGAAAGAATATGGCGTGGCGATTTTGGCGCTACAAACGCCGATAGAGGCTATCGCAACATAATAGAATCAATGGGTTATGGCGGTAGGCATATAAGGTGCGAGAGGGCGGTAGATGGCTATCTAGTTGAAATATAAGAAATTAATTTGGCGAAAAAATCCCCCTTAACTTTTATTCATAATGCGGATGACGGTGCCTGTTTTTATATTTGCACCAAGCCCCTGTTTTTGGATTTGTTTAGCTATCCATTCATCTGTATGGAGTGAAGACCAAGGGTATTGTTTCCTTAGTTTTGTATGAGCCTCTTGTATATCCTTATTTCGTGCTTCTGTGCCCAGCTTTCTTGCTTGCTGTTTTTTGTTTGATTTCTGATAACGCTGTTTTTTCTCTTTTGCTGGCTTGTTGGCACAAGACTCTAAACGGTCTATATCAATTTCTAATTTATCACCATTGAAGTAACAAACATTCGTGATGGAAGGAGTGTGACCATTTATTTCTAATCGTAATGGATGGGAATGCAGGGTCAATGCTCTTCGCCCTTCGTCGCCTTTTATGAATCCAATTTTTATAAAGTCTTGGTTTGGCTGCTGTTCGAGCTTAGTTTTTATACTTAACAAACGATGAATAACTTTCGCCAATTGTAGTGTTGTGATTTTCCATTGTCTTAACTGATCAATTGTGAAGTGAAGAATACCCATTTCGGCTTGCATATCACTATCACCGCACAAGGCGGAAGCTCTAGTCAGGATGTTGTCTTCCATGCCTAAATGAACATCGATAGTGCAATCTTTGTTGCAATAGTTGCACTGGATTACATTTGCACGTTTTGCTTTGTGCAATAAACCCATAGAGCAGAGTATTTTCAACCCACCCTCTGGCCAATAGCTATACATAGGCCAGCTCACAATATAGGCTTCACCTTGTCGGCTCAACGCCTCTATCATTTCATTGAAAGCATCATCTAAGCTCATACGGTTTCAACTTTGTGTTGAATACGCTGCTCAATGCCTGATGCGGCTAACACGTCCCTTATTTTTCCGTCGAAGCCATCATGGTTAAGGTTACATGTGCCGGGTGGAGTAATGCGTATATCTTTATAGGTTTGTTTTTTACCACCGATGCCAGCTATGAGAACCCTAATAGTGGTTTGGGTGATGTCATATCCTGGAAGTGTGATTGACCCTAAAAGATCATAAACTGCCATCGGGTTGGGCTTGTCATTGGCTTCTAGAATAATTTTTTCGCTTTTGTCATTCTTAAGTGTGAGTCGTAAGCGAATCACATGCATATCCTCGATTTCCGGCACATCATCCACATTAAACTCAAGTTGCTTATCATGTAGAGGGGTAAGGTCATACGACTTTTGATTTGCTGTGCCATCCGGCAGTACCTCTAAATCTAAAATCACCTCTGCAAATATTTTTCTAAGCTCAGGCACAGACTTTGTGTTTTTTGGTGCGTAAATATCAATAAAACCATCTTTTTTGGAATAGACAAAAATCACCTCAAATGCCGGATGCGTGGCGAGGGGCTGTAATTTCTCTTGCGTCCAAACCTGATTGATTTGGCCATAATCCTCCGGGTAAGCAAAAAAGTATTCTTTGCTGGTTTCCATATCCCGGTAGGCTTCCACTTGGCAGCGTCGCCCTTTGCCTGCCCTCTCGCGAAAATGGTAGCTAATGCGCTTCTCTAATTTTTTTAGATCGTTTGGCTCAACCTTTGGAGGAACAGGTGGAAAGCCACGGAGTTGATCCCAGCGCCCCGCACTGACACTTTGAGCATGAAGTAAGGAAGATGCTGCCCGCCAATAATTTGTTTGCTGCAAGAATGCCCACATGCTTTTAGCATGTAGACCGTCTATATCGGCCATACTCTCTCTGAAGGTATCATTGCCTGCAAATAACGCCTCATTATTCAGAGCATAGACGCCACCATCACACGCTAGTGCATTGATGTTTTGAAAGTCCACCTCAATTCTGGCCTGTTTTGCCTCTGGCAGTTTAATAATGGCCTTAAAAATTGTTTCAGCGCTTTTATTTTTTCCCTTTAACTTAGTCCAGTCGAGATCAAGAGGTATTCGTTCTTGCTCAAAATAATTGGCTAAAAGGTTGTGAGGGACATTGCGGAAAAAAGCGTGTGGGGAGTATGGAGGGATAGCCATTTAATATCCTTTTAACATGAGAGAAAAGTCTGTTTCGTGCTGAAAACACCATAATTTAAGAATGGTTGGGGCATTAGTAAGGTTTTTCAATGTTGCTAATGGCCTATTGGCTTGTATGGGATGTTAATATACATGCAGTGCGTTTACGGTGTTCGCTGGGGAAGATGTGGATGGCTGCTACCAAATCAACAGCATTGTGCTTACTTATTGATTTTAATGAAAAAACCAAGCTAACTACCTCATAGATCATGAATATTGAAAAACTAGAAGAGTGCCTCCAGGCGCTTGCCACCAATCTGTCTGAGCAGACGTTTATCTATGACCTACTATTGGCATACGGTCAGCCCAAGGCATCTATTACCCGACTGCAGCGGGGAGATTACAACCTATCTAAAAAGCAGGGGGAAATCCTCTGGAAGAAGAAGCTCTTTTTCAAAGCAGAGGCAGAAGCTGATCTACACGGCCTTATTGACCAGCTGAAAAGTGATCCCGCCATAACCAGGCATGCCCCCCGTTTTATTATCGTTACGGATTACCACACACTGCTATCACTCGATACCAAGACTGAAGACACGCTGGATATCTCCCTTAATGAGCTGGTGAAGCACTACGATTTCTTCCTACCCTGGGCAGGGATGGAAAAATCACAGATTCAGAGTGAGCAGTTGGCGGATATCAAAGCTGCAGAACGTATGGGCAGGCTCTATGATCTCATTCTTGAGGATAACCCGGTTGAGAGTGAGGCCGACAGGCACAGTCTAAATAACTTTCTATCCCGTCTGCTCTTCTGTTTCTTTGCTGAAGATACGGGCATCTTTTCAGATGGCCACTTCACCAATGGCATTGCCTCACATACTGATGATGATGGCAGCGATCTACAGCCTTACCTGCAGAAGCTCTTCACAGTGCTTAACTCAAAAGAGCGGTCAGCATCCCCACGATTTCTGCAAGACTTCCCCTATGTTAATGGTGGGCTGTTTGCTGATGAGCACCCGGTTCCAGTGTTCAGTGCAAAATCCAGAAAAATCATCATTGAGTGTGGGACTCTCAACTGGAAATTAATTAATCCCGATATCTTTGGCTCAATGATGCAGGCCGTGGTGCATACCGATCAGCGTAGCAGCATGGGGATGCACTATACCTCTGTGGTTAATATCAAGAAGGTGATAGAGCCGCTTTTTCTTAATGACTTGAAAGAAGAGCTGGATAAGGCAGGGGATAGTAAGAAGAGACTGACGAAGCTACTGCAGCGCCTCTATCACCTACGTATTTTTGACCCGGCCTGTGGATCAGGAAACTTTCTGATTATCACCTATAAGGAACTCTGCAAACTGGAGATTGAGATCTTCAGACGACTGCAGCAAATAAGTGATAAATGGAAGACTGCAAAATCGGGGCTACGCCTTGCCCAGTTTGATGGAATAGAGCTGGATGACTTTGCCTGTGAAACTGCCAAGCTCTCATTGTGGCTGGCCGAACACCAGATGAATCTGGCATTTAAAGAGGTGTTTGGTAATGCGCGGCCAACATTGCCACTGCAGGAGAGTGGGCATATTGTTTGTGGGAATGCTGCGCGAAGGGATTGGGAGGATATATGCCCAAAGAAGGATAGAGCTGAAATTTATATTTTGGGAAATCCACCGTATTTGGGCTTCTCAATGCAAGACAAGAAACAAAAAGAAGATTTGAAAATTAACTGGGGTGGGACAACAAAATTAGATTACATCAGTATATGGTTTTTGAAGGCTAGTAAATACATTAAAAACTCTAATGCAAGTTTTGCTTTTGTTTCTACAAATTCGATTAATCAAGGTGAGCAGGTAGCGTTACTATGGCCTTCGCTCTTTAGTGAAGGAGTAGAAATCAGTTTTGGGCATACCTCATTCAAGTGGACAAATAATGCGAAAGGTAATGCTGGGGTAACTTGCTCTGTTGTTGGTGTTGTGAATGTTAATACATCAAAAAAAAGAATCTATACGAATGGGATGCAACGTGAAGTTAAGTCGATCAGCCCGTATTTAACTCAAGGTGGAAAAGGTGTTGTATTTAAAAGGCGAAGTACTCTTTCAGTTTTGCCTCCAATAGTTCTAGGAAATATGCCTAAAGATGGAGGTAATCTTATCCTGACAACATCGGAAAAGGAGGATCTTGTTGCAAACTATCCTCAATCTGAAAGATTTATAAAAAAACTACTTGGTTCTAGTGAATTCATAAGAGGCGGTGAACGATGGTGTTTATGGATTGATGATTTAGAAGTGCAAGCCGCAGTATGCGTGCCAGAAATAAAAAAGCGAATACAAAACGTTGTTAAAATGCGCTTAAATAGTTCAAAAAAAGGCACTCAAAAATTTGCTGAGCAACCTCATCGCTTTGTTGAAAAAAGGCATCAAGATAGTCCATCGATTATTATCCCTAGAATTTCATCAGAAAGAAGAGAATATATTCCCATTGGCTTTCTAGATAGTGATGTTGTTGTAAGTGATTTGGCATATGTTATCTATAACCCTGAACCCTGGATATTCGCCACCATCTCATCACGCATGCACATGACCTGGGTACGTGCTGTAGCTGGCCGTATGAAAACAGATTACCGCTATTCCTCTGCACTTTGCTATAACACCTTTCCTTTTCCTGCGATAACCGGGGATCAAAAAGCATCCCTTGAAGATTATGTCTTTAAGGTACTGGATGAGAGGGAAGCCCGCTCAGAAAAAATCATGGCTGAACTCTATGATCCAGACAAAATGCCAGAGGGCTTACGTCAAGCACATCATGAGCTGGATCTGGCAGTTGAACAGTGTTACCGCTCACGCCCATTTAAGAATGATGAAGAGCGATTGGAATATCTCTTTAAGTTCTATGAAGAGATGATTGAAGCTGAAAAGAATCAAGGATAAAAACAATGCCAAATCTTGTTGATGTGACCTATGCGCAGAATGGAAAAAGCCTCAAAATAGACTCACTAGGAATGCGTGAAATGCAGGCACGGGCATTTGAGGCGCGTAATGCACAGTATCTTTTGTTAAAAGCACCGCCAGCATCCGGCAAATCCCGCGCTTTGATGTTTTTGGGCTTGGATAAGCTATTCAATCAAGGGCTCAAGAAAGTGATTGTAGCGGTTCCAGAACGCTCAATCGGCAGCTCTTTTGATAAGACTGACCTCACCCGTTATGGCTTTTTTGCCGATTGGGATTTTAACCCTGATTACAACCTTTGTACGCCTGGAGGTGAGCCTAGCAAGGTAACTGCATTTGCCAACTTTTTGGATGACCCTGCAGAAACCATTCTGATCTGTACCCATGCCACCTTGCGCTTTGCTTTCGATGCTGTTGATGAGTCGGCCTTCAATAATGTGCTATTGGCAATTGATGAGTTTCATCATGTTTCTGCAGATGTAGATAATCGGTTGGGTGAGGTGTTGCGCTCTATTATGAGCAATACATCAGCGCATATCATTGCTATGACGGGTTCCTATTTTCGCGGGGACAGTGTGCCTGTCCTGTTGCCAGAGAATGAGGCCAGATTCACCAAAGTTACATATAACTACTATGAGCAGTTGAATGGGTACACCCATCTGAAGACTTTGGGTATTGGTTACCACTTCTATCAAGGGCGATATCTCAGTGCTATTGATGAGGTGTTGAATACCGATAAAAAAACCATTCTTCATATACCCAATGTCAATGCTGGTGAGTCCACCAAAGATAAGCATAGGGAAGTTGATGCCATTCTGGATATTGTTGGAACGGTTATAGGTCAGGATGCTGAAACCGGGGTAATCTCTATTAAGCGCCAGGGTGATGGCAGGATTATCAAGGTGGCTGATCTAGTCAATGATAACCCCAAAGATCGGGATAAGATTGTTGCCTATTTGCGTGAGATGGATGCTGTAGATGACATGGATTTAATCATTGCCCTTGGGATGGCAAAAGAGGGTTTTGATTGGCCATTTTGTGAACATGCGCTAACGGTGGGTTATCGTGGCTCTCTGACAGAGATTATCCAGATCATTGGGCGGGCAACCCGTGATAGTGACAACAAAAACCATGCACAGTTTACCAACCTGATTGCTCAACCTGATGCTGCAGATGATGCGGTCAAGGTTGCAGTAAACAATATGCTCAAGGCGATTACAGCATCACTGCTGATGGAGCAGGTGCTTGCTCCTAACTTCAAATTTAAAACCAAGCGTTTTGATGATGAAGAGAATGAAGAAGGCACCATTAAGATTAGAGGCTTTAAAGAGCCAAGCTCACAGCGGGTTAAGGATATTGTTGAATCTGATCTGAATGATCTAAAGGCAGCTATTCTGCAGGACAATAAAACGCTGCAGGCATTGCCCGGTGAGTTTATTGATCCAGAAGTGATCAATAAGTTGATGATCCCTAAAATCATTCAGACCAAATACCCAGAACTCACCGATGAAGAGATAGAAGAGATTCGCCAGCATGTTGTAGTTGATTCAGTAATTAAGAATGGTGAGATAAAAGTGGTTGGAGATAAACGCTTTGTAAGGATGGCGGGAAAATTTGTCAATATTGAAGATTTACATATTGATTTGATTGATAGGGTAAATCCTTTTCAGAAGGCATTTGAGGTGCTTTCAAAATCTGTAACCGCCAAGCTGCTGAAGGTGATTCAGGAAACCATTGATGCAGGCCGTATTCAGATGACTGATGAAGAGGCAGTTGTTCTTTATCGGGATAAGATCGGGCCATTTGTTAAAAAGCACAATCGTGAGCCAAGTCTTAATGCAACTGATCCATTGGAAAGAAGAATGGCAGAAGCCTTGGTTCATCTTAGAAACAAAAAACGGCAACGGGTTAGCGGTAATCCTGAATGACCGACTTTATCAAAGAACTTGAAGCCATTCTGGATGATGATCCGCTTGGTTTGCTGGATATAAAGCCAAAGGCATCATCAGTGATGAGTGCCGATGCTCGATTGGTTGAATCATTCAAAGAGATTAACGCTTATATGGAAGAGCATAGGCATGAGCCAACAGCCAGCAGAGACATTAAAGAGCGCCGTCTATATAGCCGCTTGAAAGGGCTACGTGAAAGCCCAGATAAAGCCGCTGCTTTGGCAGAGTATGACACTTTTAAGTTGCTTGCTGATGTCACAGTACCAGAGCCAAAAGAGATCAATACAATAGATGATGTGTTGGAGGATGATGTTCTGGGTTTGTTGGATAATGATTTGCCGGGTGAGGGTGATCCGAATGATATTTTCCAGCTAAAAAATGTACCAAAAAAATTAGATATGCCAGACCATATTGCAAAGCGTAAGCCGTGTGATGAGTTTGAGCAATTTGAACCGCTGTTCAAGGCTCACCATGCCGGTCTGATATCTGGTGAAAAGATTACAAGAAAGTTTGAGAGTGAGCGGCAAATAGCAGTTGGTGAGATGTTTATCCTGCAGGGAATGCTGGTATATGTGGCAAATGTAGGCGAAAAAGAAAAAAAGAATTTTGGGAACGTGAATGCTCGGCTCTACTGTGTTTTTGAGAATGGCACTGAATCTAATATGCTGCTTCGCTCTCTTGCTGCAGCCTTCTGGAAGGATGAGTACAGTCGGCAGGTTATTGATGCAAAGCAGGCCAAACTGAATCTGGAAGCAGAGCAGGTTTTAGATGATGAGCCAACTGGGTATATCTATGTGTTGCGCTCTTTAAGTGAAGATCCAAAGATCCAAGAGATTGAAGATCTATACAAAATTGGTTTTTCAAGCCAGCTGACTGAACAGCGTATACAAAATGCAGAGCAGGAACCCACCTACTTAATGGCAGGCGTTGAGGTTGTGTCTGAGTTTCAGACATTTAACTTGAATCCACAAAAACTAGAGCTACTGCTCCATACTTTTTTTGCAGAATCGTGCCTGAATATTGATATTTTTGATAATGATAGAAAGCGACATACACCAAGGGAGTGGTTTGTTGCGCCGTTGCATGTGATCAATGTAGCTCTTGAGCTACTTATCAACGGTGAGATTGTGAATTATCGTTATGATTCTCAGCTGCAGGAGATTGTGCCTAAGCTGGATTAAATAAAGGGTCTGCTTTAGCGTCACCAGAGAGATCATTATCTCGCCCAGCCACCCGTCTGCCTCCAGGAGGCTCCCGTGTGCGGTATTTATGCCTTCTTGGCAAAGTGACCCACTACAATATTTTCATGCTCTTCTGAGGTCAGTAGCAGTGAAAGTCGGTCACCGAGTAATCGCCATGCTTCCCGTTGTTCTGCCTTCAGTTCATGGCGTTGATAGATGCGTTTTAGCTTGTTCTGCTCCACATGATTTAGGCATCGCTCGATAACTTCACCCATTACGCCTAGTTCCCCCATCATGGTTGCACCTGTGCGGCGCAGATCGTGGGGTGTCCAGGCACCACCTGATAGAAGCAGCGTACCAGTTGCCACGGTGCGGTTTGCAAGCGGTTTACTTCTTACCCGGTCTTTGATCTGTTTGGTAATAGATTTTAGGTTGATATGGGTTTTACTGTTACGGGAGGGCAGGCACCAGCCGGTATCCTTGGTGATGGTGTGCATTGCCTGAAATTGCTCTTTAGCAAAATCAGAAAGAAAGATGGTGTGGTCTTTTGCATTTTTGCTGTTACCGGCAGGAATAAACCACTCGCCATTTTCTATATCTACATTTTCCCAGCGGGCTTGTGACAGTTCACCAACACGGCAGCAGGTGGAAAGTATGATCCACATTGCTTGTTCAGTAGTGCGCAATAGATTGGCAGCTGGGAGTTGTTTGTTTAGTTGGATGATCTCTTCTTCTGAGAGATACCGATCCCGCTCTTTTTGCCGTCCGCCGATTTTCTCTTTTGTGAGTCCTGCTAGTGGATGGGCTTCTACCCATTCCCGTGCAATAGCAAAGTTGAAGAATTGCCGCAGGTCACCAAATAGGTGGTTTGCCATTACCCGCGCCCCTCTTTCGACTACTCCATCAAGGATATCTATCAGCATGGCGCGTTTAATATCTATAAGTGCCACTTCTCCAAGAGTTGGCAGGATGTCTTTGTTAATGGCTCGCATGGATTCCTTGCCGCCATCTTTACGTCTGGATAGTTCTAATTTTTTCCATTGGGCTATGGCATCAGAGAAAGTGCGCTGTGTGGCTGCCTCATGGGCAAGGCGTTCTAGCTCTTGTTGCTGTTTTTCAAGTTCCTGGGCCTGATCAAGTTTACTCTGTAGCTTTTCTGCCTTGCGGGTCTCTATGGGATCAATACCTTTTGATAGGCCGGTCTTTATTTCCCGGTGGATGGTGCGAATCTCAGCAAGGGACTTATTTGGCCACTGCTCCACCTTTGCTGTGCGGGATTTCTTACCATCACGGTATTTGTATTCAAACTGGATAGTGATTTTTCCAGCTCGATCCTTCCGTATACGCCCTCGAAGGCCACCACCATCAGTAAGGATGGTGCCTACATCCTTTTCAGCAATTGCTTTCAATTTAGCGGTTGTCAGTTGCTCTGTTGCCATGCTCTATTCCCTCTGTGTGTGGGTGCAGATTCTTCCTGCACCCACACTGCACCCACAAATTAATCGGCTTTTATCGGATTATAGTGGATGAGCTAAGACAATGGAATATAAGGAAGTGCAGCAAATACAACAGCATAATGGTGAATTATGAATGGTGCTGGACTACAGTGGATTAGTGTTCACCTAACTACGAACCAGGCGGTCGGAGGTTCGAATCCTTCCGGGCGCGCCATTTTTTAAGTAGTTAAAAAAAACGGTTACCGATTTATTCGGCGGCCGTTGCTGGTGCATTAGAAGCCTGTAAATAGTCCAAA
>Ga0316204_10008382_pt1 | contig 14406 bp, 12 predicted proteins | sample 6monrhotite_MG_2_FD_205661 | JGI IMG/M metagenome (GOLD analysis project Ga0316204, IMG submission 205661) | Microbial mat bacterial communities from mineral coupon in-situ incubated in ocean water Damariscotta River, Maine, United States -... | ecosystem: Environmental > Aquatic > Marine >...
TACAATTCATGTTTACCGCAAAAACCTGTCAGGAAGCTATTGAATTATCCGGACCAGACAGCACCAAAGAAAATGCCACATTCAACTCAGTTAAATTTTACCTTGTCGGAGATCCTCTAAGACCACCTAATTATATCGAAGTGACTTCCGGCACAACTTATTCCCAACTTATGCAGTTCTCTGACCAAAAAGGGCAGGTCATCATCCGTTTCGGACAAAGAGACCAAGCAGAATATGGCCATATGATGGGGTTCACAAAACCAACATGCGGAGAGATTGCCTTTAAATTAGCAGACCCTAGAGGGCCCGGAGCCGCGGAACGCGGTCCAGAAATTATGCAGCGTTACTATTGGTATATACTCAAAGAAATATGGTTCTTCTACTTCAGTATGCCAGACAATTACCCCAGACGCTTTGTAACCCACTACAAAGACTTCGACTGGTCAAAAGAGAACGCCGCTTTGACAGCAGGAAGCAACAACACGGGGCCTCTTCCAAGACCAGAATGGCGACAGGGAGCATATGATTTTTATGCTATGGATGTCAGAGAAGCAATGACAGGTGATCCTGATCCCGTCCTAGGCTCAAGTGGAGTTTTGGGCATTATCGGTGGCGGAACAGGAGCCATCAACGAAATGAACAACTCATTACGTTGGGGTGTTGATGTCAATTTACGCAACAAAGGCTGGGCCGGAGCCGCCATCTGGTACAACCGTATCGCGGAGATGAATGGCGGAATGATCAGCGCCGTTCTAAACATTCCGCTTCCAACGCGCTACCCCCTTGTCATGGAAAAAGTATATGCTGAAAAACGTCAAGCTGAAAAACAAGTCAATTTCAAAGAGCGTTTCAAACCACAATCAACAACAGCAACGGCAACAGGCGGCCTATCTCCAATAGAAACAAAAATCGCAAGCGCTCTCTGGCCCGCTTTCGATTACTGGCAACAGGGCGATAACACAACCTCAACACATACCTCACCAACAGGGAACGCCGTCGTTGATATTATCAATGCGCTTTTTGGAACCGAAGGGCTCTTCAATATGCGCCGTAACGCCGACACCCATCCTTTGGCCCAAATAACAGGCGTAGGCCGCTCCCTGGTTGAAGGGGCCATACGAAACCTGACATATGCCACAATTGGCGGCGCCGGAGGGGCCTTACTCTCACAACTCGCGGACAGCTTTAGCGGAAAAACACTGGCGACAGCGTCAAGCCTTCTTATAACCTTTGCCATGCTGGGGCTAACAGCAGGATTCATTCTCTTTTATATCGTCCCGTTCCTCCCCTTCATTTACTTTTTCTTCGCAGTCGGTGGATGGGTTAAAGGCATATTCGAAGCCATGGTTGGCGCACCGCTTTGGGCATTGGCGCATATTCGTATTGACGGAAACGGCCTGGCCGGGCAAGCCGCAGTCAGCGGATATTTTCTTGTTTTTGAAGTCTTCCTGCGTCCTATTTTAATTGTCTTCGGGTTGCTCGCAAGCATGTCGATTTTCTCCGCCCTCGTTAGTGTTCTGCACGATATTTTTGATCTTGTGGTCGCCAACACGGGAGGCTTCGACGCTACGTATGAATATGGCGGCATTGGCATTTCACAAATTGCGGAAATGCGCTCGGCCGTAGACGAATTTTTCTTCACAATCATTTACACGATTATTGTTTATTTAATCGGCATGGCTTCTTTTAAACTTGTCGATCTCATTCCAAATAACATTTTACGCTGGATGGGACAATCTGTTGCAACATTCGGGGATCAACAAGAAGATATGGGCCAAAAACTTGTCGGAACATCAACAATCGGTTCCCAACAGGCGCTGGGATCTATCGGTGGTGGTCTTCAACAAATTGCCAAAGCAAGGTAGTAATAGAATAAAAAAGGCAACATACATACATGGTCACACGAAACGAAATTCTGAAATATACAGTGCTGCCGGGCCTTATCCCCCGGATCGTGGCATTATTCAGATCAGGCTTTGTACACATGGCATACATGATGGCCATAATTTACGGAAACGTACGTTTATTACCACCCGGCCACCCTTATCTGCTACCACAAAATATAGGACGTTTTGGCATTCGCCACGTCGTTGCCGAAGCCGCAAATCATCTAACATTTACACGGCAAAACACCGACCAAATCATAATATTTTTCACAATTTTGGCCGGTTTAATCCTGCTGTTGCTGCAATTTATATTACTCATCGCCGCAATCATGGCCGAACAACCGGCATACGCACTAACTGTCGCCGCCCTGTTTGAAAACCCGCACACGGCAACCGGCTCATTGGGTCCCGCTCAAGATATTGCCTTCATCATTCTAGACAGGGTTTTCGGTATAGGAGACGGCACAGTAACAAATAACATGTTCAATTCATGCATATCAAATTTGGGACAAACATGCACGGATATGGACGGAAACCCCCTACCGACACCCACAGCATTCCCGTTTCCCTTCCATATCGCCCTGCACAGCATGTTACAATTTTATTCATACGGAATTTTTCTCGTTGGTGTTTTCGTCATCATATATTTCGTCATTACGATTGCTGCAGAAACTGCACAAACAGGAACCCCCTTCGGACAAAGGTTTAACAAAGCCTGGACACCCGTACGCTTTATTGTCTTCTTCGCACTACTCATCCCTCTTGAAACAGGCGCAACCAGAACAGCAGGGCTAAACGGGGCGCAGCTTATTACCTTTAAAGTCGTCCAAATGGGGTCCAATATGGCGTCCAACGGATGGGCCTATTTTAACGGCGGCGGCACTGCAACAAATACTGTATCCAATAATTATATGACCCAACAGCAAGATATCGTAGCCGTCGGGAAAATCCCGGAAGTCAACGATTTAATGCAGGCGATTTACGTTGCGCGAACATGCGCCGCAGCTTACAGCATGGCATACGGGACAAGTAAATGGATCGACGCTTATGTTATTCGATCCCATACGGCACAAAATATCGTTGGCCCCCTCGTCACAGGACCCGCCCCAACAGTCAATGCAATAACCCTGTCATCCCTCAATTACGCCATGGCAAGCAGTTTCGCTGTTGGAGGAAACCTTATCGTACGCTTTGGAAAACTCTCACCATCCCCTATCCCCAACGATTTCAGCGGGTATAAAGGCAACGTAAAGCCGTATTGCGGGGAAGTTACCCTTCCATTAACCGGCTCAACAGAACCGGGCGTCAGCGATATTCGCGAAGCTTATTACAACCTCATTCATACTCTATGGGCAGATGATAACTTTAAAAAACACGGAAAATGTACCGCCCAAAAACATATGGGCATTAACAACGCTTGTACAGATGAACCCACCCAAACCTGGGCAGCCGGGCAAATAGACTTCCATAAAGACGCCCTAAGAACTTCGATCCAAAACGGCATTAACGCACAACGCGCAAACGGCGCGTTCAATGTCCCGCCAGCACTCATTGAACGTGGCTGGGCGGGCGCGGCCATATGGTACAACCGTATTGCGGCAATGAACGGCGCGGTCACAAGCGCAACTTTGGGCATTCCAAAACTCTCACGCGTTCCGCTTTTAATGGAAGTTGCCAACAGAAGTAACATCAGTCAGAACGAAGACGTCAGCTCTGAAGGTCTTTTCTCGCAAAACATGGCTGATGGACTGGGCATAAACGTCTTGCTTGATATAAACGACAAAGACAGGGAAATTCTCAACGCCATGCGTTTTTCCTATGAATTCTGGGTTCAAAATGGCGGCGCCCAATTATCAAATTTTGTGAAACCAACAGGAAACATCGTTATTGATTTTGTAAACACCGTCTTGGGTACAAGCGGCATATTCGAAATGCGTAACAACACAACCGTACATCCGCTAGCCCAGCTTTCGGCTTTAGGTAAGGGTATGATGGACGCGACGGTGAGAAACGCCGCGTACGGCGCGGTACTGGGCGGTATTTCAGGTATGGGCTTTAAACTCAACTTCTTAAAAAGCACGGCCGCGGCCGGTACTAAATTCTTTACATCAATGATGATGGCAAGCGCCGCTATCGCATTCGTACTCTATTATGTCCTGCCATTCCTGCCATTCATATATTTCTTTTTCGCGATCAGCGGCTGGATCAAAAGCATCTTTGAAGCCATGGTCGCAATGCCGCTATGGGCATTGGCGCATTTAAGAATTGATGGAGAGGGCATGCCCGGACCCGGCGCTGCAAACGGCTATTTCCTGCTTCTTGAGATTTTTTTAAGACCGATCTTAATCATATTTGGCTTTATCGCCAGTATCGCTATTTTTGCCGCCTTGGTAAATATCCTTAATGATATCTTTGACCTCGTAGTCGCCAATGTCGGTGGCTATGATCAAGAACTCGAAGCAAAGATTGCCACGGGAGCAATCACAGGAATGATTTCAAAACTGAATGTTTCAAGAGGTCCCATCGATGAATTTTTCTACACGGCTATGTACGCAATCATCTGTTATATAATGGGTCTGGCTTCATTCAAACTTATTGATACAATCCCTAATAACATTTTACGTTGGATGGGCGTGTCAGTATCAACACTCCAGGAAAATGCAGGCGATCCGGCCGGACAATTAACACAACAGGTCTACCGCGGAACACAACTAACCGTGAACCAGGCTTCAGGACAAATGCAGGGTAACTTAGCCCTGATCGCTATTGATTAATTAGCGCGTAAATGGACAAGCAATGCTTCCATTTTTCCGCCGCCGCGTTGAACAACCGATGAAAAATCGGAACGTTGAGTCACCGCCATGCTGACGCCTTCAACAATAACATCAATAACCTTATAGCGCCCATCACGATTACGTACACGCCAGTCAACTTTGACATCAGGCCCGGAATCCTGCTTCAAGACAGAATGCACAAGAATGTCGCGCTTACCTTCTTCTCGTGAACCGACAATGCTGATCTTTTGACCTTGATAATCTTTGAAACGTGACGAGTAAACATCAACAATCATCGCCTTAAACAATTTCATATACTCATCACGCTGTGCCTTTGTTGCACTTCGCCAGTGACGCCCCAAAGAAAAACGAGCAATCGTTGTCATGTCAAAATTACGATTTAAAAGCTTACGAAACTCGGCTTTTTGCTTAGCCTCTGAAATGTTTTTATCGGATAAAAAACTAATACCCTGGTCTGCCAGCTTACCAACAAAATTCTCAGCCGCCGTAAAAGACGTTGCATTCGCCTCAACATATAAAACACTAGACTGTGTTTGGGCCAAAAGAGTGGCAGATAGTCCATAAGCCTGAGCCGGATACACAGCACTTAAAACACCAACAACGCAGACACAAGAGAATAAAAAACCGTATTTCATCTATTACAATCCTATAAAATGATCCTAGTAATCATCATAATCCGGGATTGCAGGGCCTGTCGCCGAGTCAGGTCCCAAATCATTCACCAAAGCCTCACGGCGTTGGTAATACGCGCTTCGTGTCGCAGCATAATAATCAATAGAACTATTTTCAAGATCTTCAAGAACATCAACCAGCGACGCTCGTAAATTCAGATAATCCGCACCGACTTTACCATAATAGACACCCTCTTCTTCGATATTAAAGAGATACCAACGAAGCGGGTCTGCAAAAGAATCGACCGCATAACCAACATAATCCCGGGCAGATGACGGCCCAAGAACAGGAACAACAAGATAAGGTCCGTGACCCACGCCCCATTTAGCAAGGGTCTGACCAAAATCTTCACCTTCATATTCAATACCTTCATAACCGGCAAGATCAACCAATCCGCCCAAGCCCAAAAGTGTGTTCACAACAGCGCGAACAACAACAGTCCCCGCACCATCAACATCACCTTGTAAAACCTGATTTGCAAAATTAACCGGACTGCGCAAGTTTTTCAGCACATTATCAACACCCGTACGAGCACGGCTTGGGACAACGGCATTATATCCTTTTGCGATAGGATGGATAACAGCATCGTCAACCACAGCATTAAAAGAGAAAATAGCACGGTTCGTACTTTCAAAAGGATCACTGATCCCGGCATCACCAGACACAACCGCTTCACTGCCGCTCGAGCTACACGAAGCAAGGAACAAGGCCATAACAGCAAACGCCGTAAGCACCGTTAAATTTTGTATTTTATTAATCATGGCGATTGCCTTGCTTTTCAACATAATTCTAGACCTTTAATAACTGATTGAAATTGGTACTGAAGTCAAGATTGGAACGCTTATTTTTTATTATTTAATCACGTCGTCCTTACCTAAACGTTAATAACCACAAGAAACATTCGTTAGTATAACCAAAAACGTTACTCAACATACAAAACTAGACTGTGTCGACAATCAAAGGATTTTATGCCGAAAATAGCGGTTTTTGAGAACCGGAAGCGCAGCGTACCTTTTCGTACGTGAGTACCGGAAGCGCAGAAAATCGTTATTTGCAGGCTAAAAGACGATGATTGTCGACACAGCCTAGCCATCCTCCAGATTCATAATCACCGTCAAACCCAGCAAAAAACAAATAATAGCAGGCGCCCACGCGGCCAAAACAACCGGAATTTGCTGCGATGCGCCCAAAGCCTGCAAATAACTGGACATAAAAAACACAACAAAACCCGTGAAAACACCCATAACAAATAAACCAAGGGCCCCGCCAATACGCGGCGGACGTATAGAAACAGTCGCAGCCAACAAAACCATAGCGACAAAAAACAAAGGCTGGGACATTAAAGAATGATAATAAACACGTAAACGGCTGGCATCAAAACCTGTCTGTTCCAGCGTTTGAATATGCCCCGGTAAGGACCAGAAAGGAATAGTCTCAGGTGATGAAAAACTCTCTTCTATATCCTGAATTGTTAAACTCGTAGGCAGCATAAATTGTTCACGCGTACTCAATGTACCATTTTGTTTATGCATACGAACATCATTAAAAACCCATTTTCCCGGTTCTAAATGAGCATCAACAGAATCCAAACGCATTCGGAACAAATCTTTTTCACCAAAATAAAAGACAACTACATTCTGAAATATCCAACTTTCAGGCACAATTTTACGCGCATGAACGATAACATAACCTTTATCAACATCATCCTGACCCTCTAAAATCCGCCCATCCATACTTTGACGAAGCCACAAACCTTCCTTAAAAATCGCAATCTGGCTATCTTGATTATCAAGATACTCACCTTCCAATTGTTCATATTTACTCACCAAAAGCGATCCTACAGGATTCAATATCCCCACCTGTAAAACCCCGACCAAGAACGCCGTAAGAATAACCGGTGCCAGAAACTGCCACACAGAAAAACCAGCAGATCTCAATACAATCAGTTCAGATCGCCTGTTCAACTGCCAGAATGTAAACATCGCACTAAACAAAACAGCAAAAGGAAAGAGGAGCTGACCAACTTCAGGTAGCTTCAAAAGCCCCATCTGCAAAACCAACGTCAGCGGCACTGCATCAGCTTTACTCGCGCGCCGAATCAACTCAACCGTATCAAACAGATAAATAACCCCTAGCAAAGCAAAGAGCAAAAACACCATATTCAAGAGATACGTACGAACCAAATACCGGCTAAGCGTTAATGTCACATTCATACGGCCTCACTATCGTGCGGCGCACGATAAAGAACACGGCGACGTACACCTTCGCTCAAACCGCTCAACGCAAACACACAGGCCGATAAAGGGCAAAAAACAAGCGCGTACATCAAAAAGAGACCCAAATCACTCTGCCGCGCAAAATTATAAGCTGCAATATAAACACCTTGTATAAAGACAACCAACATAACAGCGAAAATAATCCTTCGGAGCTGCCCACGCCTGTCAACAGGGCCAATCAATAGTACGGCGCATGAAATCAGAGTAAAAACAACGGCGAGAAGAGGACTAATAATCCGTCTGTGAATCTCAACTTTAAAATCTCTCAAACTTTCTACATCACGTTGTTCAGCAGGGTCAGGATTAAGTAACTCGAAAATTGTCCGCTCATCCGGTTCAGCCCAGCGTTGACGTACAGGGTCACTATCCGGCAAATCAATCATATAACGATTAAAATTCAAACGCTTTAACACACCGTCTCCATACTCATGCCGCGTACCGTCATAAACAATAACCTGATACCCTTCATCAACCGAAACAAGCGTCCCACGCTTCGCCAGAATAGTCGCAGGGGCCTTGCTTGCCTCCCGTCCATCATGGATCATCAAACCATAGAGAGAGCCCTCTTCACCGCGCTCGCGCACATACACCGTCAAACCTTTACCAATCTGATTAAAAACACCTTCACGAAACAGTAAAGTAGAAAATTGTGCCTTAATCATCTGGCGCATATGCTGCATTGTATTAAGTGATTTGGGAGCAACCCATAAAGTAATGCTCAGCAAAACAAGCGTAACCAAAAGCGCAAGAGTAACCGCCGGCCGCGCCAAAGTTGAGGGCGCACAACCAACAGAACGGACAACAATCAATTCTGAATCGCTGGTCATTCGATTATAAATAAACAACGTCGCAGCCATAAGCGATAACGGCAAAATAATTTCAAAAAACCGCGGCAAAGCCAAAACAGTTAAAGCCCAGAACACACTACTCGAAGCGCCTGATTCAATAACCAACTCAAGAAACCGCAAAGATTGAGTCAAAAAAATGACAGCCGCCAGCGTCATCGCAATAAACACAGTCGCAATCAATAGGTTTTTAAAAATATAACGGTCAAAAATCTTCATAAAACTCTTTATATTTTACCCCTTTAGGGGCTGGCATATTCTTTTAAAACTTTATACTGTTTATAGTCGCCTTTATAGGACCTGAGAAGGTTAAAGAAAAAATAAAACCCTGAAACAACCCCTAAAGAAAACCTGAGAGCAAAGAAATCAGAATATGAGCATCAAAATAGAATTCTCCAAGTCGGACACAAAATTAAAAGGGGCAATCATCCTGACATCGTTCGAAGATACAGGCGTTGCATTAAAAACGAACCAAATCGACAAAGAACAAAAAGCCCTTATTAATTCCGCGATTGATACAGACAAAGGATTTCAGGGAAAAAACGGACAAGTTTTAAGAATTGCGACCCCTTCGGATCAAAAAATATCGCAGATCATCCTCTTGGGTTTAGGAAAAACCGAAACACTCACCGCGCTTCAAACAGAAAATGCAGGCGGTAAATTATTCGCATCTATTGGAAAAGCCGGCATAGAAGAAGCAACACTCATCACAGAAAAAAGCAAAAAATTAAAAGCTGAAGCCCTAACCGCCCATTTAATCAACGGTTTTAAACTGCGCAGCTATAGCTTCGACATATACAAATCAAAGAAAGATAAAAAAGAACAGATACCGCCTTTTAAAAAATTAAAAATATGCGCCGCACATACCGCAAATACAAAAGCAGCTTTCGAAGAGCTGGAAAAAGTAACCCAAGGCACCTTTTTTGCGCGCGACCTGGTCAATACGGCGCCCAATGACCTTTACCCGGAAAGCTACGCCAAGCGCCTGCATGATGAGCTTAAACCTCTCGGCGTTGAAGTCGAAATTTTCGATGATAAAAAACTCGAGAAACTCGGTATGGGCGGTATTACTGCCGTGGGCAAAGGCTCGGAACAAAAACCCCGTATGGTGATCATGCGTTGGAACGGTGGATCAAAGAAAAAAGACGTACAGCCCATAGGCTTTGTTGGAAAAGGCGTAACCTTCGACACGGGCGGAATATCACTTAAACCCGGCGCCGGCATGGACGAAATGAAAATGGACATGGGTGGCTCCGCAGCCGTAGCCGGATTAATGAAAACTCTGGCCTTACGCAAAGCAAAATGTAACGTCGTCAGCATTGTGGGACTGGCCGAAAACATGCCATCTTCAAACGCGTACAGGCCTGGGGACATCTTAAAATCATATTCAGGAAAAACCATAGAAATCCTGAACACAGACGCAGAAGGTCGTTTGGTTCTTGCTGATTGTCTGACATATATACAGCAACATTATAACCCCTCTTTCGTCATCAACCTTGCCACATTGACCGGCGCCATGATGGTCGCTCTAGGCCATGAATATTGCGGAACATTTGTGAATAACGATTCACTTTGGAAGCAACTTGAGAAATCAAGTGCAACATCAGGTGAAAAATTATGGCGTATGCCTTTGGATGACGTCTGGAGCAAAGAAGTTGAGAGCGTGATTGCCGATGTTCAAAATCTTGGGAAAGGCCGTTTTGGCGGGGCCTGTACGGCCGCATCTTTCCTTGAACATTTCATAGAAAAAGAGACCAAATGGGCACATATGGATATCGCCGGCACCGCATGGCGAAAATCCGACCAGCCAACAGTCCCTAAATATGGAAGCGGATTTGGTGTACGTGTCCTGAACGACCTCGTAAACAAATATTATGAAGACTAATGCGTAAACAAAAAAGGCAAAGCAAACGAATAGCGAATGCTTCCGAAAATCCATTGGACTTTATTACACAAAACCGGGGCAGTAAAACGCCGATTTTGTTAAAAAAATACGCCTATAGAATCACCAGTACAATTAAAAGTGCTATCAAAGGCTCCGTAAACCATGACCCTGTGGCAAAACAATATATTCCACAGATTCAGGAACTAAAAACACTGCCGGAGGAAAACACAGATCCTATTGGAGACGCTGTACACACACCGGTCAAAGGAATCGTCCACCGTTATCCTGACAGGACCCTGTTCAAACCGGCAAATATATGCGCGGTATATTGCCGTTATTGCTTTCATAGAGAACATGTTGGTCCCGGGTCAGAGATACTAAACTCGGAAGAACGACATACCGCAATCGAATATATCCGCAACCATCCCGAAATCTGGGAAGTAATTTTAACAGGCGGCGATCCGCTCATACTCTCCCCCCGTCATATTGCAGAGATTATGACAGCGCTCAACACCATAGAGCACGTAAAAGTCATTCGCATCCATACAAGAGTCCCCATTGCAGACCCAGAACGCATTAATGACAGCATTATCAAAAGCTTAAAAAAACATACCGAACAGTCGGTAAAAGCATTATATATGGTCCTGCACATTAACCACGCACAAGAAATCACACCAGAGGTCCGCAACACCTTATCCAACCTGCACAAGGCAGGTATAAACCTGTTATCACAATCAGTGCTCTTAAAAGGGGTAAACGACGATGCTGAAATACTAGAGAACCTCTACAGAGAATTAATCACACTCAATGTCAAACCCTACTACCTGCACCATCCCGATTTAGCACCAGGAACAAGCCATTTTCGCCTGCCTATAAAGACAGGACAAAAAATCATGCAAGAACTTCTGGGCCGCCTTTCAGGTATATGCCAGCCCACCTATATGCTGGATATTCCAGGAGGGCACGGGAAAATCCCCCTCACACCTTGCTTCATTGAAGAGTTAAGCGAAGGCGGCTACACTCTCACAGACTATAAAGGACGTACTCATAATTACGCGCCGCAAACGGAAATCAAAAAACGATGACTGAAATACGCTTCTATCACCTCGAAAGCCAAACACTGGATCAGGTTTTACCGGCACTTCTGGTAAAAGCCTTGGAAAATGGCCACAAAATCATCGTCAAAACTAAAGATGAACAAGAAGCTGAGCGAATCAACACACATCTTTGGACTTATAATCCGGACAGCTTTCTCCCGCATGGAACAGAAAAGGACGGCAATAAGACCGACCAGCCGGTATGGATCACATCAACTGATAACAACCCGAACACAGCCGATGTTTTAATCCTGACACAAGGCACACAGAGCGACCAATTATCAGATTATGCACTTGTCTGTGTCATGATAAACGGCCTTGATAACGATGCAATAACCAACGCACGCACACGTTGGAAATCCTACAAAGAAGCCGGATATGATGTCACATATTGGCAACAATCCGCCCAGGGAGGTTGGAGCAAGAAGTCATAAAAAAAAGCCCCTTCAAACAAAAGAGACTTTTTCAAAACGATAGCACTTAATAAAAATTAATGGGCAGCAGCTTCGGAAGGATTAAGCTTAGCCGCTTCTGCCGAAATTTCTCCGGAAGTCGGCAATGGCATCGAACCACCTTGCGTACGCAACCATGCAATAATCGCCGCACGATCCGCAGGTTTTTTCAAACCGGCATAATTCATTTTTGTTCCTGAAATATAAACTTTAGGCTTCCATAGGAAGAAGTTTAAATCTTCATAACCCCATACACCGCCCGCTCCAGACATGGCCGAAGAATAGGAAAAGCCTGGCTTTCCAGCCTTTGCAGCGCCGACAACAGCGTATAGATTCGGACCAACTTTATGTGAACCGCCTTTATCAAATGAATGACATGCGGCACAAGCTTTATAAAGCTTCTCACCTTTGGCAACATCTGCTGTCGCGATCAAGTGCATAACAGGGTCAGGAAGCTTAGGCTTCGCAGACCCGCCGCCAACGGCACCACCAACACCCTCAATCGCAACGGCGTCCTCCTTCAGCTCATCCGGATGAATAAGTTTACCGGCAACAAAGCCACTAAGCATCGCAACAATTCCCGCACATAAAACGGCGGCAAATATTTTATTTTTTTCCATACTGTTCATGAAGAGCTCGCATCTTGCATATTGTCTTTTGAAAATTATAAGCAGGTTTAATCTACTTGTCGACACACATATACGCATTGACTATAGTCATTCAACCAAAAAATTATATTTTCGAAAGCACTATGACGTTATGGACCTAAAAAATATTAAAAAAATAGCCTTTCAGGGTGTCAAAGGGGCGTACTCAGATCTTGCGTGCCGCACAGTATTTCCAACGCTTGAAACCCTGGCCTGCAACGCCTTCGATGATGCATTTACAGCGGTCGAAAACAAAGAAGCCGACCTGGCCATGATCCCTGTAGATAACACAATCGCAGGACGTGTTGCAGATGTGCACCACCTTATGCCAAAAGGCGAGCTCTTCATCATAGGGGAGCATTTTCAACCAATACGCCATACATTGCTGGGCATAAAAGGTTCAAAAATTGAAAACTTAAAACACGTCCACAGTCACATACATGCCATCCCTCAATGTAAAAAAATAATACAGCAATTAGGGTTAACAACGCATATTCACGCTGACACCGCAGGTGCCGCGCAGGAAATAGCACAAAAAAATGACCCCGAACACGCCGCCATCGCATCGGAACTTGCGTCCAGCATCTATGATCTGAAAGTCCTAAAAAATGACGTGCAGGACGAACATCACAACACAACCCGCTTTTTAATATTAAGCCCCGAGCCAGAAATTCCAGACGAAGATGTAGAAACAATAACATCACTCATTTTTAGTGTAAGAAATATTCCAGCCTCTCTTTACAAATGCCTTGGAGGCTTTGCCACCAATGGCCTTAGCCTCTCGAAACTTGAATCTTATGTTGACCCGAATTTTCAAGCCGCACAGTTTTTTTGTGATATCGACGGTCACCCAGAAAGCGATAACTTCAAGCTTGCCTTAGAAGAGCTGGGCTTTTACGCAAATGATGTAAAATTTTTAGGCGCATACCCCGCCCACCCCTTCCGAGCCCATAACAGCAAGAATGGCAGTATAAATTAGAAAAAATTTATTTTATAAAATTAAACCTTGATTTGACATGTCAAATGCATGTTAGGGTGAGGCAACACTGAATAAGGAGCCCCTTAATGCCTACGCACGCTGAACTTTCTACAAAACTATTAATAGATGCCGCTGATTTTTTCGTCACGCTTGGTGAACAAAACCCGCCGCTGAAAGATCAGATGGAAGAAAACTCAACAGTCTTCAAGCAAATGGCTGCTCTATTGGCGCAAGAACCTACAGGAGCTTTAAATGAAACACCACATGCAGAGCTCGCAGGAAAACTGCTTCAAGATGCAGCAACATTTTTTATTACACTCGCGGAACAAAACGAACCTATCCGTGAACAAATGACTGAAAATGCAAGGGTTTACAAGCAAATTGGGGAACTGGTAATGGCCAGCCCTCTTGGTGTCCTGGACTAAAAACATCCCTAAAAGAAACGAGTTAAGAAATAAACAAACGCGCTCGCCAGCAATAAAACACAAGCTGAGCAAAGAACTGCGGCCAATGAAACACCATTATGTTCGAGTGTAAAAACTTTTAACGTATAATCACAAACCTTTTCGGTCTTTGGATCAATAACGCGTTGTTTGACCTCAACCTTGCGATAACTTTGACTATCATACAAAGACTCCGCCTCATCCAGCGCAATATTAATATCAGGCGTAATCGTTCTCATCTCCCAATCATTTTGACCTTCATGCTGGTTTTCCGGGCGATGATAAATATAAACGGAATATTCAGGTTGCAAAGATGTATCGGCTTTTGCCAATGCTTCTGCCATAAGCTTCTCCAAAATAAGTTAATCCGCTATTTAGGAAATTAAAACGCAAAATACTTAGCTATAGATAACAGTAAAATGATTAATG
>Ga0316204_10008383_pt1 | contig 14403 bp, 14 predicted proteins | sample 6monrhotite_MG_2_FD_205661 | JGI IMG/M metagenome (GOLD analysis project Ga0316204, IMG submission 205661) | Microbial mat bacterial communities from mineral coupon in-situ incubated in ocean water Damariscotta River, Maine, United States -... | ecosystem: Environmental > Aquatic > Marine >...
CTGTTGCATTATGCCGGCGTTTTCGGACTGATCGGGCTGATCATCGGCAGTTTTATCGGCATCTTTATGCTGCGCGGCTAAAGCAGGTGTTTCTGCCCTTCTTCCAGACCCTACGCGCGGCCCGGATTCCGGTCAGCCTGCGGGAATATCTGGCCTTTCTGGAAGGTGTCGGGGCGGGGCTAGTGACCTATGACGTGGACGGGTTCTACTACCTCGCGCGTGCCGCAATGGTGAAGGATGAACGCCATCTGGACCGGTTTGACCGCGCCTTTGCGCATAGTTTCGCGGGCCTTGAGGCGATCACACCCGATCAGGTGTTGGAGGCCGCCGATATTCCCGCCGAATGGCTGGAAAAACTGGCCGAAACGCACCTTAGCCCCGAAGAACGCGCCGAGATCGAGGCGCTTGGCGGCTTTGACAAGCTGATGGAGACATTGCGCGAGCGCCTGAAGCAGCAGCAGGGCCGCCATCAGGGCGGCAATAAATGGATCGGCACGGCGGGCACCTCGCCCTTCGGGGCCTATGGCTACAACCCAGAAGGCGTGCGCATCGGCCAATCCGAAAGCCGCCACCGGCGCGCGGTGAAAGTCTGGGACAGGCGCGATTTCAAAAACCTCGACGACAGCGTCGAACTGGGCACCCGCAACATCAAGGTGGCGCTGAAACGCCTGCGCCAATGGGCCCGCTCGGGCGCGCATGAGGAGCTTGACCTCGACGGCACCATCCGCGCCACCGCCGAACATGGCTATCTCGATGTGAAAACCCGCCCCGAACGGCATAACGCGGTCAAGGTGGTGCTGTTTCTGGATGCGGGCGGATCAATGGACCCACATGTCAAGGTGGTTGAGGAACTGTTCAGCGCCGCGCGCTCCGAATTCAAACATCTGGAGCATTATTATTTCCACAATTGCCTCTATGAAGGGGTCTGGCGCGACAATCGGCGGCGGTGGACCGAGCAGATCCCGACCCTTGAGGTGTTCAACACCTATGGCCCTGATTACAAATGTATTTTCGTGGGCGATGCGGCGATGTCGCCCTATGAGATCGGCTATCCCGGCGGCGCGAATGAGCATTGGAATGCCGAAGCGGGCCAGGTCTGGCTGGAACGCGCCCGGGCGCAATGGCCAGACCACCTGTGGATCAACCCAACACCCCGCGACCATTGGCGCTATACCCAGTCCATCGGCATGATCGCCGGAATTTTCGAGGGCCGCATGGTGCCGATGACGCTGGAAGGCATTGATGCGGGCATGCGGGTTCTGTCACGGTAAGGGAAACGGAACGCGCCTGCGTGTAGGCTTGTGATCATGGCCCTTTCGCGCCCGCGTGATAACGGACCCAAACAACTGGACAACCTGTATCATGGTTTCTTTCCTCAAACGCATCTGGACCGCCGCCCCGATCGCCACCGTCATCCTGGGCATCGCCATGGCGATTGCGGTGGTATTTTCCATTCGGCTGGTGGCGTTCTGGATCTACTGGGCGGACCCCAATCATCGTGATCAGACCGTCGCGGCCTGGATGACGCCGGGCTATATCGCCTATTCCTGGGATATCCCGCGCCCGGTGATCCTGGAGGCGTTGACCGGATCCACACCAAGGCCGGGCAGACCGATGAGCCTTGACGAGCTTGCCGAGATGAACGGGATCCGTGTCGAAGACCTGATCGCCGCGACCGAAGCGGCCATCGCCGCGCATCGCCAATCGGGCGCAGGGGCGCGGCCATGAACGAAACCGTCTTTGCCCTTGTCTCGGAATACGGTGCCTATGTGATCTTTGCCAGTGCCTTTCTGTCCTGCCTCGCGCTGCCGATCCCGACATCCCTTATGATGCTTTCGGGCGGCGCGTTCATCGTCGCGGGCGATCTGGCCGCTGCTCCGGTTGTGCTGGCGGCGTTTGGCGGCGCGGTTCTGGGCGATCAGACGGGGTTCCTGATCGGGCGCTATGGCGGCGCGCCGGTGATCGACCGAATTGCGCGCAGCCCGGCCCGGCGCGCGGTGCTGACGCGGGCGCGCGTGCTGGTAAACCGTCACGGAATGTTCGGCGTCTTCTTTTCCACCTGGCTGGTCGCGCCGCTTGGCCCGTGGGTCAATTTCGTTGCCGGCGCAACCGGGCTCACCTGGGTCCGATTTGCCATCTCCGATATCCTGGGCGAAGCCATCTGGGTCAGCCTTTATGTCGGGCTTGGTTACGGGTTCGCCAGCCAGATCGACACCATAGCCACGCTGATGGGAAATATCGTCGGCCTTCTCGCAGCGCTCAGCGCGGCGGGGGCCATGGCGCTCTGGATCCGCGCTGTGCTGCGGGCGGGGCGCGTCCGGCACCATTAACGCCTTGCCGCCACCGATCGCGCGCCCCATATCATGAGCCATGATCCTGCGCCTGACCCCTATCCTGCTGGCCATCCTCTACGGGCTTGCAATGTATCATTTCTCGGCCTGGCGTACCCGGCGGGAACTGGACGAAAAATCGAGCGAACTGGCCGATGCCGCGCTGCGCGCGCTTTGCGACCGGATGGCGGCGGCATTGGAGGTCGCGCGCATCCGGGTCAATATCTACGAGGTCGATCCGGTCAATGGTCTGGCCGCGCCCGATGGCCGGATTTTCCTCACCCGCGGCTTCTATGAAAAATACCGTCTGGGCGAGGTGACCGGCGAGGAAATGGCCAGCGTCATTGCCCACGAGCTGGGCCATGTCGCCCTTGGCCATTCGCGCCGCCGGATGATTGATTTTTCCGGACAAAACGCAATCCGTACCGTGTTGGCCACCATCCTGGGCCGCTTCATCCCCTGGATCGGCCCGTGGATCGCCGGGGTGCTGACATCGCTTCTGGCCGCCCGGTTGAGCCGGAGCGATGAATATGAGGCCGATGCCTATGCCGCCGCTCTGTTGATGAAATCGGGGATCGGAACGGGGCCGCAAAAGACGCTCTTTACCAAGCTGGAGGGGTTATCCGGTATGGGTGGGCGCGGCGCGCCGGCCTGGTTGATGAGCCACCCGAAAACCGCCGACCGGATCGCGGCCATCGAAGCGCTGGAAGCCAAGTGGCGGGCGTGAGCGTTTAGAGCGGTTTCGCCCGCTGACGCGGGCGATCCGTTTGGTCCGCGTCGCCCGCTGAGGCGGGCGACCGGGGGCGCGCCCTTCGGGCGCGCGGTGCCGTTTTTCCTCGCGGTTTCAGCTTTGCATGGCTTGCGGTCGGAATGGATATTTGATGCGCAAAGAAGCGGGGATCAGCGCGTCAGGGCCTTGCCGAGGCGCGGCAGGCGGGCGCGTTTGAGAAGCGCGCGCCGCGTCAGATCGGTATACGGGCGGGCAGCCTCATAAGTGGCGTCGACAATCCCCGAGATCTGATCCGGGTGGCTTTGCCAGAGCGCATGGAGGATGGCGTCGGGGTGGCGCGCGGCTAGGCCATAGCCAACCAACTCGCGAGGCGGAAAATCCCTGAGATTCAGAGTGATGATGGCATCTGCCCCGCCGTCAATCGCGGTTGCCAGCACGTGGATATCGCTGGGATCGGGCAGCCATAGCGCGGCCTCGGTCGTCGGGTCGGCAGCGATTTCCGCATCCGGCCAGGTCGCACGCATGCGGGCCATTTCGCCGCTGGCGAAAATACCGTCGCCGGGGGCCAGGCGTTCGGCGGTGCGCCGCCACTCCTCAAGGATGCGCGCCGACCAGAGCGGCCGGATCAACCCGGCGCGCGCCGTGCCCAACAGGATTTGGCGCAGCACCGTGGGGTAAAGCACACAGGCATCCAGAACCGCGATCACGGCAGAAGACGGAAGGCCAACGCCTTGAGGTATCCGGTTTCGGTCAAGGCCGGGTGCTGCGGATGGTCGGGCCCGGCAAACCCGGTATGGATCAGGCGCGGGTCGCGCCCGGCCCGCCCGATGCCCCGCAGGCAGGCGGCGCGAAATTTGCCCAGATCGGCGGCGTGCGAACACGAACACAGCATCAAGGTGCCGCCCGGTTCGACCAGCGCAGCCGCCAGCCGCGCCACCCGCTCATAGGCGCGCAGCCCCGCCGTCAACGCAGGCTTTGCAGGCGCGAAAGCCGGCGGATCGGCGATGACGATGTCAAAGCGCCGGCCCTCGGCCGCCAGCGCCTCCATCACTGCGAAGGCATCGCCCGAACGGGTTGAAAACCTGTCGGATACGCCAATGGCCGCGGCTCCCTGTTTGGCCAACGCCAAGGCCGCTTCCGAGGCATCGACGGCCAGCGCATCGTTCGCCCCGCCCGCCAGCGCCGCAAGACCGAAACCGCCGACATGGGCAAAGATATCAAGCACCGATGCATCGCGGGCCATCGCGGCCACAAAGGCATGGTTGGGGCGCTGATCGTAGAATAGGCCGGTCTTCTGCCCGCCCGTGACATCGGCCAGATAGGTGGCACCGTTCATCGCAACGGCAATGGGCGCATCGGGGGCGGCACCCCGCAGGATGGCCATTTCCTCGGGCAACCCTTCCAGCGCGCGCGCCCTGCTTTGGGCGTTCTTGATCAGGCAGGTGGCCCCGGTCAGATCCGTCAGGATACCCGCGATCTGATCCAGCCGATCCTCCAGCCAGATCGCATTGGGCTGAATCACCAGTGTTGCGCCGAACCGGTCGACGATCAGACCCGGCAGCGCGTCGCCTTCGGCATGGACCAGCCGATAGAAGGGCGCATCAAAGAGCCGCTCGCGTAGCTCCAGCGCCGCCGCCAGCCGGGCGCGAAGCCATGCGGCATCAATCACGGCGGAAGCGTCGCGGTCGAGCACCCGAAAGGCAATTTTGCCCTCCACCGTTGCCACGCCCATCGCGATCGGCACCCGTTCGCTGTCCTCCAGAACGGCAAGCGCGCCCGCGGGCACCGCCTTGGAGCGGCGGTCGAGGACAATTTCATCGCCCCAGGCCCAGGGATGGCCATGGCGGATTCGGCGGGCATCGGCTTTGGGTTTCAGCCGCAAAACGGGAAAAGGGGATGCTGTCATGGCACCCCCCTACCCGGGTTTCAGTGACCTTGCAAACGGGTCAGGACAGGAATTCCGCCACGGGCGGCGAAAGGCCAAATTCCTGGCGCGCCCATCCGATGATCTGGCTTTGGATCCGGTCGCGTTGATAGATGCCGTTACGCTCGGATTCGACAGCGCGCTGGCCGCCGAAGGCGCGGAAGGTCAGATCGACATTGCGTGGACCGGTCAAAGCCTGACCGGTTTCGGCATCGCGCACGGTAAACAGGAACTCGATCTCATGTTCACCGCCGATGGTATAGCGCGCGCGTTCGGTCAGCGCGTGAAAGCGGGTCACTTCAAGCTCGACAATGACGGGCCTGGTGCCGTCCATCGGGCGCAGGGCAAATTCCATGGCCTCGGTCATCAGCGCCTGAACCTGTGCGTAGCGATCGCCGATCGGGTCTTCGCGCCACACGATATCGACCCGCGGCTTGATGCGGTTGGATTCGGACACGGTCAGGGTGGCGGGGACGTCGATCACGATCTCCTGGATCTGCCAATCGGCGCTGACGGCATTGGTGGGCAGCGTGCCCATGACCGGAAGGCCTTGTGTCACGTCGACCTGGGGAACGGTGGCACAGGCCGAAACGCCCAATGCGGCCAGGCCCAGCAATGCGAATGTAAAACGTCTCATGCTCATCTCTCCTGCCCGCAGCTTATTATTGATTTCGCGGGCTATCTGGTATTGCGATGGCGATAGAATGCCCGCGAAATCGGGCGGAAAAACGAAGGCCCCGGTGCATTGCCGGGGCCATTTGGTGCAAATTTATGGCAATGGTCGCGAAAATTGTGGCAAGGCCGTTCACGCGAAGCGCGGTTTTTCAGGTATTTTTCGCCTTTCGGCACGATTTGCCTGGCACAAATGTGTCAGCCTTGCGCCACATTCATGCGCTGTTGGCCAAGCCCGTCGATCTCTAGCACCACCTCATCGCCCGCAGCCAGATATCTGGGCCGATCCATACCCATACCCACGCCCGCAGGCGTTCCCGTGGCAATGATATCGCCGGGATGCAGCGTGAAAAACTGGCTGAGATAGGCCACCGCATGGACCACGCCAAAGATCATGTCGCGGGTGGTTCCGTCCTGCATGATCTGGCCGTTCACCTCCAGGCGCAGGCCCAGGTTCTGCGGATCCGCGATTTCATCGGGGGTAACCAGCCAGGGACCGATGGGGCCAAAAGTGTCACAACTTTTGCCCTTGGTGAATTGACCCGCACGCCGCATCTGATACGCGCGCTCGGACACATCATTGACCGCCACAAAGCCCGCGATATGGTCCATCACCTGATCTTCGCTGAGGTATTTCGCCGGTTTGCCGATAACAATGCCAAGCTCCACCTCCCAATCGGTATGGGTCGATCCGCGCGGCAGTTCGATGGTGTCATTTGGCCCGGAAATGGCGGATGTGGCCTTCATGAATATCATCGGCTCCTGCGGCGGCACCGCTCCGGTTTCCGCCGCATGGTCGGAGTAATTCAACCCGATACAGATCATCTTGGCCGTGCCCGCCACCGGCGGGCCAAGGCGGGGGTTGCCATGAACTACAGGTCCATCCGCGGTCAGCTCGCCAAGCCGGCCGAGCGCCACACCCGACAGATCGTCGATCTGGCCCGACAGGTCGCGCAACACACCGTCAGCGTCCAGAACACCGGGTTTTTCCTGACCGCTTTGCCCATATCGCAGAAATTTCATGACGCCTTTTCCCTTGCCGCTGATGTGCGGCCAGAAAGACCGATGCCCGCACGAGGGTCAAGACGGGCCGGGCATGGCGGCGTCGATCATGGCCTCGGCCGCGGTCTTTTCCGGCACCGCACCGGGCGCGGGCGGTGGGATACTTGCGGGCGGCAGCCCCGCGCCTGGGATCAGACAGATCGCGCGTTTGCCCGACTTGCAGCCCAGCCGGGCCCGAAGGACAGGTTTGCCCGCCACATCCACAATCCGCATCTCAGTCAGATCAGCGCGGTCAAATTCCAGCATATCGCCGACCTCAAGCCCCTGAAGCCGCGCCAAGGACAGGGTTTGGCGCATCAGCACAGCCTCCAGCGCGACCGGGGCCTCAGCCGCAATCGCGGGCCAGATCCGCGCCCAGGCCAACCTGTCGCCAGGGCGCTCATCGACCTGCATAACAGCGTCCTGGGTGACCGGCACCCACAACATCACCTGGCCTGACTTGGCCCCGCCGCCTAGCGTCAAACCGGCGCGGATCAGATGATAGGGCCGGTCGGGAAACAGCAGATCAAGCTGACGCTCATCGGTCAGGCAGGTGCCGTAGGTCAGGCCAAGCGGCCAGTTCACGCCGGGCTGGCCGGTCATTTCAGCGGCAAACCCACTCAGAAAAAGACCGATGAAATCGCGCGTCAGGGCGGCGTCGATCTGGGTCGTTTCGCGCACCAGCGCCGGGCTGGCATCGACCTTGCCGGTGGTTTGCACCTCGACCAGCGCATCGACGATGCCGTTTTCCAGCACGCAGAGCGCGCGAATATCGCCGGGACCTTCCAGCACGGCAATCAGCCGACGTTCGGGCAAGGCCGCTTTTGCATCGGCCAGGCCAATGTCCCAGCCCGGCTGCTTTGGATCGACCTCAACCTTCAGCCCATCATAGGGCGCGCCCGCTTGGCGCAGCGCGCGCAGCAGCGCCCCATCCAGATCGGCCGGCCGCAGCACTTTGCCCGCAACCCCACCCTCCGATAGCTGCATTTTTCGCGCCAGCGCCGCATTAAAGCCGCCTTCCGCCATGGCTCACCTTTCGCAAAGCGCCACCCTTGTGACCGCTTTCTTTTGGTTATGGCCCTGACAGGGTTAAGAATTCGTCAAGCGGCACGCAAAGCACGGGCCGGCAGCCGGACCCGAAACGCGGCCCCGCCCTGCCCCGGAACATAGCTCAGACCACCACCCAGACGCGCCATCACCTCGCGGCTGATCGCCAGGCCAAGCCCGGCCCCCTGCGCGTCGCGGGTGGTTTCAAGCCGGGTGAATTTCTCAAAGATCAGGCGGCGCTGATGCTGTGGGATGCCCGACCCGTTATCGGCAAATTCGACATCAACCCGGGGCCCGTTTCGGATAACGGTGATCCGCAACTCGGGCGTCTCGGCATCGCAATATTTCTGCGCGTTGGAAATCAGGTTGATAAACACCTGCGCCAGCCGGTCGGGATCGGTCCAGAGCGCGATATCCTCGGCCCTGCGGTCGCGCAGGATGGCAATGCGCCCGCCCGCCTCCATCACGCCGGTGGCATGTTCGGCCCGGTCCAGCACATCGGCCAGGGTGGCGCTGCTTTCGTTCAGGGTAACGCGGCCATGTTCCAGCACGCTGAGATCCAGAAGATCGTCCAACAGCCGCGTCAGACGCAGGCTTTCGGCATTGATGATGCCGGAAAACCGGGCGCGGGTTTCGCTGTCCAGACTCTCATCGGCCATCAGCAATTCGGAAAACGCCCGGATCGAGGTCATCGGCGTGCGCAATTCATGGCTGATCTGGCTCAGGAAGGCATCCTTCTGTTCGCCCAATTCGGTCAGTTTCTGATTGGCCTCGCGCAGGCGGCGCGCCGATCGGGTCAACTCCTGCGATTGCTGCTCCAGCCTGCTGGAATATTCCATCATCTGCGCGGTTTCATCAGCCACGGCCAGCAATTCACGCACCGATACCGTGGCCCCGCCGGTGATCTGATAGACCATCGCATGCGCCGTCGCGGCCCCGACCGACCCGGCCAGCTCGCGTTCCAGCATTTTCAGGAAATCGGGGTTCGGCTCCGGCAGGCTGGCGGCCCTGCCCTGCGCGCGGGCGGCCTCCTGAAACAACCGCCCGGCCCGGCCCGACCCCAGGATCCGCTGCGCCATGATCAACAGGTCATCGGCCGCCGCCGCCCCGGCCTGCCAGCCAAGCGCCGGGGCCGAATGGTCAAATACATTGACAAACTGAGCCCCCTGCAACCGCTCCATCGGCGACGGGAAAGTCACCAGCGACATCAACGTGAAGGTAAACATATTGGCCCCAAGCGACATCACCATAGCCGTCAGCAGCGGATCGGCCCCGACAATGCCAAGCGGTGTCGAGGGCCTGAGCCAGGCAATCCCGAAGGGCCCGTCGCTCAGCAATCCCTGCATCAAGCCCGATGTGGCGGCATTGGGCAGCAGCAGCACCCAGGCCCAGATGGCAAACCCGGTGGCAATGCCGGCCCCCGCCCCCACCCGGGTCGCGCCGCGCCAGAAAATGCCGCCCAGAAGCGCGGGCAAGACCTGCGCCACGCCCAGAAAGGCAATCAACCCGATCGAGGCCAGCGCCTCGGTGCCGCCGGAGGCGCGGTAATAGATCAGCCCCAATGCCAGCACGCCGGCAATGCTGAAGCGGCGCGCCATCAATGCCACGCGCCGCATATCGCCCGACATCGGATCATCACCGGCCGTGATACGCAGCCAGATCGGCACTATGATATGGTTCGACAACATGGTGCTGAGCGCCAGTGCCGCAATGATCACCATTGACGTCGCGGACGAAAACCCGCCCAGAAACACCAAAAGCGCCAGCGCGTCCTGATTGAAGGCCAGGGGCAGCGTCAGCACGTAGAGATCCGGGTTGGATCCGGGCAAGACCTGAAGCCCAACCACGGCGATGGGCAAAACAAAAAGGCTCATCAACAGCAGATAGAGCGGAAAGGCCCAGGCCGCCGTCGCCAGATGGCGTTCATCGGCGTTTTCCACCACCAGCACCTGAAACATACGCGGCAGGCACAAGATGGCGGCGGCCGACAACATGGTCAGGCCGACCCAACGCGCGCCGTTCGATGACCATTCAGAGATCGGGCTGGCTTCGATCCGCGCCAGGATGTCCGATGGCCCCTCGGCCACGCCCCAGACCACGAAGACACCCACCGCCAAAAGCGCCGCAAGCTTCACGATCGCCTCCAGCGCGATGGCCGAAACCAGGCCGGGGTGACGCTCGTTCACATCCAGCGACCGGGTGCCGAAAATGATGGTAAAAAGCGCCAGCCCCCCGGCCACCCAGACCGCCGTTGCATCGCTGCCCAATTCCTCGAAGGCCCCGGGCTGTGCAAAGACCGAAAACGACAGCGTGACCGATTGTAATTGCAGCGCCAGATAGGGCGTCGTGCCGACCACGGCCAACACGGTGACCAACGCCGCCAGACCGCCCGATTTTCCGTACCGGCTTGAAATCATGTCGGCAATCGAGGTGATCCTCTGCGCCCGCCCGATCCGCACCAGTTTGCGCAACAGCCAGAACCAGCCGATGAACACAAGCGTCGGCCCCAGATAGATGGTCATGAATTCCAGCCCCGAACGCGCCGCCGACCCGACCGCGCCGTAAAACGTCCAGGCCGTGGTGTAGATCGACAGCGACAAGGTGTAGACAACGGGCGAGTTCAGCCAGCGCGCGCGCCCCTCCGTGGCCCGTTTTTCGGCCAGAAACGCCACCGCGAAAAGACCCGCCACATAGAGCACCGAGATCGCCACCAAGCCGTTCAGCGAGAGCATCAGTCGCCCTCCGCATCACCCGGTGAGCTATCCGGTGGAAAGGCCCGTCCAAGTGCGGCCGACAGAGCCGCCGACAAGATCACCAGCCCGGCCCAGATCAAAAGAAAATAAACCAGCCAGCCGCCCGTGCCACCGCCCACGCCGGTATCGGATGTCAGAATGAAGACCGGTCCAAAGAACAGGAACCCCGCCAGAACCGGGGCCAGCCGCGCCGCATCCTGCAACCGGTTGCGCCGGTAGGTGCGGCGTTCCAGAAACAGCCGCCGGTTCATGTCGTGGGCCCGGGGCCGCCCTTGGCCACATCGCGCAGAACCGCCACCATTTCAACGTTCGAGAACGGCTTCGTCAGATAGGCATTGGCCCCAAGCGCCAGCGCCAGATCACGATCTTTCGATTGGCCCTTGGCGGTCAGCATCAGCACCGGCAGATCGGCGGTCTCGGACGCGCCGCGCAGATCGCGCAATATGTCCAGACCCGAGCGCCCCGGCAGCATCACATCGAGCACCAGCACATCGGGTCTGGTGCGGGCGATCTCCTCCAGGGCGGTCGCGCCATTGCCATGACCACGCACCTCCCATCCGTCACGCGACAGGATGAAACTGATGGCTTCGAAGATGTTGACCTCATCCTCGATAAGCAAAACCCGGCCTCCCAATCAAGCCCCTCCCCGACGTTGATCCTGATGTCCGCCCAGCTTGCCGATGCCCCGGCGGTTGTCAAATGGTTGTTTGAGGCGGTCAGAGGCACGGGGAGGGGCCGGGTGGGTTTGCATCCGCCTCAGCTCAGGCTCGCATCGACGCGCCGCGCGGCGCAATCATCGCGCGGGCATAACTCGCATCCCGGCCCCACAGCGCGCGTATCTTGTTGCGCCTCGGTGTCGTCCACCGCGCGCAGCAACATCATCGCCTGCATCACGGGTTGGGCACCAAACCCCGCCGCGCCGACCGGATGAGCCACCGCCCAGGCCCGGAACCGTGATCCGTCGGGTTGTTCCAACAGCGCCATATCGGGCACCATCGGGCGCGCCAGCGCCGAATAAAGCGGCCACAGCGCGCAGCCCGCCCCGTAACGCGGTATCGAAAAGGCCGGGATGCGGCGGCGAAACACCAGCGCCCCGGCCCCGTCGCAGATCGCCAGACCAAAACCGGGCACGGCATCAAGGCCACCCTCGGGCAGGCTCGCCAGGCGGCGCAGCACCAGGGCCACATCGCCGCCCGCAAGACCAAGCAGCGCGCCGGGGTCAAAATCGGCCGCCACCGCGGCCTCCAGAAACGGGGCCAGCGGCAATCGCGCCGCGTCCTTTGCATAGCGCCGCAACCATTGTTCCGCCAGCGCCGCCGCCGCCGGCTCCAACCCATCCATCGTCGCGACAACCTCACCGATCGCAGCCGCCCCGTCCTCCTCAAGCGCCGCGAAATGATGCCCCGCTGCATCAAAAGCAGCCTCCACCCTCTCCTGCGGCGTTGCCATCAGCCCGGTCTGCGCCTCACTGCGCTCGAAATATCGCAACAGCGCGGTGGCACTGGCCGAGAGCCGCTCCGCCTCCTCGTGCAGGTTGCGATGAAACCGGGCCCGCCAGGCTGGCTCCAGATCGGGCTCACGCACCAGGATTTCCGAGGTCGCCCGCACCGCCGACACGGTCGACAGAACCTCATGCATCGACCCCGCCAGAACCGGGTCATGCGCCAGCCGGTCCTGCAACCCCTCGACAGCAGCCTCCAGATCGGCAATCCGCTTTTGCTGCGCCGCGACCACGCCGGTCCAGCCGGGAAACCGTCCGGCAAACTCCTCCACCCGGTCCAGCTCGGCCGCCGGCCCAAGCCGCGCCTGCGGTGCCCGGGCCGCCGCTTGCACCATATCGCTCAGGCTGGCATCCATGCCTTCGGACAGGCGCGCAGGCTCCACCTCCAGCGCGCGCGCCAAGATCAACAACAACTTGCCGCCAATGCGCCGCTTGTTATGCTCAATGAGGTTGAGGTAGCTGGCAGATATCCCCGCCGCCTTCGCCAGGTCGCTCTGGCGCAACCCCATGGCTCCGCGCCGTTCCCGGATCCGGCTGCCGGTCAGCGTATGACGACGCGATGCAGGTGTCTTGGGTGGCATAGACGGGGTATCCCAGAGCCGAATTCCTATACCCACGAATTAACAACAAATCCCAACCCAGTCAAAACCTTGAGTGCGGCTTTACAATTCGAACCTGTCTAGAAAACCACGCAACCCCGCGCTCACTGCCCAACCCGCCACGCCGCAAGCAACACGTGCCACGCTCAGGGCCCATCCGCACCGCCCGCTTCTTTGTGCCGAAAATATCCCCGCCGGAGGCTCCGACAAAAGTCGCACCCACCACCTCGGCGGCCTCCCGCGCAACATCCGCTACAAGGTACCAATCAGAAAAAAAGCGGCGCGACCCTGCACTTCGCAGGGCCGCGCCTCAATTTAGTACCAGTCGCCAGGTCTCAGTTACCCAACGCCATATCCGTTACCACACTGGTCCAGGCCCCTTCCGGCTGGGCCGTGATCACCGGATCCGATCCGCCCGCCAGCAACGTCGCCACCGTGCGCTCATAGGCCGCCTCATCCAGACGCCCGTCCGATCCCGCCGTCAAAAGCGAGATCTCGCCCATCATGCGGATCTGATGCGCGGCGGTCTGGGCACCGGTCTCATCATAGTCCAGCACGATCATCGCGGCGTCCTCGGGGTTTTCCTCGGCCCAATCCCAGCCGCGCATTGAGGCGCGCACGAACCGCGCCATGCGGTCGACGAAATCGGGATCCTCGAGGTTCTCCTCCAGAACCCACATGCCATCTTCCAGCGTCGCAACCCCCTGATCTTCATATTTGAAGGTCACCAGATCATCTTCGCTGACACCGGCATCCAGCACCTGACCATATTCGTTATAGGTCATGGTCGAAATGCAATCGGCCTGACGCTGCAACAGCGGATCGACGTTGAAGCCCTGCTGCAACACGGTCACGCCGCCCTCAGAGCCATCGGTCGCAATGCCCAGCTGGCTCATCCAGCTCAGGAACGGGTATTCATTGCCAAAGAACCAGACGCCGACGGTCTTGCCGGCCAGATCGGCAGGCTCGGAAATTCCGGTATCGGCCCAGCAGGTCAGCATCAGCCCCGAGCGCGCAAAGGGCTGCGCGATATTGACCACCGGCAGGCCGCGCTCGCGCGCCGCCAGCGCCGAGGGCATCCAGTTCAGCATCACATCGGCCCCACCGCCGGCCAGAACCTGGGGCGGCGCGATATCGGGTCCGCCGGGCTGGATCGTGACATCCAGATCCTCTTCCTCGTAGAACCCGTTCTCCAGCGCCACGTAATAGCCGGCAAACTGGGCCTGCGTCACCCACTGCAATTGCAGCGTCACTTCATTGCCATCGGCCTGGGCCATGCCCGCCGCCAGCGATAGCGCCAGCGCTGAGGTCATCAGATGTTTCATTGTCTTTCCTTCCGTGTTGGTTTTCGTTTTCTTGTTTTGTTGTCGTTTTCTTGTTTTTATCGTTTTCTTTGTTGCGACGGATGCCAGAATGTCAGCCGCCGCTCAGCCAGCGCCACAAGCCCGTAAAGCCCCGACCCCGCCACAGCCGACACCGCGATCTCGGCCCAAACCATGGCCAGCTCCAGTGTCCCGAAACTGGTTTTTATCCGAAACCCCATGCCGACGATGGGCGATCCAAAAAACTCCGCCACAATGGCCCCGATCAGCGCCAGCGTGGTACACACCTTGAGGCCGTTGAAGATGAAGGGCAAGGCCGCCGGCAGGCGCAGCTTGAACAACCCCTGCCAATAGCTGGCCGCATAGGTGTGCATCAGGTCGCGCTGCATGGCCTCGGTCGCCTTCAGACCCGCCACCGCGTTCACCAGTATCGGAAAGAACACCATCACCACCACGACCGCCGCCTTTGACTGCCAGCCAAAGC
>Ga0316204_10008384_pt1 | contig 14403 bp, 15 predicted proteins | sample 6monrhotite_MG_2_FD_205661 | JGI IMG/M metagenome (GOLD analysis project Ga0316204, IMG submission 205661) | Microbial mat bacterial communities from mineral coupon in-situ incubated in ocean water Damariscotta River, Maine, United States -... | ecosystem: Environmental > Aquatic > Marine >...
CGACTGTGCTAGAGGTGTAGTTCGCACCCATATCATCGTAGGCTCTGGCGCTTAAAGTAAAGGTTCCGGCGGGAATCGACGCCCATTCGTAGCTGTAGGGTGCTGTATTGTCTTCACCGAGTTTAGTGGACCCCTGATAAAACTCCACGAGATCGATACTTCCATCGGAGTCGCTGGCATCCGCAGCAATGAGTACTGTGTCGCCAATTGCAAAATTATCGCCATTTACCGGTGTAACAATAGTCACCGTTGGTAATTGATTGGAAGGTATAGGAGCTGCCCAGCCTCTTGGCTTATAGATCCAGATATTACCTTCTTGTGCATCTTGCAACCCAACAAAAGCGTTTAAATCCGCGGCAAATTCCCATTTGCCCAAAATACCTGTGGCAAAATCACCATTAGGCGCAGGTAAAGCAGCAGCATTTTCGGCGTTTATCGTCCATCCGTTGGGAGAAATCGTTGTCGGTGGTTCAAGTCGCCAAACCTCAGTCCCGCCATCCCAGAGATAAAACGCATTTGTCAGTGGATAAAAGTCTAAACCGTAGTTTCGGCTAGTAATGAAACTTCCACTCGTATCTAGGGGGATGAAAATTTCGTTTTTATTGTCTGAAAGGGGCAACTCCAAAGACCAATATGTAAACACTTCCCCAGATGTGCGCACATAGACTTTGGATGCTGGGCTATAAGCCCCTGCACCTTGGTCGCCGAAACCGCCCCAATAGAGACCTACTTGCTCCCAAATATCTTGTGAGGGATCGTTAATATCGACAATAGTATGCTTATATAGCTGTTGTGCTGTGCCCCCGGAAACGGCAGTTAAATAAATGATTTCTTGTCCCCCCTCAATTGTTACAGACGTCGTACCGTTGACGAACATTATGGGGATTTGTGATGGTACTGGGTTCAAGGCATTCATATCCCGGTTCGTCCACATATTTCCACCCGTTATTTCCGGAAATGGCGCTACACGTTGAACATGAGACCCAGTAGTGCCACCGACTTGATTGGCATTCGCCAATGCAGGATCGAATACATAAGGCCCAGTACTACGGACTGTTGTAGCATCCGCTTGAAATAGGTAAGGCCCGCCATTGTTATAGTCAGCACCACCGTAGGTCATAAATCGTCGCGAAAGCGGTAGGTAGACACTGTTATCATAGGTGTGTGCAGAACTCGGGGCGGCAAACGCATCGTCAATCGCTCTCCAGTTGCCAAAATCGTCTTGTGTTATTTCACTCGGAAGTGATGCGCGTTCCCAAAGGCGTGTTTTACCCCGCCATATATATACATCGTTACCACTGTAATTTGCATGTCCACCCCCGTAGATAATTAAATCACCATTGTTAGAATCCCAGGCAAAAGAACTCCATGCAATGATAATGCGGTCGGGTGCTGGGTTCGAGGAAAGATTAAGGGGGCGTAGATCTGCAGGTGTCCAGACATCTGAAAATAAATTCTGATTAACTTTAAGCCAGCCACCTTCAGGCATTGAAGCAACTTCATCAAGCAAGCTAGTCACAGCAAGAGCCGTTTCAGCCACGCTCTCAATACCTGCAAACTTAGATAAGCTGTCATCAATGAGTCTTTTTGCTCTCCGCTTGGATTTACTCCCCTTCGATGGCACCACAACTAAAGAGAATTTGTGCGTTGTACTATAACCAGTGGGGGTAACTAAATAGACTTCGGGTTCATAGATTCCCGGTTCGGTCGGTATCCCGCCGATCACACCAGTAGCTACATCCAGGTGTAATCCGTCGGGAAGATATGACGCGACACCCCAGGTGGAACCAAGAGCAGAAGCGCCGGAGGTAGGAATTTTAAATTTATAGCTTTCCCCCTCGACGGCGACAGGTAGTCCAGCTATCTCGATCTTGGTTGGGCTTGAGGTACTTCCTGTGTATACAAAACGAAAGGCGTCGACAAAAAAAGGTGCGTTATATTTACCACTTACTGAGAGAGTAATTTGATCGCTACCGAAAAAAGCGAATTCACCTAGCAATACCCATTGGCCTGAAGAAGAATTAGACTGATCTTTTGTAACTACCCAGTGTTTATGTAATGTAGATAACTGGTATTTTGCTTTTGGATCTGATGACAAAGTATGCGATTGCGGCCACCATGCATAGACTTGATAGTAACCGTCTTGAGCGATGGCCACATCCAATGTGTACTCTACTTGGCCGCCGCCATCATTCGACAAACTGCTGGAGCCATGTTTTTTGTAAGCGTCAACTAATTGCATCTCTGATGGTATAGATATTGAAAGATTTTCAACGTCGACCACAAACTGTTGGGTGGCAGTTAATCCATCACCAAATACACTGGCTGGAAGGGAAGTCCAGAGAAAAAACAAACAAAAGTAAACATGAAATCTTTCAACGAATTTATTCTGAATAATCATAAGTCGGCCATCACGTTAGTATAGCAACATCATATGAAGACAATTCACTTAATCAAGTGATTGCGAATCGGGAAATAACAATTTCAAGATATATGTATACTTCACTGTAAATCAAACTGAATTTTAATACTAGAGTCGCATGCCTCTCAATGCCATTAACTCAGTAAATTAAGCTTAATTTACCATGTGGCTAAGGCTATATTAAAAGCTGAAACTTCATTAGTAGAGAGACGAAAAGACCATGAGCCATCCAGCGCCGAAAGAAAGCCGCTCAATATTTGATTTAAATTGTATCTGAAAGGTACAAAGCCATTTCCTTTTCTGATTTTATTAAACATTAAAACCGCGTCCTTAGGACGTGGAGCAGGCTTGAGGCTACGGTCTCTAGTATCGCGAGGTCTGCTCATGCTACTAATTCAAGGTTGAGCGACATTAGAATTAGGAGAAAGCATGAGCAGGTTTAGTAAATTAACAGATGTACAGCTATCTCCGCTAAAATACAGACATAGCTAACATGGGTTCCCCAGAGTCATATAAAAAAGTTTTCGTAAACTTTACTTAGAATTTCAGTATGATAGAGGTCTAATTTTAGATTATAGATAAAGACATCATGTCTAATCTTTCTTTTCGTAAAGCGTTAAATGCTCCAGGTTTATTGAATACCGCTCGACAATGTTTTGATCAAATCAAAGATAATAATGTGAGTCGCGGCATTAATCTCACCGATTGTTTGATGTCTGGCTTAGCGATATTTGGCCTGAAGTATCCTTCATTACTTCAATTTGACAAAAATAGAAACGACGAGCTCGTTAAACCGAATCTTCAAACACTATTAATGGTATTGCTCAAGCGCCTTGTGATACGTACATGCGTGAACGGCTTGATGAAATAGACCCAAGCGACTTACGTAAACATTTATTCACCTCTTTTCTCAACTTCAACGAGGCAAAGGGCTTGAAGATATGAGTTATTTGGATGGGCATTATCTCTTGTCACTTGATGGCACCGGTTATTTTTCTTCCTCGGAGGTGCATTGCGATCAGTGTTGCGAGAAGCATCATCGAGATGGTCGAACCACCTACTATCATCAATTACTGGGCGCGGTTATCGTTCACCCAGATCAGTCAGAAGTATTTCCCCTGGCGCCAGAGGCAATTCTTAAACAGGATGGTGCGTGAAAGAATGACTGTGAGCGTAACGCCACCAAGCGTTTTCTCACTGAACTTAGGCGTGAACCCCACATTTATTGTGATCGTTAATGAGGGTGGGCTAGCTTCCAACGGCCCTCATATAAAACAGCTTAATCGATTGGATTTACGATTTATTTCTGGTGCAAAAGAACTCGATCACCGTTTTCTTTTTGATTGGGTTGCTAATACCAAAGCCACTCAAACCCATGAATTTAAGGATGAGGCGACGTGATGCATCCCTCAATAGAGCACAACTCAACGATGCAAACTTTGTGCGGGAATTTAACTTTCTGGAATACTGGGAAATTCAGCGCCCAGGTAAAACAAAGCACTTCTCTTGGGTTACCGGCACCCCTATTTCCGTCGATAATCTCATGGTGCTGATGCGCGGCGGACGGGCGCGATGGAAAGTTGAAAATGAAACCTTTAATACTCTGAAAAACCAAGGCTATCAATTTGGGCGTAACTTTGGTTGCGGCGAGCAACACCTGTCTACTGTGTTTGCTTATTTGACGATGCTAACTTTTCTGATTGATCAAATACAACAGCACTGTTGTGATTTGTTTCAGCGCGCTCAGAAAAAAGCCAAACGTAAAAGTTGCTTTTGGGGAAAGGTGCGAGGTTTGTTTCTTCATTACCTTATTCCTGATTGTGAGGCATTTTATAGTGGAATTGCTTTTGGTCTAAAGCCAACACCAATCCCCTTTAATACATCATAAGTTGTCGTGTGATTAAAGTTGCTCAAGATGAGGTTTTTCAGGGAAGAACAGCAGGTTGAAAAAAATACTCGATTGGGACGATTGCTTACGCCTTAAAATGAAGTGTTTTTTTTGAGCGGTAGAGAATTCTTCACGCTGAACGGGTATAAATAATTAGCGGGAGCTGCTGAATTAGATAGAAAACAATGTTCAAAGTGCATTAAGGGGATGTATAATTCGATATTAATATGAATTTAATATTGAGTTGTTAATGCTGAAAAGAATCCTGAGTCCTATTCATGAGTTTGGTGTTATAGCGGGGCTATTGTACTTAGTTGATAGTATCCTTCGACGTATTTCACCTCGTTTTAGGTTGTTTTTTTATGAGTTTATGGTGCAGCCAATTCCCGATAAGGCATTAATTCCTCCTGGTCTTGCTAAGAATTTAAAAATTCGTGAAGTGCTAGTCAATGACCCTGAAATTAATGAAATGCCTGTGCCCCCAGAAGTTATAAGCTCAAGGTTTGCACAGGGAGCTACATGTCTTGGCATTTTTAAGAACGAAAAATTTATGGGTTATATGTGGCTTTCTTTTAAAGCATATAATGAAGATGAAGTACGTTGCACATTTTTGTTAACTCCTGAAGATGAATCAGTGTTTGACTTTGATTTTTATATTTTCCCTGAGTACCGGATGGGGCTTGCATTTGTTGGTTTGTGGAATGGGGCTAATGAATATCTTCGTCACATGGGTGTTAAGCAATCGTATAGTCGTTTATCGCGGTTTAACATTGAGTCAAGGAAGTCTCATAAACATTTTGGCTGGAAATGTTTGGGCCGAGCAATTTTCGTCCAAATTTGGGGTGCGGAATTAATGTTGTGTACCATGTCACCATATTTCAATTTTTCGGCTAGAAAATCAGGTAGGGTGCGTTTGAAACTAAGGCCTGATGTTTTGATAAACGCCTCCTCCCCGGCTAAAAAATAAAACTAATAGTGGTTTTGTTATGGAAAGTGTAAGCAGTGCAATTCTGGTTAATTATTTTAACCACAAAATATTGGGAATGATAAAGAAAATATGTTTGGACAATCTTCTGAGATATTCTTAATTGGATCGTCAATAGAGAGAATAGAAAATGAATAATAAATTAGAAATTCTTACCAATTATATTCAAGGTGAATTTGGCTACGATGGGGATATTGATCCTGAAGTGGATTTACTTAAAGAACAAATTATGGATTCTTTTAGTATTGTACAGTTAGCGATGTTTATTCAGGAGCGGTTTGAAATTGAGCTTGAAGCTGAAGACTTAACAAGGGAGAATCTTGCGAAAATATCCAGCATGCTAAGATTGATTGATCAAAGAAGCATTTGATTGTATCCTAAAAAATGCCATTTTAGAACTTGCCAATTTGGTTTATCAAAGCACTTGAGTCCATAAAAGGCTATCTGCAGGATGAAAAGGGATATTTTGATACGGTGTTAGATTGCAGGCTATTTTGATACGAAATCAATCTATTCATTGTGTAAGTAAAATAATAATTACAATTTTCAGATTAAATATCAGCGCGCAAATTTCATAACAGTGTCGCCCGTTATTTGTATTTCTAGGAGAGTTAAATGCCCAGATCAATACCTCGATTTTTATTTGATGCATCAAAACGATTACCGGATAAGTTGGCGGTTGTTTCTAATGCGAGGTCAGTTACTTTTTCTCAGCTTTATGATGAAGCAATGGCCACCGCAGAGTGTTTGCGGGAACTTGGGATTCAAGAGGGAGATCGCGTCGGTGTATGCATGGAAAAATCGGTGGATCAGGTTTCTGTTATTTTAGGGATTTTATTTTCAAATGCAGTGCTGGTTCCTATTCTTCCAAGGCTAAAACACACTAATATCGAGCATATTATTAAGAATTCCGGTATGGTTGCGATGGTTACTGATTCTGAACGACTTAAGGAAGTATGTGACTTTTCTGATCAAGTAAAGTTAATTACGGGTCATGGAGAGCTTCAAGAAGATTGGCCGAATCTGGCTTATCTCCGCCGTCATATTCAACCGCGTATGTTCTTTGATCGAATCGGGGTCGATAATGCTGCGATAATCTACTCGTCCGGTTCTACCGGTCGTCCAAAAGGTATACTGATCTCCCATAGGAATCTTGCTGACGGGGCAGAAATTGTTTCAGAATATTTGCATACGGGGGAAAATGAGCGGATTGGTTGCGTACTGTCATTCAATTTCGATTATGGTTTAAACCAAGTTTGGCAAACGCTTTTCAAAGGTTGCACATTATATCTCCATGATTTTGTATTTCCTAATGATCTGTTTGCATTCTTAGCGGAAGAAAAAATTACGGCGCTTCCCGTTATGCCGGTCATAATATCTCAGATGTTTAACAAACGTTTGAAAATAGCTACTGCCACATATGATTTTTCTTGTCTACGCTATATATGCTCAACCGGTGGGCGACTTTCTGAAGACATGATTAGTGATCTGCAGGCAACGTTTCCTTTGACTAAACTATATTCAATGTTCGGTCTTACAGAGGCTTTTCGCGGAACTTATCTGGAGCCGGAAAAATTGACCAGCCATCCCCACTCTATAGGCAAATCAATTCCTGGCTGCCATGTGATGGTCCTTAATAAAGATGGAGAAGAGTGCACTCCACATGAAGTTGGTGAGTTAGTGCAGCGAGGGGCTACGGTTACCAAGGGATATTGGCGAGATCCTGAGAATACCGCGAAAGTCTTTAGGAGTCACCCCAAATTCCCTGGGGAAACATTGATTTTTAGTGGGGATAACGCTTATACAGACGAAGACGGTTTGCTCTATTTTGTAGGGCGCATTGACGAAATGATTAAAACACGTGGCTTTAGAGTGAGTCCTACAGAAGTTGAAGTTGAAGTTGTTCGACATCCCGACATCACCGGAGCCGTGGCGCTTGCTGTGCAGAATATCTCCATTGGTGAAGATATCGCATGTGCCTATACCACTGAACATGGTGAGGCGCTTCCGGAATTTAAGCTAAAACAGTATTTAAAACGCAATTTGCCTAATCACATGGTACCTACATATTTAATCCACTTCGATCATTTTTCTGTTACCGGGAATGAGGGTAAATTTGATCGTAAGCAGGTAAAACAGGCGTGTTTTGATCATCTTGGAATGACACCCAACTCAAGTAATTGATGGCATACATTTATCAAAAAAAAAATAGAAACGACGTTTATGTCTAACGGTAGAATTGTCATTGGTGTAATTGGGGACGATATCCACGTTGTTGGGAATCGTATCATGCAGTTGGCGCTGGAGGAGTCGGGTTTTACTGTTTTTAACTTACGAACCAGAAATCGTCCTGAGCATTTTTGCCAAGCTGCATTAGAGGTGAATGCTCACGCTGTCTTTGTCTCTTCTGTTAATGGGGAAGGTGAGTACTGGTGTTCTGATTTTCGAACTCAATTTGCGGATGTAGGTCTTGGAGATATCCTGTTGTATGTCGGTGGAAATATCATAGTGGGTAAGCGTCGGCAGCAAGATGTCATTGCGTTGTTTCGCAACTATGGATTTGACCGAGTTTATCACCAACAACCAGATATATCTTTAGCGATAGCTGACCTACATAAGGATTTGAAAAATGGCAACGCCGAGCAAAAAAGCAAGACTGAATAATATTGATCAGTATCGTGATCAAGTCATTTCACATCCTTTAGCAAGAGGTATTGAGTTAGCGGAAGTCCAGACATTTCTTGCGTCACTGCCGCAGAACCGCTATCCAGGTTATGCATATCATAATCGTGGGGTTTTATCTTGTGTTCAACCTCGGGGTGGAGTTCCATTATTCGATGATCAACTTTTGTTAACGAAAAAATTAAACGAAGCTGGCGCTGATTTTATTCCATTAACAATAGATAGTTGTACTCGACAGGGGCAATACGATACGGCTGCGCAGTTGTTGCAACGTAGTGAAGCTGAGGGGAAAAATTATTTAAATGGTTACCCCTTGGTTAATCATGGCTATGAGTTAACACGGGAACTCTATCAAGGTATTGATAAACCGGTCAGCTTACGACACGGTACTCCGGATGCCAGGTTGTTGGTAGAAATAGCGATAGCGTCGGGCATTACTGAAATCGAAGGGGGGGGGGTCTGCTATTGTGTCCCTTATTCCGAAGGATTTCCTCTAGATCGCTGCCTGCTCTATTGGCAATATGTTGATCGCATTTGTGCGCTTTATTCAACAGAAGATAGGCCAATACATCGTGAAAGTTTTGGGCCTTTGTCCGCAACATTGGTTCCTCCTGCGATTGCAGTCACGATACAGATTATTGAAGCGTTATTAGCAGCGGAGCAAGGTGTTATTTCTTTCGCTGTTAGTTTTGGACAAACAGGCTCTCTCATTCAGGATGTTGCGACGGCTAAAGTATTAAAAGAGCTGACCCAGCATTATCTTGATAAATTTGGGTTTAATGAGGTGCGTCACTATCTGGTTTATCACCAATGGATGGGGCAGTTCCCCCCCCAGCGAGAAAAAGCAGCAGCACTGATATCTGGTTCTACGTTGATAGCAAACATGATTTGTGCGGATAAAATTGTTGTTAAAACGGTTGATGAGGCGCTTGGTGTTCCCGATATGGAGACTAATGCTGAAGCAGTTGCAACAGTTAAATATTTGCTACATACATTTAGATGTGCAGAACCGATTACTTCTCCATTAATTGAAAGCGAGTCTGCATTAATCGAGTCTGAGGTTAGGGAGATTTTGGATGCGATTTTTGATATGCCCGGTGACGTATTTTGGGGGAGCGTATACAGTGCTTTTCAACAAGGTTATCTCGATATTCCATTTTCCCCCCATGCAGATAATGCCAATAAACTTATTACTATGCGTGATAAAAATGGTTCGATCCGTATTCTTGATAGAGGTAATGTGCCTATCTCTGATGAAAATCTAGAAATGGAAAAGCAGTTACTTGCAAGTAAAGGTGGGAAGCTAGACAAGAGTTACCGGGATTTACTTTCTGATATCAACATGATGGTCTAGTCGCTTGTGAAAACAAAACAACGAGAAAATAGTTCGAATTTGGTTAAAGTTGCTGTCGATATTGGTTCGACGATAATCAAAATTGCACAGCTTGATCACAATGATGCGCAATTGTCACAACAGTTTTTTACACGTGATTTTGATTTGGGTGTTGCTCCACAAGTAAAGTCTTTGCTTGAAGGTGTGGGTGCTGATGAGATATTAATGTGCTCGTCGGCAAACGGAGGCTTGCGCGCAGGCATTATCAGCCTTACAGAGCACTATAGTGGAATAGTTGTTCAAAACCAAGCATTGAATGCTGGCGCAAATCCCCTGTTTGTTAAACGTCTATCTGACGAACAAGGGGATATGCGGTTTGTTGATGTTCTTATCGTTTGTGGCGGTATTGACTGCAGTGATGCGCCATTGTTTGAGAGTATGATTGAAAACTTGACGTTGGTTAATTTTAAATTTGGTTCTCTGATTTATGCGGGAAATAGTTATTTTGCAGATTCGTTCCGTCAGCGATTTCCTGAAGCAGTAGTTATAGCAAATCCACTAGGGGGGACATTAACAAATGGTTCAAATAGTGTGTTTGAAGCACTACGTAACGCATATCTTGAAGACTTAGTATATAAAGAGGGGATAAGCGAACTTAATCAACAGTTGTCAATGAAAATCCGTCCTACGCCTGAGGTGGTCAGTAGTGGCTTTCATCGGATTTTATCTAACCGTTCCAATATTAAAGTTACTGGCGCATCTCTGTTATTTGATGTTGGTGGGGCCACGACAGATATTCACTATACGGTAGAAATTGTTAGAGATGATAGTTTAGTCAGGCCAGGTGCGGCGTCATCAATTGCACGCTATGTATTTACCGATCTTGGTATTGTCGCTTCACGCGACAGTACTCTACAACAGATGCGCAGTCACCCCCTTAGCTATGAATTTCTTAATTTAGTATTGACACATGATGTCAGAGAAACATATCAATTATTAAGGGAAGGCGAATATGTTCCTTCGCCAGAGGTTTTGTCATACGCTTGCCTGTTTTTAAGTTTGGATCGATTTTCCCATGGAAAGGGCTCGGGGCTCCCCGTAGCCGATCTTAATAAAGTATCGCAAATTATACTAACCGGAGGTGCAACGCAAAACCTTAGTGAAGCTATTGTGGCTAATATATTGCGAATGTTTTTTTCGGATGTTGGTGTTGATCCTGCAATATTGATCGATAAAAAATACCAAGTCTGGATTGATGGGATTACTTGGTTTAGTGATGTAGTCAATTAAAAGATATTTTGCTTTTAAACAAAACTCAGCAAAAAGTACTAATCTACGATTCAGTGATGGTTGATGGTTGATGGTTGATGATTGATTTTGAAGCGTCGCCAATACGGAAGTTGGCGTTAAACACTAGGGGTGGTTATTGTGTCTTCAAAGTTGATTCCCAACCATCGGTGAATTAATTGCGTACAGAGTTTTATTTAGAAACAAGAAAGATATTATTAGTCATTAGTGCGCTTTTGCAGGAATTAATTGCGCTTAATTTAATGGTGGAAGCTGCTTTGGAGGTGATCGATGGAAATAAAAACTACAGAACCATGGGACAGTATAAGTAGCGCTGAATATCGGCAATGGGCGAATGAATATAGTACACCCTACTATCTCTACGATGCGGATAATATTATTGATCGGGTTAAGCTCATTCGAAAATTATTTGATGATCAAGTAAAAGTGTTTTATGCCGTTAAAGCCAATCCTAATTTGGAATTGCTCCGTTCTGTGCGTGATGATGTAGATGGTCTTGATATTTCATCCGTTGGTGAGTTGGAGCAAGCATGTTTAGCAGAGTTTGATGCAGGAGTAATGAGCTTTGCTGGCCCTGCCAAGACTACCTCTGAACTGGAGACTTCAATTAGCAATGGGGTGGGTTGCATAAGTATTGAGTCTAGCAGAGAGTTGTTAGATTGCGTGGCAATTTCAAAGCGAAGTAATAACAAAGCCAATATACTGATTCGAATAAATCCCCAATTTTTGAATCGTGCATTTGGCATGAAAATGGGCGGTAAAGCTGTCCAATTCGGAATAGATGAAGAAAACCTTGATGAAATTATATCGCTTGTCAAAGATAACTCTGAATGCTTAAATTTTAAAGGAATTCATATCTACGCAGGTAGCCAATGCTTTGATACTACTGGCGTGGTGGAAGGTGTCGAAAACACCTTAAGGATTGCAGAATTGATTGAATCTAAATATGGCTTATTATGTAAGACAATAAACCTGGGAGGTGGATTTGGAGTTTCTCATACAAAACCAAATCAAGAGCTTGATATTAATCAACTGGCATTCGAGTTATTACCGATAATTAAAAAATACCGAACCGCTAGAAATTTTGAACCTGAAATATTGTTTGAATTAGGGCGATACCTAACCGCAAATGCTGGTTTATATGTGACCCAGGTTATTAGTAGTAAAGAGTCACGAGGAAAGAGCTTTTACATGGTAGATGGAGGATTGCATCATCACCTAGCGGCAGCAGGTACATTTGGTAGTGCATTGAGATCAAATTTTATCATACAAAATCTTACAAATAGAATGGCTTCTAAAATTAAGTGCAGTCTTGCAGGCCCATCATGTAATCCAACGGATCTTTTGGCAATTAATGTTGAGTTACCCAAACCTGAGCTTGCCGATTTAGTTGGTGTGTTAAAATCGGGGAGCTATGGATTGACGGCTAGTCCTATTTTATTCCTCGGTCGCAGGACACCAGCGGAATTGGTCAGAAAAAATGGTAAAGTCAAACTAGGTAGGCAAGTAAGAAGTATTACCGACTTTAACTAAGATTGTAGGCAAATAGCGTTCAATGAAAAACATCATTAAAACTAATATACAACTTGGCGATACTGATCTTTCCTATTTTATTCGAGAAGGTGGGGATCGTGTTGTTCTGTTTATTCACGGGTTAGGTTGTTCTAAAGAGTCTTTTTATGAAGCGTTTAATGGTGACATTTTCCCTAGTAGTTTTACTTTAATCGCTCCAGATTTGCTTGGCCATGGTGAGTCTTCAATGCTACTAGACTCTATGTGCGAATTGACTGATCATGCAAATCTGATAGAAGAATTCGTGCGCAATTTACAGGTTAAAAACTTGAATATTGTTGCACATAGCATGGGTGGTGCAATTGCTATTATATTGACAAAAACGCTCATTAATATTCAAAGTATTTTCTGCTTAGAAGGTAACCTTATTTCAGAAGATTGCAATATTAGTAAACGTGTGGCATCAATGGAAGAGAATAAGTTTGTAAATGGCTTTTTCCCGATGGTACCGTTGCAATTTCGTTGTAGGGGGTTGGAGTCGGATCCGGAAATAAATCCGGTTGCTTATTACCGTAGCGCTAAGTCATTGGTGCAATGGTCTAAGGGAGGTGAACTACTCAAAATATATAACAATTTAAAAATTAAAAAAGCTTATATACACGGTGAAAAGAACGCGGATTTATCGGTGTTAACGTATTTGAAAAAATCAGAGTTAATAGAGATTTCTGGAAGCGGCCATTTCATGATGTACGAAAATCCGCTAGAAACTTATACAAAGATAGTTGCTCGGTTACAGTGAGTTCATAGTATAACTATCTTGTAAATATGCACTGCTACTGGTTTTGTATTCAAAGAATAAGGAGTGTGATAGAGTTTTCCGCAAATATTTTTATACGGATAAGTATTTAGTCAAATTAATTAAGAGAGATTTTTTAGGAATATCGATAATGGCGACACTGGATGAGGTAAAAATTATATTAAACGATGTCTTACAATTGGGGCGCAATGTAGAGTCATTTACAGAGGAGACTTCTTTGTTGGGAAGCATCCCAGAGTTTGATTCTATGGCTGTTGTATCTGTCATTACCGCGCTTGAAGAAAATTATGGTTTTGAAGTAGATGATGACGAGATAGACGGTGGTGTTTTTGAGACCATTGGTAGTTTGGCCGATTTTGTTAACCATAAACTGGAAGGTTAACGCTTGTCATCTTCCAGTGTTCAGGTGAATCCGCATTTTACCAAAGGCAGAGCGGGTAAAAACTTTTTGGTGAGTTTCCGGCGACAGGATAAATTGCCTGTAGCAGCATTTCTTATTATTCCTCCATTAGCAGAAGAATTAAACAAATCCCGCCGTATGTTATGTCGTATGGCAAATCATCTTGCTGAACTGGGTTTCGAGGTGGTGATGCCGGATTTATTTGGAACCGGAGACAGTGAAGGAGACTTCGCTGATGCGACTTGGGATTTATGGCGTGAAGATCTTTTCGATATTTGCACTGGCTTAAAGGCGAATGGATATAATATTAACATATTAGCGGTTAGAGCTGGAGCACTTTTGGCGTATGATTTAATGTCCAACAAGAATTTAAATTGCGAAAACCTAGTGTTCTGGCAGCCTGTGGTATCTGGCGATATGTGGTTAACTCAATTTTTACGATTGAAACTCGCGGCTAGCATAGTTAATGATACTGGCAGCAAAGAGACCACAAAGGCGCTGAAGACACGATTATCAGAAGGGGAGGCGATTGAGGTTGCAGGGTACACTGTTTCTCCATCGCTAGCTAATGGCATCAAACAGCTTAATTTGCAAAATATTGCGCCATCGGGATGTGGAAAAATTTTTTGGCTTGAATTGATTGCCAGTGACGGAAAGTCTGTTTTACCGAGTAGTAAAAAAGTCTTAGAAAAATGGAATCAGTCTGTAGAAGTGCATTCGGAAACTGTTATAGGCCAGGCATTTTGGTCAACGACAGAGATTACTGATGCTGATAATCTTTTACTACGAACGAAAACACTATTAAGCGTGAATTGATGAGCCAGGAGATACCCTTTATATTTAGCAGTGGTAATAACGACTTGCTGGGTATTGTTCATTCACCAAGCAACGCGGAAAATACCGGCGTTTTAATCATTGTAGGTGGTCCACAATACCGTGTAGGCAGTCATCGCCAGTTCGTATTATTAGCCAGATTTCTTAGTCAGCATAATATTCCTGTCATGCGCTTTGATTATCACGGAATGGGTGATAGTTCTGGTCCCATTACATCTTTTG
>Ga0316204_10008385_pt1 | contig 14403 bp, 16 predicted proteins | sample 6monrhotite_MG_2_FD_205661 | JGI IMG/M metagenome (GOLD analysis project Ga0316204, IMG submission 205661) | Microbial mat bacterial communities from mineral coupon in-situ incubated in ocean water Damariscotta River, Maine, United States -... | ecosystem: Environmental > Aquatic > Marine >...
TCAAGTGTTGGGTGGGTCAGCATTAATGGTTTCAGATACAGCAGCTAACCAGTGGGTCAAGTTGACGCATTCCGCGGCGTTCGCTTTCGCTCACTCTGCTCCATGCGCAACTTACCCTTCACGTTAGGCGAATAAGAATTTGACAATACTAAATTGAGAGACTGGATAAAAATACAAAAAGAAAAATTAAATTCATTATCTGGCCTAGAGATAACTCGATGGCATGGAGTTGAGATGGCCGTTCGTGAGAACTCGGAACATGAAGCACCTGACTGGTACTCTGATGAAATTCCAATGCTTCAATTTGAACGAATATACATTGAATTAAAGGGCAATGATCCTGTGTCACTAACGACTTATCAAAATGATGATGGTTGGGGGCTGTACTTAATTGACGGAGTTGAGAAGACTAGGTTAGTTTCTTCCGGGGAAAATTGTATATTCAGAGAGAGGGATATTATTGAATTACCCAAAGGAATGATATCCAGCGCTCGTGTAAGCTGTGATTCGAACGGTGAAATAGCTGAGCTTATACTAGTAATTGGGGCTAATTCTATTTCATTTAAAGCTGGTGAGGTCTACGAAGAGCTAGATGACTCTCTCAGGGTAATATACATGGATGAAAGTGTTCTAGTGCAAGTAGACGGTGAAATGCCCAGGAAAATCGCCTAACAATGGCAATCGAGAGGGACAAACCTCCGCGGTGCTTTTTTTGTGCTGGAAAAGCTAGCACAAAAAAACCCCCTCTACGGCTTGCCCCTCATTGCTAGCGTTATGCGTCAAATAGGAATTAAGTGTAGTGAATAAATGGAAGGTCTCATTTTTTCTATGCCTGCTTATTCTAATTGGGACTAATATATTTTGGTTTCTGGTTACAGTTGATCACGGTATAACTTATACCTACCAACAAGTAAGTATAGAAGATCAAAAAAATTCAATTAGTGCATTAGGTAAGCTGATAATTAAAGGCGCGGATGGTTACGGGCAAAAAGATATACTTCATCTACTTAGGCAGTCAAAACCGGATGCATTTATTGTAGAAGAAGGAAACTCAATAATATTTGAGGGTTCCAGGTTTACATTTAAAGATGGGAAACTGGTTGATGTTGGGCCATATAATTAAAAGACGCATAACAAGCGCAATTAACTCGGACAATTTTCCGCGATGTTTGGGTTGTGCTTTACGCTACGCTAGCACAACCCAAACACCGCTCCAAATTTCCGGTTATTGCGGACGTTAGATTCATTTTGGGGGTGTAAGTGAGGTTTGATTTCAGATACAAGTATGAGTGTGACTCTTTTAGGCTTTTGATTGAAGAGTTTGAGAGGCAAGTCGAAAATTATAAAAACAGAAACGAACACTATGCCCAAGAAGTTACGGCTCATGATAGTGACGAGTATCAAGCTCCTAAATATATTCCAAACTATAAATCGATTTTAACTAGCTCCCTCATAATCGAAGCACAAGCACTGCTAGACTTTTTCTTACCTTTATTGGTTGGTCATATTGCCAAGGTAAAAAACAAAAGTATTTCACCTTTCGATAAATCGTGGAAAGGTGGGAGTGTTCTTTGTTGGACGAAACACGTATTAAATAATGAACTTGGCTTAAGTTATAATTTTGGTCAGGGACCACACTGCAAGCTAAAAGAGTTCTATGAGTTCAGAAATGATCATATTCACTATGGTGGTTATGTTTCATCGGACAAGAATAAGTCCAGATTAAAGGGGAAAGATGGTATATCTTCATGTGAGTTTACTGACTTGTATATCGTTGAATTTTCCTATTGCCGGTCGGTAATCAATGATATAGAGCAGTATTTTGGCGAAATTCATGAGTGTAGTAAAACATGAATCTAACAAGGCAAATTCACTCGGACAAATTTCCGCAACGTTCGTTTGTGGCGAATGCCACAAGCCTCAAGTTGCTCCAATTTGCCGGTGATTTGCGGCGTTAGGCTCGTTAGGAAATGAATAATCTTCGTATAATAATTTCTGTATCAGTACTTGTTGCTTTTATTGTTGGGTGTGGAGCAAATAAAAAAGTAATAACAATAGATGATTATATTGTAGGTGCAGATTATGAAATCGTTGAAGTTGATGGTCAGCCCGCTGAGCGTGCTAAGCACGGGACATTTGTTACAGTGGTTCCGTTGGTGCAAGTCAGTGAAGGTTCACACCGATTAACGGTTAGATATGTAAAGACTGTTGAGTTTGCTCACGAATTTGGTGCACCTGAAAAGCTTATAGTTAATGTAAAAGAAGATAATAGCTACAGGGTTGTACGAAAAAATGGTAAGCCAGTACTGGTTGAGAAAAATGAATTGCCAGAATCAGAAGGCTGGGAAGAAGTAATAGATAAATGGTAAGCAAGCCTAACAAACGCGGTCAAGCGGACAGTGAAGTTCCCCCGATTTAGTGGACACCTCCTGACAACTCAGGAGATGAAAAAATGCCAAGATACACAAGACCGAGAAGAACTTGGAAATACAGCAAGGAATTCAAATTAAAGGCGGTTAAACTTAGTTTTCAAGAAGACTCTTACATCAAGGATGTGGCGCTGAGCCTTGATATACATCCGTTCATGTTGTCCCGTTGGCGAAGGGAATATCGCGAGGGGCTACTGGGCAGAGTCAGTAAAAAGAATTTAGACGTGATTAAAAAACAGAAAACATCCAACCAGCCCAAGGGCTCAGAGGTTGAGCGCCTGCGCATTGAAAACGGGCGGTTAAAGAAGGAGAACGACCTTCTAAAAAAGTGGCAACGGTATCTTGCGGAACAACATCAGACAAGTTTGGATTCATCCAAAGATACCGAGAAATAGGCGTGGCAGAACTATGTCGTTGGCTTGATGTGTCTCGAAGCGGGTTTTATGCATGGGAAAAGCGACAAGCACCGCCTCGACATTATGATGATCAAATATTACTGGAAATGATCAGCCATATATATTGGGCAAGCGAAGGCCGTTATGGCAGCCCAAGAGTGTATAAGGCGTTAAAAGCACAGGGGGTAAGCGTCTCTAAAAAACGCGTAGAGCGCCTGATGCGTCAGGCCGGGCTCGTTGGTCGTGTTACTCAGGTAACGCGACGTCAGCCAGGTCTCAAACGTTTCAAGACAGCCGGCGAAAACCTGCTTTTAGATATCGACACAGTGGATGATATCAATCAGGTATGGGTTGCGGATGTCCTCCGCGGTGTTCGTTTGTGCTATGAAAATAGCACAAGCCTCACATCGCTCCGGCCTGCTGCTTACCCTTAGCGTTAGGCCTCACAGGCGCGATGAAAAATTGTTTAACCTATTCATGAAGCAAGAGGAGTTATGCTAGAAAAAACTATAAGTGCTCTTACCTGCATCATAGTGATACTTCTAGCTATTGGCTGTAGCAATGAATATGACTCATCGCAATATGAACGTGGTGATAGAGGAGAGCCACCAAGCGCGCTATCTCAAATATATTCAAAGGAATTCAAAGTTTCGAAAGCGAGCTATTTCGGATCACTTTCAGAGTTTTATGAATATACTGAGGTAAATAAATTTGAAGATATCGAATTTCATGAGTGCTTTAGTAAGGCCTTAAGTTTAAAGGTTGATGAAATGGAGTATCCGTGTATTGCTATAACTGCGATGAAGGGTGCTCCAACCAAAGCTTATGTAAGTTTTAGTGTATTGGGTCGTGATTTTAATAATACACAGAAAGCTGAAGATCACATAAAGTATAAAGTTGAAGTCTACACTCTTAACAAGAATATAGTACTGGATCACATGTTCTCGGCTGAGTTTGAAGATAAGCTTTTGGAATTTGGTAGGCAAGTAATAGATAAAAGGCCTAACAAGGCATTTCACGTGGAAGTTGAAGTTCCCCTTATTTAGTGAACATCTCCTGACAACTCAGGAGATGCATAAGACCGTGAAGTGTATTGAATGTCCGCTTCTGACACTTCGATGCTTCAGTCGCCAGTGAAAAATCACTATAGTTCTAGTGAACTAGGAATGTCCTTAAAGACCGCTGATGGCCGACAGCAGAATTCTAACAAGTTAGATGTCTGAGCTATGGTTCGATATAACCATAATTTATATCTATCCATATCAACTCATGCTTTCGTGCACACAACCATTACGATTTTCCATTATGCAGACTTAGGCTCCGGAATAACTGACGATAGAAACGCTTACGCTATACTGATCTCATGCGAGCCCTTGATAGAAAAATGTGGCGGGATCTCTGGCATCTTAAGGGCCAGGCCATTGCCATCATCTTAGTGATCATCTGCGGCGTGGCGACCTTCATCATGTTTCTCAGCACGCTCGACACTCTGCGCCAGACCCAAACAAGCTTCTATCAGGACTATCGTTTTGCCGAGGTGTTCAGCTCGCTCAAACGCGCACCCGAATCATTGCGTCAGCGTATCCAGGCAATCCCTGGCGTCTCTGAAGTTGAGACGCGGGTGGTGGCCAATATCACTCTCGATATTGAAGACTTCAACGAGCCGGTCAATGCCAAGCTAATCTCTATCCCTGACGTCGGCGCGCCCAAACTCAACCACCTCTACCTGCGCAAGGGCCGCCTGCTGAGTAATAGCCGCCACGACGAGGTGATCATCAGCGAAGCCTTTGCCACGGCCAATGAGTTTGAACCGGGTGACAAACTGACGGCAATCATCAACGGCAAGCGAAAACAGCTGGATATCGTCGGCATCGCCATCTCGCCGGAATACATCTATCAGCTGCGCCCCGGCAGTGCCTGGCCTGACTACAAGCGCTACGGCATCATCTGGATGGGCCGCAAGGCGGTGGGCAATGCCTTTGATATGCAGGGTGCCTTTAACGACCTCACTCTGACCCTGAGCGATCAACGCCAGTTGGAAAACGTAATCGACCGGCTCGATGAACTGCTGCGCAACTATGGCGGTTTTGGTGCCTATGCCCGCGCCGATCAACTCTCCAATAATTTTCTCACCGAGGAATTCAAACAGATCGAACGCTCCGCGTCCATGTTTCCAGTGATCTTTCTCGGCATCGCCGTGTTTCTGCTCAACGTGGTGATCAATCGCCTGGTGGCAACCCAGCGCGAACAGATCGCCGCCCTTAAGGCCTTTGGTTATAACAATCGCGATGTCGCCTGGCACTTTCTCAAACTGGTGATGACCATCGTCATGGTTGGTGTGATTATCGGCGTTGGTGTGGGTGCCTGGTTAGGCAAGGGGCTGAGCAGTATCTACATGGAGTTTTACCGTTTCCCCTATATGCTGTTTGAACTGCGCCCCGGCGTGGTGATCAACGCAGCACTCACCAATGCCATCGCCGCCATCCTCGGCACCCTGTTTGCGGTACGCGCCGGGGCAAAACTTCAACCGGCCGAAGCGATGCGCCCGGCAGCCCCCACCACCTATCGTCAAACCTGGATCGAACGCCTCGGACTGGGCCAGTACCTGTCACAACCCAATCGTATGATCTTGCGCCACATCGAACGGCGGCCATTTAAATCCATGCTGACGATTATCGGCATCGCCTTTGCCTGCGGCATCAACATGACCGGCCAGTTCCAACAAGACACGGTGGGCTACATGATGGACATCCACTACGGCCTGGCACAGCGCCAGGAGCTGACCGTCAGCTTCACCGACCCCACCTCACTCAAGGCGCTGCACAATCTGCAAAACATCGAAGGGGTCGAACATGTCGAGCCCTATCGCATCGTTCCGGTACGACTGCAACATCAACACCGCGAGCATCGCACTGCCATCATCGGCATCGACCCCGACGCCGATCTGCGCCGCCTACTGGATGCCGACCTCAACCCGGTCAAGATGCCCGCCGAAGGCATACTGATGACCGACTTCCTCGGACAGATGTTGGGGATCAAAGCCGGTGACAGCATCACAGTGGAAATACTGGAAGGCAACCGCCCCATCAAGCAGGTGCCGGTAGTGGCGCTGGTAAAGGAATATCTGGGCGTGATGGCCTACATGGATATCAATGCGCTAAATCGACTAATGAAAGAGGGCCATGCCATCAGTGGTGCCTATCTCGCCATCGACTCAGCCCAAGCGGAAGGCGTGTTTCTCGACCTGAAACAGATGCCTCGCGTGGCCGGCACCTCACAACGGCAGCTAGAGCTGGATAATTTCAACAAGACCATGGACGAGACCATGATCTTTATCACCACCATCGCCACCGTGTTTGCCGTTATCATCAGCTTTGGCGTGATCTACAACAGCGCCCGCATCGCCCTGACCGAACGCGGTCGCGAACTGGCCAGCCTGCGCGTCCTCGGTTTCACCCGAGGCGAAATCTCCTACATCCTGCTTGGCGAACTGGCCCTGCTAACCCTGATTGCCATCCCCATCGGCTGGGGGGTGGGTTACAGCCTTTGCGGCAGCATTGCCGCCAACCTGCAATCAGAATTATACCGGGTGCCCACCATCATCAGCACCAGCACCTACGCCTTTGCCACCACAGTAGTACTGATCTCAGCCTTGGCATCAGGTCTGTTAGTGAGACAACAACTGGATAAACTAGACCTTATCGGCGTATTAAAAACCAAGGAATAACTGTGTCCTTAAAAATCGTATGCCTCGCGAAGTTCGTTCTGCAAGCGCTGCTCTTCCAGCTTTTTTTCGATATCCCGAAATCGAGTTCGGGAATGAGTCATCGGTTTTTTGTAAGACTTTATTTGGCTGCTTTTCACTGCAGGAGCCATACGGGTTGGTAAATAGTTAACAGACTTATCACTAAAATCCAATTCATTCATAGCATCACCTATATATAAATTTTCTCAGACGGAGGCTAGTGTAAATACAGATTGTTGCAGTTTTTTTTCAGCAGATAAACACACTAAGCAAGCTGTTGTTATTCACCCCACTTTAGAGTGGAATAGACCAAAGAGATACTAACGAAGGATTGATTAATGCACTGGCGCAGAAACATCGGCATCGCAACAGCAGCAATCGTAATCATGGTATTAATCATTTACGGTTTCAAACCAGCGCCTGTTTGGGTTGATGTCGCCACGGTTCAGCGCGGCCCGCTCAGCGTTACCATCGAAGAAGAAGGCAAGACCCGCGTCATTGATCGTTATGTCGTCTCATCACCTGTGGCCGCCTATGCCCGCCGCATCGACCTCAAGGTCGGCGATAGCATCACACAGGGCCAGAGCCTGATGCAGCTGGAACCCCTGCCCTCCGCCGTGCTCGACTCACGCAGCCGCGCCGCTGCCAAGGCCAGAATCGAAGCCGCCAAATCTACTTTTGAAGCCAGCCGCGAACAGGCCGCCGCCGCCCAGGCCGAAGCCGAACTGGCCCAGCTGGAATACGACCGCATCGTCAACCTCTGCAAAGTACAATGTGCATCCAAGGGTGAAGAAGACCAGGCCCTCACCAAACTGCGCAGCAGCCAGGCCCTGGAACAGTCAGCCCAGTTTGCCGTCGACGTCGCCCACCACCAACTCGAGGCCGCACAAACCGCGCTTGCCTACGCCGGCACCACCAATGGCGAACACCAGCTCACCATCGCCTCACCCATCAACGGCAGCGTGCTCAAGGTCCTGCGTGAAAGCGAAGGTGTCGTCGGTGCCGGTGAAGCCTTGATTGAAGTCGGCGACCCAACTCAACTGGAAGTAGAAATCGACGTGCTCTCCTCCGACGCCGTCAAAATCGCCGCCGGCACCAAAGTCCTGTTTGAACGCTGGGGCGGCAACGAAGCACTGCAAGGCCGTGTCCGCACCATCGAACCGGTCGGCTTCACCAAGGTCTCAGCCCTCGGCGTTGAAGAGCAACGAGTGTTAGTGATCGCCGACCTCAGCTCCCCCACTGAACAATGGCAACGCCTCGGCGACGGCTATCGCGTCGAAGCCAGCTTTATTCTATGGCAGCAAGAAGATGTGCTCACCATCCCCGCCAGCAGCCTGTTTAGATTCAAAGACGGCTGGGCCGTGTTTGTGGTCGAAGGCGACACAGCAAAACGCGTTGCGGTCGAACTGGGCCAACGCAATGGTTTAACTGCACAAGTGTTGTCAGGATTAAATCAAGGCCAGCAGGTAGTCACTCATCCGAGTGAAGCGGTTGATGATGGGGTTGAGGTTCAAGTACGTTAACAGCAGAACCGTAGGGCGGGTCCCACCCGCCATCACCTTGCGACATCAACCATGGCTGCACACTGAAATGTAATACATCAGCATATCTGAATTGATGTGGTTAAAAACGAAAGCATATCGGCGGGTGGGACCCGCCCTACATAACTCACCTCACCACGCGCATAATCAACCAACCACACCTAGCCAGCCCGTTGCCAAAAAGCCCGAGAATGCTACACTCGAAAACTACACAAGAGTTGGGGGATTTTTAAAAGATTAATGGCTTGATTTCACCAGCAAGCACCTCCCTCCGGTTTTAAACTTCAAGGTGGCGTAAGACAACATGTCAGATTGAGGTCTACACATAGTTATGCGCAGCCCGGTAGGGCGGGTCCCACCCGCCATCAACCTGAGGCTTAAACCATCATCAAACAAAATGACCAATATTAATCGGAGCAACTTCTCTGCTGTCTATAACGGACATGGTCAATAATTGATGTTATTGGCGGGTGGGACCCGCCCTACAAATAACAACACAACAATCATTTACTCGCCGAACTTGCCTTCAACATCGCCACCGCCCCAGGCTTCTGGCAACTTATCTTGGTGAACATAACGGTGAAAACTTGACCACGGCCAACCCTTAACCTGTTGTGCATGGCCGTGTTTAACGGGGTTGTAATGAATATAATCGACGTGGTTGATGAGGTCTTGTTCATCTCTAATCTGATGTTCCCAAAACCGCTGTTGCCATAGCGTGCTTTGTCTTTTCGCTGCACGACGAGTTGTTTGCCATTGCTGATTATGCAAACGCTCTGCACATCTTTGTGTAACGATGGTTTTAATGATGCGCCAGCGGCTGGAGAAATCTGAATCGCCTTCAGGCATCGTCCAGATACAGCCCAGTAGGGCGGGTCCCACCCGCCATCAACCTGAATCTTGAACCATCATCAAACAAAATGACCAATATTGACCTGAGCAACTTCACCGCTGCCTATAACGGGCATGGTCAATAATTGATGTTATTGGCGAGTGGGACCCGCCCTACGAATAACAACGCAGCCATCGCTTACTCACCAAACGTGCCTTCAACATCTCCACCACCCCAAGCTTCTGGCAATCTACCTTGGTGAACATAACGGTGAAAACTTGACCACGGCCAATCCTTAACCTGCTGTGCATGACCATGTTTAACGGAATTGTAATGAATATAATCGACGTGGTTGATGAGGTCTTTTTCATCCCTGATCTGGTGTTCCCAAAACCGTTGTTGCCATAGCGTGCTTTGTCTTTTCGCTGCACGACGAGTTGTTTGCCATTGTTCGTTATGCAAACGCTCTGCGCAGCTCTGTGTGACGATGATTTTAATCATGCGCCAGCGGCTGGAGAAATCTGAGTCGCCTTCAGGCAATGTCCAGATACAGTGCATGTGGTCAGGCAATAACACCCAGGCTTCGATTTTAAATGACATGGTTTGACGAACTCTGGTTATGCCGTGACGAAGCGCTGCGCGGACATCGGCATCTATCAGGAATGGCTGGCGACGATAGGTGTTGACTGTAAAGAAGTAGCTAGCACCACTTGCATCGGCGCGCCGATAATTGGGCATGGCTGTTTCATCCTTGAAACGGGTGATTTGATGGTATCGGCTTTATGTATGTTTGTTAAGGCTGGGTGCACTAAATATGCTACCGGGAAGGTTTCAGACATCATCTCAATTGCATTCTTTACAACCCGATAAAATATGTTTTATACGAGCAGCCTGTTCAATGGCCATATTCAACCCTTCATCGTTATGTCAAGCGGGAAAGCTACCCGATGAGGTTGACGGTTAATCATTCAGTATCTTGAAATATTGAATACGAGACGTGAATTTTCGCGCAGGCACCCTGCCAGGCTGAAACTTCTTAAGCATGTAACCAAGCAACGTGTCCCACCTAGTTTGAATTGCGTATTTCGCCATTACAACATTATTGTACAATTCAATCACCACTACGGATTGCCGGTTATCGTTGGCGTGGTTATGTGTAATTACATATTTTCTAAAGGAGTAGAGAATGTCTGATACAACTATAGGTCATGGCCACTGTCTTTGTGGAAAGGTTAAAGTGACCGCCAATACAATGAGCCACAGTGTTGGCAGCTGCCATTGCAGCATGTGCAGAAGATGGACAGGCGGAGCTTTAATGGCTGTCGATTGTGGATCTGATGTTGTTTTTGAAGGGCAGGACAACATCAAAACATATGATTCCTCCGCATGGGCGGAGCGTGGTTTTTGTGCAAACTGCGGTAATCATCTGTTTTACAGATTGAAACAAAACAATCAATACATCATACCTGCGGGCATCTTTGACAATGATGAAAAATTTGTTTTTGATCATCAAATATTCATTGATGAAAAACCAGCTTATTACTGTTTCTCAAATGACACTCAAAATATGACAGGCGCAGAAGTTTTTGCTAAATATGCCCCTGAGTAGAGAAATGGATTAACGGTGTGGGTACCCTTTTGGTGCCCACAGTTAAACCAGTCGTTCAGATTCACTATCGATACCTCAACATTTTTTCAGAACACTATTCCCCTCTCTCCCTACGACTGTAAGTCTGAGCAGAACAGACTCTATATTTGCTTAACAAAGCCGATACAATGCTAAATACATATTTAAAATAGTTGTTTTAGCCTGTTGGGTATCGATGAGCCAGCTGACCAAAATTTTTGAACGTTTCAAACTCGCCTCACGCGTCAGCAGCGGCGAGATGCTGGCTTCGGCTATTTCCGCCTGCATCGCTCTGGCGATCGTGACCTGGGTGAGCAAGCAGAGCCTGTCTGGCACCAACCTGCCCTTTATCCTGGCTTCGATGGGCGCAACAGCGGTGATCTTGTTTGCCACGCCTAACAGCGCTATGGGTCGGCCCTGGCCTTTGCTGGCCGGCCACTTTGTTGCCGCCTTCATCGGCATCAGTTGTGGCAAGCTAAGCGGTAATCTGGTGATCTCGGTGCCGTTGACAATCGGTCTGGTGATCTTTGCCATGCACTACCTGCGCTGCATCCACCCTCCCGGTGGTGCCACTGCCCTGCTAACCCTGCTGGGCGGCCCCGAGGTCAGTGCTGCCGGTTATCAATTCATGCTGACGCCACTAGCAATCAACCTGCTGATATTGGCACTGGTGGCGTTTAGCCTCAACAAGCTGCGTGCCGAAAAAAACCGCTATGCCCGTGTTGAGATTCCCCGCGACTGGCAACAGCGCCGTCAGGCAAACACGGCGCCACGCTTCAGCCACCAAGACCTACAGGCAGCTATTGATTCCCTCGACAGCTACATCGATACGGATGTTGAACAACTGACACAGCTTTATGAGATGGCCGAGCGACAACGCTACTCACGCAAACTGGGGGCATTGAGCTGTCAGCAGATGATGGAACGGGCCATTATCCGCGAATATGGGGACGGCCTGCAGGATGCCTGGTTACAACTCAGCCAGGACGATCAACAGGCGATAGTGGTCGTCAATCGAGCCCATCACGTTGAAGGCATCCTGACGCTGAGCGATTTCATCAAACACGCCCAGATCTTTGACCTGGACAGCGAACAACAACGCGTGGCGGCGTTGATCAAGCCCAATACTACGCTGACCTCAGACAAGCCTGAGGCAGTGGGCCAGATCATGAGCAGCACCACGTTTTGTGTACAACAGGATATGGCCGCAGCAGATGCCTGGCCGATGTTTGAACGCTACAGCATCGAGCACCTGCCGGTGATCGACCAGAACAATAAACTGGTTGGCATCATCAATCGCTCGACACTTTCACCACGGCTTAACAGCGGCGATTAAGCAACCCTGGCTGGGACTGTTTTCTGAAGTAAACATGCTTAGCCAATAAACAACTCAAATCATCAAGTCAGTGAACAATCGCCATTGATATTTCAATGCAGGGCTTCGATACGAAATGCCAAGACAAATAGTTCACGCCTGGGCACAAATAGCTGCCCGTCCTACTATACTGTTGAAGTATGGATAATGATGACACCACAACTCCATTTGTAAAACGTCCAATTGGTTATTGGGGCGTTACCGTCTTTATGTCGTTGTCTGTGGTGTTGCTTGTGTTAGGCCAAAGCATGGCGCTGTTGGATTACGACTTCACGGTGCGCCTGGGAATGCAGGAGGATATTAAAAAAATAGGCGATTTTGGTGTACAGATTAATCGAGCCTTTGCTGCCGGCGACACCCTCATCTATATCCCCCTCACAGTTGCTTCAATTATTGGCTTATGCATGAAAAAGAAATGGGCATTACTTACTTCAGCTGCCGTTATGGGGATTTCGACCTATTGGGCAACAACGGCTGCCTTTGCTTTTTGGTTTCTTGATGGTGTGCCGGGTTACAGTTTTGTGCCCGGTGTCGATTATTGGATTTTTATATCGTCATATATAGTTTTTGGCATATGGGGCATTTATTACCTGATATACCGGGGTGTATACCTAATAAAATAATTAGCCACTATCATCACCCACTTATCCTGCCCACCTAGCCCAGCAATGTTTACCGATAAACAACTTTGGCCAACAACGATTGTTAGCGTTATAAAATCCACTTATGTACACTAATTGCGCTCAATCACAATTAGGAACTTAATAATAATGAATAACAATCGTAAAACTCTATTTGCAGTGGGGCTAGTTTGTGCTTTTTCGCTACAGCCTTTAGTGGCACAAGCCGTCAGTTGTAACGACAACGAGGAATTGACCCCAGTCAGAGGCAAAATATTCAATAATGGGGTTCAGCCCGGCACGACCTTGGGTACAGCACGTGTCAGACTTGGTGAAGATAGAATGAAGTGCGGAATAATGGGCCAAGGTGCGGTGGGTAATGATGGCTCGATTAATTTCGTTCACACCCTTGTTTGTAATGATAAAGTTATCTTCCCGCCAACCGGCGATATCATTCACTCACAGATCACCCTGAACACCACCGGCTTCGCCAACTTTCAAGCTTGCCCAGAGGGTTTTCCCCCAGGTTCAGCCGTTGGCACCTTTCAAGAAACATCTGTTCCTATCCCAGGCACTGGCCGTGGTGTATTCGCAGATGTGGAGCGCGGTGAGATTCACATTGAAGGCACGATTAACTGCCTATCCTCTATCGACATGAAATTCTCTGGCACTATCTGTTTGAAAGATGATGATTAAGCAATAAATTTGAATAAGCTGTTACCGCATTCGGGCTTTAGCCCGGGTGCGGTAAGGCTACACGCCCTAAGCTAGCTCAAATAATTATTGAATTGCATAGTGAATAAGGCTATGACTGATATCTCCAGAAAACAATAGTTACACGGCCATGCGCAGAACTAACATCCAAAGCCTCACCGACATTCCCAACATCGGCAAGGCCATCAGCCGCAGTCTTCACCAGATCGGCATTCAACACCCAGACGATCTGGTCGGCAAAGACCCTTACCAGATGTATCATGAGCTATGCCATATCAGCGGCAAGCGTGTCGACCACTGCATCATTGATGTTTTCATCGCTGCCGTCGCTTACATGGAGGGTGCAGCACCTAAAAAATGGTGGGCCTATACCGCTGAAAGAAAAGAAATGATGAAAAAGCGAGCCAGCGAAGAAGAACCATGATAATGACATAGTTAGCTTGGGCTATTTATTATCTGCGAGTGGCGTTCAGAGAATTGATGAGTACCAGAATATCGTGATGGCCTTCATATATCGGGCAGGCTTCTTTATCGAGATTAAGCAATGAATAGACTGCCGTTTGTGCTGACCTAACCGAATATTCAACCGTAAAGACACAGTCATTTGGCTGTTCTGCAAACTGACCAATGAAGGCAAAGTTTGTTGAACCTTCGGGTACTATCTGTGGCCTATCACCTGGCTTTCTTGGCATGAACTGGCTATCGATAAAGGGCATCATGCAGGGGATGCAATTGGCTGTATCAAAGTAGTCATGTTGTTTATCCACGATCTTTAGATGATGGCAAAGCTCGGTGATTATTTCTTCGCCGGTGCAGTCAGACATCTTTTTGTTTACATAATCACCTTCATTGTCCGGGTAAAGGCCATAGCCCCAAAAGACCCAAACATCATCAGGCTGATCAATAAAATGGGGCTGTTGCGCCAGCACCACGGACATCAGCCAGCTTGAATCGGTAAAGGTAACCAAGCCTCCTGTGCCGGCAGTGTTGCCGGTAAGCTGCTGCATAAAATTGAAAAAGCGTGGGTTCTTTAGTGTTACCGTGAATGACTCCCACTTTGATAAATCTACATGATCACAAAATACCGCTGGATTACCGAATGCCGGTGATTTGCTGGCCAGCTTC
>Ga0316204_10008386_pt1 | contig 14403 bp, 10 predicted proteins | sample 6monrhotite_MG_2_FD_205661 | JGI IMG/M metagenome (GOLD analysis project Ga0316204, IMG submission 205661) | Microbial mat bacterial communities from mineral coupon in-situ incubated in ocean water Damariscotta River, Maine, United States -... | ecosystem: Environmental > Aquatic > Marine >...
TACGTGTACGCACATCCAGACGTGATACAGAACTAATGCTCGGCAACGCCTCACCACGAAAGCCTAAACTGGAAACTCGCTCTAGATCATCGGCGACATATATTTTGCTTGTTGCATGGCGACTTAGGGCCAGCGGTAGATCGTCTTTATGGATACCGGAGCCATTATCCTTTATTCGGATAAGACGCACACCACCCTCTTCAATGTCCACATCAATCTGCTTAGCACCCGCATCGATGCAGTTTTCCAGAAGTTCTTTAACGACAGAAGCCGGACGCTCGACCACCTCACCTGCTGCGATTTGGTTTGCAAGCTGTGCAGATAATAGTTTAATGCGTTTATGGGGCTGCTCGATGGAGACGGTCATTTTTTATACTCAAGTGCAAAGTCTTACATTATACCGATATGATGAGGAAAACTCATCGTGACTTTAATAGATCAAATATCATCCTCTTATATCCATATATTGTAGTTTGACCCAAAAGAAAAGAACCGAAGAGTCCCTCATGTAATATTGACCATGATTTATGCAATGACTTTTCTCTAAAAATTAGTGATAATGGCCATAAAGAAGTTTTCGTCTGAACAAATGGATATTGCCCAGTGCTCATCAAACAACAGATAATAAGACTAAGATCAATCACTAAAACTCTCACTCTAGTCCTAACAACAATATTGGTACTAATTTCCTGTAACAATCAACCCACAGAAAAACCAATAGCTAACCAATTCGTCACCTGGAAAGGCATAGGCCCAGACAAATGGGCATCAATTTGGTTAATCAAAACAGCTATTGACCCCAATGCTCAAATCACTTTTATAGAAATCGGTGAAAAACCAACATCCGGCACACCTTTCGATATACCAACAGCCCCTCCTTATATACGCACAGGACAACATACAACCTACGAAACATTAACAAAAGGTTTCCAAATAACCGACACTACAATTCTCGAAGTAGGAAAAATTATAAGAGATATAGAAATTGACGCCTGGGCACCAAACACTTCAGAAGCTTCAGCCTATTTAGAAGATGCTTTTCGTGGATTGCAGTTTACCTACGGACGTGAAAACGTACCTATGAATTGCTACTTAAATCTTTTTAGTAATCTACAGAGTTATATTGCGACAAACGAAACCGATGTTAATGGAGAGCAACTGCAAAAGGCTTTAGCACATAATAGGAGCTGCGCTTCATCCACTAAATTGAAACCAATAAACGATGAAAAATATGTTTCAGAATGGCGACCAGAACAAATTCTCGGGTTCATCGATGCCGGCGATAAGGTTGTTTTTATCGATACTAGAGAAACCGATGAATTTGAGGAAGGGCACATTCCTGGTGCTATCAATATTAAACTTCGAGAATTAGATAACCCATTACCGAAAAGTATTGCAGAAGCAGATGTTGTTATCCCCTATTGTGTAAAAGACTTTAGAGGCTTTGAAGTTGCGAAAAAACTTAAACTACAAGGTATAGAAAAAGTTGGTTTAATGAATCCATGGGGGATTAGCGGCTGGAAAGCAACTGGGCTACCTGTAACCGGTACAAAAGCTCTAACTTTAGCCGATGCACAAGAAAAACTAAAACAGTGTGCAAATAAACCAACGGAGTGTATTAATAATGGATAATACAACTCCACAATCACAACTGGAACCTCAGCATCAATCTTATTATCAACAGTTCATTCATTGGATAATTTTAGCGTTTTTAGTCATATTGCCTAGCGTTATTTGGGCGCAATCAATCGACAACTTTTCTATTTACTACGAATATGACACGCCACCAGGGCAAGTCGTTTACATTTTTTCAAAACTTGCAGGGCTTTATGCAGTGTTTCTTTTATGGCTGCAAGTATTGTTAGGCTTAATGCGGCATACGAGCTATTGGCCTGGCAGAAACATATCCATCAAATTTCATCGTAACCTAGGAATAACAGCGTTTAGTGCACTCATTCTTCATGCTGCACTATTTGTAACTGCCGTTTCTATTCGAAAAAACACATTTGTATATGATCTATTACTGCCTGTCTTTGATCATGGCTTTTATCGTATTGCAGTAACGCTTGGTATATTGGCGTTATACGGCTTAATCATTGTCGTTATTGCGGGGTTTCTACGGAAGCAAGGGAACAAAAAAGCAGTTTGGGTCCATCGCATTTCTCTTATTGCATTAACACTCACACTTATTCACTGTTTGTTAATCGGTACAGAAACCCGTTACCTAACAATGATCGCTGTTTATGTTTTTATGGCAAGTTCGATAATTTTTATGTTAATCCACCGATTTAAAAATCGTGTTATTCCACTTCAAAAGCAATCGTCTTAGCGACAACATAACCACCGTAGCCAGTAATCTGCATGGTAGCGATATGACGACCAGGTTTTATGTCTTTAGGAGTCCATTTCCAGACGATAGGTACAAACCCTTGCTCCTCTTCACCTTGAAATTCGTAATCAATGAACAGGCTTACTTCATACATTGTAGACTCTAGAATCCAGCGATCCTCTTTAGGAATCGTCATCACAAAACGTGTTGCACCGCTTACAACCGGAAGCTTATTTTTTGATAAAGGTAATTCATCTTTAAATGAAAAATCGATACGCGGTAAAAATGACCGAGGTAAAAAATACTCTCTCTCTAATCGCTTCCCTTCTCGATGTAGTTTGATTTTGGTGACATCGACTTTAGGATTATTCCAACCCCGTTTTTTCCGGTAACTCCGATAGTCGATAGTCTTGTTACCTGAAGTTATAATTGAGAACTTCGGTAACTGATAAGCCATCACCAATACCCAGGTATTAGGATGGTTCGCAAAGTGCTCTACTTTATCTTTATCATATCCATCCCAACGCTGCACAACTTTACCCGCCGAGCGTGCTGCCCAATGGGTAAACGCTCGCATCATTGGGCCATTACGAATCCCTGCACGAATTAAAACACGCGAAGGAACAGGTAGATCATAAGAAATTTCCGTTTTATTACGCAGTCGGTAATCAATTTTATCGATAATCTCTCCGCCACTATAACTTCGAGGATCATCAAGGATTGAATTCTTTCCATCTTTGATTTTTAACAACACAGGTATATAAGCTTCATCAGGGACGATATTACCTTCACTATCTTTACCGTCCCAAACAAGTTTATGCACACCTGCGCCCAAACTTTTCCCACTGGAAAGTGTCCTGATCAAATCACTATCCGCAGAATAGAGTTGAATGACAATTCTATTTGACTCAGCTAATTCAAAAGGAATTTCAAATGTTTTACTTCGGCTAGGCTGGAATTCAGATTTCTGACCTTTTAGCAAACCATTACGCTCAGGCACAAGTTCAAATGCTGAAGCAACCGATGCTGGCGCTGCTACTAAAGTTGAAAAAGGAATAAAACAGCAGAGTAAAAACAGACAACTGATTAAACGCATCAGTAACGGATCTCCAAGTTACGTACATCTTCAATTTCGGCAGGTAAATCAACTTTTTCCAAACGTCCATCAGTATGGCGCATCATGATATTCACATCACCAGCTGTTCTTCGTATAAAATGGAGGTTTCCTTCTTTATCAAATGCCGGATCACTATCATGGACATCCCCTTCTGTTAGCTGCTCTACTTTGCCACCCACTTTGGCTTCCATTCGCCATATATGATAATACCCTGCTTTGTTGGAGCTGAAATAGATTGTCTCTTTTTCTTTTAAAATTGGTTGACGGGATACAGCATTGAGAAGCGTTAACTGCTCTTGAATTCCTGTGAACATATCTTTGCGCCACAATTCCCATATCATCTTTCCACAGCCATCAACGCAGATTGCGGTTGTGTAGTAAAGATATCGATCATCAAACATGTAGGGGTCGAACTGGGCGGTGCGTTTTACAACGACTTTTCTTGGAGTATCTTCCCCGTCAATAAATTCGATGATTTCTGTACTTCGGCTTTGGCCTTGTTTGAGCATAACGGCGAAAAGGCGTTTTCCATCGTGACTGAATTTAGGCTGGGTATAACGGTTTTCTTGGTCTTCGATAGCCGGGGTTATTTTTTTTGTTTGTAACTGATAGGTTTGTATTGATGAGTCGTTAGCGATGAATACAAACTGATTTAAGGAAGAACTAAAGGTGATGTTGCGGGAGTTCTGTAGTTCATTAATGGGTGTCATTTTTTTCTGGACGGTTTGATAAACTTGCCATTCAGAATTTGATAAACCAACAAATGTAACGTTAGTTGGTAAAGTAGCAGCATGAGTAAAACCAACACTAAACAGAAGAATGAGTAAAATTAATAATTTCGTTTTCAACCGCCTTCTCACATCAAACCCACTATTTAATTTTAAAGATAACACTTCGATCTTCAGAACAATTACTTGTTTTATATTTCATTGAAGCAACTACAATAGCATTCAGAATATTGTCAGCATTTCTACTGCGCCTAGTCCGTACTTAGATAATATTGATTGATAGTCCATAATTACCAGAAAATTCTCCTACAACAAAACAAAACACTATCTTGAGAAATCTCTCTACTATATTAATATGACAAATAAACATTCTTCTGTATATTCTTCATGTTGGGGTTCGTTTCTCACCCCAACCTACGGGCTTCAGTTTTTCATATTGGAATTTTCTCCTTATCCCAATCTAGTAGCTTCGATAAAACTTCTGTTTAACATGTCATTACGATCATATCAGATCTATGTATTTATTGAACTATTCTACAACCATGCTCGATATTTGAGGATATTAGCGAGCTTTATAAATTTTCTTACTTTTGAATTCTTTAACCAATAGAAAGACCGCTCTCCCTGTCTATTTAGCAAACTACGTTTACTGGAAGAAATTACTGCGTAGGTTGAGCCCAAGCCAATAATAGGTATAGTCCAAGCAAAAATCCCAATCTCACCAAGGGAAACCATATTAAGAATGCTCAGCAAATCTTTTTTAGGTAGCTCGCAGGGTTCAAACCCTGCAGCAAAACCATCTCTACTATTACTAATTTTAAGGCGACTTGAAACACGATCCCTTGTTTCCAAACCAACAGATATGAACCCATCATTGGTGACCCAAAGCTCTAAACGCAATTGACCAATTGATTGAGGCTCGAAAACAGCCTCATAAGTAACTATATAATCATCATTTGGGTCGTTCGCAGGGTTAACAGATTCACAGAAATTTACTGTTTGAAAGCTCTTATACTTAAACCACTCCGACAATTCTTTCCGGATCGATTCAATATTAATTAATTGAATATTAGTTAATTCTGACATCCACAATTTCCGGTTGTTGCTCGATTTGCATTTCCACCAGCAATACCACTTACTGCACCATCTCGATAGGGTCGAGCTCCAGATCTAACTTTTATTCCTGGTATATCGTAATGTCTACTTCCAATTCTGCCACTTAATACATCATGACCTCGCTTTGGTCCGCTCCACCCAAATCTAACCCGTCCTCTATTTACTAGACCAAGAGATCGGTTATATCCATATTGAGCAGCCCTACCACCACCACGGCCAAGCAGTCCACCCGTTGGTCCTAAAAAGGATAATGCTCCGCCAGCAATGGCAGCAGTACCAACACTATTCCAATTAATACATTCTCCACTATTTTGAATCAGTTGTAGCGCAATATCTATCCCAGCCCCCGTAACCGCACCTATTGCCATAGCAATACACCATGGACATAATCCAGATGCATCAGTGTTATTGACTGGGTTTCCACCAACATAATTATAAAAATTACTATCGCCAGCGGAAAACCCTATGGGATCAACAGATATAAATTTTTTAATTGCAGAATCATAATAGCGCGCTCTGTAATAATATATTCCATCATATTCATATTCCCTCGCGGTATAGTTAAACGAATTTAAAGAGCCATCTCCAAATGTATTGGTATCACCATAAGCACTATATTGATATGAATTAACAACAGAACTGACATCACTGAGCGCTGTAACACTTCCTTGGTAGTTAGCATGGTAAACATAATCACTATCGCCTTTCGACATCCCCAAGGGTTCATCAACATTAGGTCCAAAAGTCACATTAGCAACAATCACATTAGCATCATTTAGTGTGCCAATTAAATCCTGTCCGTTATATACAAACTTCTCCGTCACACCATCTTTAGTTCTGATCCAACGGCGTCCAAGCGGCCCATAAGAAAAAAAAGTTGTGTTAGAAGCAGAAGTGACAACCTCATCTGCAAACCTCTCTAACTTAATCAACTTTCCTTCGTAATTCCAGGTATAAGCTGTTCGTGCTCCGGTGGTTTTATTCTGCTTCAGAGTCATGTTGCCATTAGCATCATAACTATAGGTATTATCTGCATCCTCTAACAGTCTATTAGCTTCATCATGAGTTTGTGAATTATTGGTATGATTACCCATTTCATCATAGCTATAAGCAGTATCACCAAAACTATCGACTGCACGAGTCAAACGACTAATCGCATCGTACTCATAGCTTTTTGCTGCGCCATCACCTGCCCACGAAGTCATGCGGCCAACAACATCGTAACTATATTGATAATTTGCGTTAAAAATGCCGCTGTGTTGTTGCTGCGTTAATTGCCCAGCGCCATCAAAGCCGTAAGTTGTTTGTGAGCCATTAGGCATTGCCAGAGAAATTCGACGGCCTAGCTGATCATATTGAAAATCAAAATCACCTTGGGGAGATGCTATTTTTGTTAACAAACCTCGCGTATCGTAGCTGTAATCCCAGGTGGAACCAAAAGCGGAATAACTGGCTAATTCACTTTCGTCGTTGTAGGTGTAATCGATAGTTTGGCCGTTGTTCGTTTCGGAAGTTACTCGACCTATCGCATCGTAAGTGAATGAGGCTGTCCCCGTAGCATTTGTTGCTGAGCTTAGTTGCCCCAAATTGGTATATTGATAAGCCGTACTTTCCGAACTAACGCTGACTTGCGTTTGTTGTTTCGCGGCATCATAAGTATATGTTGTCGTAACATTTGCTTTATCATTTACAGACCTTAAAAGATTATCAGCTCGGTAAGCAAACTCCTCTTCAACGCCATCATAATCGGTCCGCTTAATACGTCGACCATAAGTATCATACTCATAACTCACAGCCTCCCCATTAGGAGCTGTTACACTTAACAATCGAGATACCGAGTCATAAGTAAATTGTGTTACATGACCCAACGCATTTGTCTGTTTTACCATACGATCTAAAGAATCATATTCAAAAGTCGTTTCGTTACTTAATGGATCTATGGTTTTGATGAGATTAAAACGTTCATCATACTCAAACTGAACTTTACGATTTAATGCATCTGTGATTGTTAACGGTTGTCCAATGATATTAACGGTTTGTTGCGTGGCATTACCTAAAACATCAGTGAGAGATGTCAAGTCTCCTTGATCATTCCATTGCATTTGTGTTTTGTTACCAGAGGGATCAGTAACAGAAATTACATTACCTTTTTCATCATACTCAAACTGAACCGTTCGCCCACTGGGAGAGGTAAAGCCAGATGGCCAAGCCTCATTTTCATTAAAAGAGACCGTTTGGCTACTTATCGGATTCGTTGTTCCAGTGACTCTACCTTGCTCATCGTAAGTTGTGGTGAATTCGTTACCATCGGCGTTCGTAGTTTTAGTGACATTGCCGTTATCGTTGTATTCAAAATAGGTGTCGCGCCCTAAAGGATCAGTGATTCGAACCTTATAGCCTTTTTCGTCCAGGTAATAACTCCAACTGGAATTCATGGCGTCTTTTTTTGTACGCAACTCTAAATATTGTGCAGTTGCACTATCCCAATAAGTACTTGTCGTGTAGGTGTAACGATTTTGGCCTTCAGTATAACTTATAACTTTACCCAAGCTGTTATAGCCAACTTCAGTAACAACTACACCTGAAGCATCTGTGATTTTTGTTAATAATGCATAGACATGGCCACTGCCAGCAGGTTGATAATTTTGATATTCATAAGTACGAACACCGGCTAACGGGTCCGTTACACTGGCCAGTGTTCCATCTTCATTATATTGATAAGTCCATTCGCGGTCGGTGTGATCTGTTAATGATATTACATGACCACTGGAATCATAAGTCAAAACCAGAAACTGACCGCTCTCACTAGCTATTTTTGTTAAAGCTCCTTCTTCATAGCTATAGGTAATCGTATTACCATTGCGATCTACATCCGATATTAACTGGCCTAATAGATTGTATTCTTCATACCCTCCACCTAAAGCATTCAATCGAACTGAATCAGTTAACTCTTCTAAAGTAATTGAGGGTAAATCTGATGGGGATACAATATTACCACTCTCATCTTCAGAAAACTCAAATCGACGACCACTGGCTGTTCGGTAAATGTATTGATCTTGATCAGCGGTAATCACCCGCCCAGTTTCAGCATCTACACCTTTTTCTTCTAAGTTATAGACTTTTGTTAAGGAACGTTCACAATTTGCTGTCCAACCTTTTCCAAATACGCCTTCTCTTCCGTCGTATGAATTGTAGTTACGTGAAAGTGAGATAGTTGGTTTACCTGCCAATACAATATCTGTTTCTTCCCAGACAAAAGTCATATCTTCCAAATAGACGGGAGAACCTTTGCAACCTGTGTCTGTTTCGTCGTTGTCTTCGGCGTCCTCTTGACCAGAAATCCCAGTATGCGTATTTAAATCTGCTTCCCGATCAGCTGCGACCAGGGCATTAGGTAAACCAATAATAAGTGCAATAAGCGCTACTAAAAAACTATTCCAGAGTTTATTCATTTGTTTGTGACCTATTGTTCTCATTATTCACTAACCAGCGCGGCATGTTCTAACAACATAGATAAACGCACTTGTTCTTGCTGCAACTGTTCTATCATTAACATTTGTTCCTGATTATGTCGCAGCCAAGATGCAATTTTCTTTTCATTTGCGTTAGCAAAACGCAAATGCTCCATGAAATTAGTTTTGTTTTGTTGATAAATAGCGTTTACTGAGGCAGCACCAATGTTTGGATTATTTTCATTAAGTTGTCCACTCTCTCGTCGATGTAACGAAAGCGCCATATCTTGAACTTGTTGTTTCAATGCCGCAATTTTTACTACAACATATTTTTCAACCGTTAACGGTGTCAACATTTCTGCTTGGGCCTGATTTGCAGCTGCAACGAACATAAGTAAAAAAATGACTATCGTTTTTTTAAAGAAGTGTTTCATCACAAGAGCCTCGTTAATATTGAATGCGCTGCATTGCGTGAATCGGTAAGGATTTATATCCGCTATTATCCTTGGCTTGAATACTGACTCGATAAGGGCCAGGGGCTAACAACACACCTTGATTATTTTTTCCATCCCAGGTTAACTCAACTCCTGTTCCACCCTCAACATTCGAAATCGTTTTTCGCAGAACCTCGCCACCTGTATCAACATCTGTTACCGACAGTTCAATATCGGAGGTTTTACTTAAATCAAATATTAAGATTCCATTACCCTTATTATCTCCAGATTTTGTATTTGGAAATAAAATTGAAGGAGTTAAACTGAGATTTTTTAATTTAGCCCCGTGATCTAGAAAGATAACATTGTGCGCCATGGTATGGCCAAACAGTGAAATAAGATATTTAGTGTTTACAGTAGGCAATATTCGACTATCTGTACCTTCACCGTTCCATACAATTTCGTGATTCCCAGCACCCATAGGCCAGTTTTGGAAAAATAAATTTACAACTTGGTTGGTTGTATAAACGGTCATATACGAAGTCATTTCTGAGACATAAGGTGAGCTATAGGTAAATACCCAAGGTTGTCCTGCAAATGGCTCAAGTGAATAGCTGGGAACTGTTAGTGTTCCACAGGGAGATATTCCTCTTCGACAACCCCACGTACTCGGGTAGAAAATCTCTCCACCTGTTGTCGCACGTAAATCCAATACTTTCTCTTCACCAGCGATTTTATATTTTAAAACTGCATAATAATCACCAGGAGGAAGGATATTCTCTGAGTCATCTTTACCATCCCAATCGTATTGATAACTGCCTGTTACTTCATCAGACCAAGCAACAAGCGTATGCACAATTTCTCTATTTCGGTTTTCAATAACTAATGTACGAGGCCCATCGCCACCTATTGTTAGGTTAATCGTTGCAGGCACCAGCGCTTCACCAGCATCTGTATCAATTGTATTGTTTGTGATTGTTAATAGATGCTCAGCAATGGGTGATATTTCAGTAACGGTTTCTGCTGTTTTTCCATCTTCGGTTGTTATTTTTAGCCTTGCGTAAAAATTCCCGCCCGATAAATATTGATGAGCGACTACTGCCCCTGTGTCGTCATCATAAGTACCATCACCATCAAAGTCCCACTCCCATTTTGTGATAGGACTTGCACTCGGGACAATTGCGTCACCTGAAAAATTTACAGTCAGTGGTGCTTTACCAGTTTTTGGCGATGCAACCATACTAACCGATGGTGTGCCTTCCGGGTTTGCTCTGATTTCTATGTGCGGTAGCGCAATAACAGTTTCTGCACCTAATAGATCAGTTACTCTCAAGGTTGCTTGAAACGAGCCTACAGCAGTATAGACATGTTGAGCAATCCCGTTTGCCGTAGAGTTATCGTAAGTCCCATCGCTATCAAAATCCCAATCAAATGTTGATATCCCTTCGTTATCATTCGCGGTTGCCTGAAAATCAACAGTTAGTGGAATTTCACCATTATCAGTACTTGCTGTGACTTGCACTTCGGGTGGTGTATTTTCTACAGTAATGGTAATGCTCTCTTCCTCTTGTAAACCATTAGAATCCCAAACACGTAATCTCGTGTTATATACACCAGGTGCTGTAAATGTGTATTTATAGTCTCGACCAATGACATCATATTCCCTTAGCCGATTTGTAAGTAGTGATATTACCTGATCAAAACCATTCGCTTCTTCAATTCCTAATCCTCCATCTACAGTTCCACCGTCCCCTTCAAAATCCCAATAGTGACGATTAGTTGCATTTTGAGTTTCTAGTACCGGAGTGAAATTCACAGTCAACGGTGCAGCGCCAGAAGTGATATTGGCTTTTATTGAAACATCCAATTCAGGCAGTACCGTAACACTAAAAGTTTTTTCAACAACTCCGCCTAGACCAGTAACCGTTATTGTATAAGTTGTGTCAATCATCGGTGAAAGATCTAACGAGCCATCTAGAGCAACAACTCCAATTTCTTCAGAAATAGAAACGCTTGTGGCATTCTCAGCTATCCAGTTTAATATCGTTGATTCTTTTTCAAAAATAGTTAATCGAGAAAGCGAAAAAGAAATGGTAGGTATAGGAGGAACAGTGATTGCTCTAAGCGCAAGTTTATAGACTAAACCACCACTTGATGTTGATATTATGACCCCAGAATAGCTACCCAAATTAGCTTCCGTTGCTACGCCAAATAGTCGACCAGTTTTATCATCAAAACTCAACCAGTCTGGTTTGTTTTCTATACTGAAAGTCAAGTTTCCGTCTAACTTCACTGGAGTAGGTGTGAAACTATAGTTGGTACCAATTCTCGCGATTGTTGAATTATTTCCTGTTAGTCCCGGAAGAGCTGGTAGAGGCAGTACCGTCAATGTCAAATTTTGAGTTAACTCTCCACCCACACCACTTGCAGATATGATATATTCGGTTGTTATATTGGGGGAAACATCACGAGAACCTTCAGCATCAACTACGCCAATGTTGTTATCAATAGAAATAACATCAGCATTAGTAACAACCCAGCTCAGTGTAGCTGTTTCACCGATTATTATTTCTTCTTTTGAAAACGAAGCTGCAATGATTGGAAACAGCGGAACGGTAATTGATTCAATTGTTAACGATACAGATTCTTTGCCATTGCTTGCGGTGATAATAATATTGGTATATTCACCGGTCTGGTTAGGTGTTGGAATACCTGATATACGACCAGTCTCCTCATCAAAACTTGCCCATTCAGGTAGGTTTTCGACAGTGAATGTTATATCGCCTTCCATTCCCGCGACATTTGGAGTAAATGAATATTCACTTCCAGCTTTTACATTAGGTGTAGGTTCACCAGTAATTTCAGGCTTTGCTTTTTCTTCGTTGGAGGAATCACTTTCAAACCAGCTACAAGCAGAAACACTGGATATTAAAATAAGGGCGAATAGCAGTTTATATAATTGTTGGAAAAACACTGGAACGTCCTTGCTTATTATTGTCTTTAATAAGAAAACAAATAAATCTCAAGGAGAGATTTAGGATAACTAACCAATCCTCAGATAGCCAGGCGGCAAAATATGACATGCCAAATGAAGCTTATTGGAAAGTCTGACACATTAATTATAAAACCGCAATAAAGTTAATTGAACTTTTTCCATTTTTTACAAGTATTAAAAAATACCCCATTACAGTTCAAATAAATCGTCAGCTTCAATATTTCAGACAAACAACATTTCATTGATCGCTTTTCAAGCGTTTAGTCCAAATTCTATACAACAAAGCTGCGTGATTTCATTTTGAAGTTTTAATGCTAAAATGCGCCGCAATAAATAGCCAGACGAGATCAAGACAGATGTTTAACGTAAACGAATACTTCAACGGTAAAGTAAAATCTATTGCATTTACTAAAGATGGCGATAAAGCGACAATTGGAGTAATGGCAGCGGGTGAATATGAGTTCGGTACCGATACTATTGAATATATGACACTTGTCAGTGGTTCGATGGCTGTTATTCTACCGGGCGAAACCGAGTGGAAAGATATCGCAATTAACGAGACTTTTATCGTAGAAGCAAATGTGAAATTTCAGGTTAAGCTGAGTGAAGATAGTGCTTATCTTTGCGTGTATAAGTAAGCTAATAACGACCTGCTGATAGTTTTTTGTTAACATTATCAGCATCCGATTTAAAGCTTATTTCCAAGATGTAGGGTGGATAAGTGGAACGCATCCACCCTACAGGTACTTCAACTCAAATCTTTCCGCATCAAAATCATATCGTGATTAATCATATATCCTAGGGAAGTATAAAACCTTTCGGGAATGCTGTCTCTTTGAGTCATGAGATAGAGACGAGAAATTTTCATTTCTTGAAGTTTATGCTCAAGATATTTCATCAGTGAACTACCTACCTTGTTTCGCTGCTGATCTCGGCAAACACATATCTCTTTCAAATAGAAATAGTTGTTATCACATCCAATTTCTACATTACCCATTAAAAAGCCGATAATTTTATCTTGATGAACGACCTTAATCGCCACTGCTTTTGGAGAAACGAAAAAATCCAACAAGCGCTCAAAAGCATCTTCGATTTTCCACGCTTCATTCCAGGGCGGTTGTTTGAATGATTCAGCAAGTAATCCTGCGCATTCAAGCAAATCATCTTCATCTAAATCAGAAAAGGTTAAATCAGAATGACTCATAACTTCCTTCCTTTCACCCATTATTTTGAAATTTTCGCCCAAGTATCACGCAGCGTTACTGTTCGATTAAATATCGGTCTGCCTTCTGCTGTTTGTGCGAGGTCTTTGCAAAAGTAACCTTCACGTTCAAACTGGATCCCTTCTCCTACCGTTGCATCGGCAAGCGCAGGTTCTAAATAACATTGTGTTAGGGTACGCAAAGAGTCAGCATTAATATGTTCTTTAAAATCTTTACCATCTTTTGAACTATCTGGTGTTGCATGATTAAATAGACGATCATACAAACGCACTTCTGCTGCAATAGCATGTTTTGCAGAAACCCAATGGATCACACCTTTTACCTTTCGACCTTCAGGATTTTTTCCTAATGTGTCAGGATCATAAGTACAACGAAGCTCGATAACATTGTCATTATTATCTTTTATGATTTCATTGCATTTGATGACATAAGAGCTACGCAATCGCACTTCACCTTCAGGGATCAGGCGTTTATATTTCTTCGGGGGTATTTCTTCAAAATCAGCTTGATCAATGTATATCTCTTGACTAAACGGTAGGATTCGACGACCCATCTCTTCATTTTGCGGATGATTCGCCACTGAAAGCTCTTCAATCTTTTCATCAGGATAGTTTGTAATAACCACCTTCAGGGGATGTAACACTGCCATGCGGCGTGGTGCACTTTCATTGAGATCGGTACGAATACAATCTTCTAATACTGCCATCTCGATCATGTTATCCGATTTAGTCACACCAATACGTTGACAAAATTCTTTGAGCGCTCCTGGTGTATAACCTCGACGTCGCAAACCCGCAATGGTAGACATACGAGGATCATCCCAACCTTCGACAAGTCCTTCTTCTACCAATTGTGTTAACTTGCGTTTACTGGTTATGGTGTGTTCCAGTGTTAAGCGAGAAAACTCAATTTGCTGCGGATGAGCAGGTGTTTCTAAGGTATCAAGAAACCAATTATATAGTGGTCTATGGTCTTCAAATTCCAATGTGCAAATAGAGTGAGTAATTCC
>Ga0316204_10008388_pt1 | contig 14402 bp, 14 predicted proteins | sample 6monrhotite_MG_2_FD_205661 | JGI IMG/M metagenome (GOLD analysis project Ga0316204, IMG submission 205661) | Microbial mat bacterial communities from mineral coupon in-situ incubated in ocean water Damariscotta River, Maine, United States -... | ecosystem: Environmental > Aquatic > Marine >...
CTTTTCTTTGATTATCCATCGGGTCCGGGTGTGCCATACGCTTCGATCCTTTTCGCTGTTAAGGAATTAGTCATATGTTGCAGTGACCCGTTGAATCCATCACCCTTAATTTTAGAGGGTATTACCTTACCCGAGCGGAAAAGTCCACAGTCAATGGAATAGCTTTGATTTTTTGTTGACGTTTTTCGCGCGCCCTGGCCGCAGGTGTGTTGGATGTTTGCAGCCGCGCACTTTTTGGCTTACAGCGCCAAGAACTATAGTTTACATCAAACCGACATCAGCAATTTTGAGCACAACCTCTGCTGCCTAAGGCAGCTTATAAACAGATAAGTATTGCTCAAGTGAACAACGGTTTTCGATGTACTGAATGTTCTCGGATGCAACAGCCGAGGGGTTCTTGAGATAATGCGATCTGGAACGAGCCACAATGCTATGAAACTCTTTGTCCGTCTTATAAAAACAAAAATTATGCTCATTGGAGATTTCTTCAAACAGAGACCGTAAGACTTCAGAATATAACACAATCGCATAACAGCCATGCGCCAATGCTTCCAGTAGCGATACAGGCATAGCTTCCGCAGGAAATTTTGACGGAAACACGAAGTGTGTGACGCGGGAGAAGAATACCCGTTTATCATCGCCTGCTACACCATCTAGATAGATTTCAACCTTGTTTGGATGGCGGTCAGAAAATTCCTGAATCGCCCTTTCCAGGTGTTCCTTATTGTGAAATTTCTTGCAATATTTCGTCTTGGCGTATGGCACGGCAAGAAGAATTTTATCTACAAGATCATGCCTGAGGCAGCTTTCTGCAAGGTGAATGAAATCGTAAACGCCTTTTGCCTCGGCACCCAGCGACAGATAGCCTAATATGATTTCCTGGCTATGCCGTCTTTCTTGAATTTCTGCCAGACTTCCAGGAAACACAACATTCGATCTTTTCGAAAACTTTGCGCTAGGAATTGAATAGTATTTTGCTTGCAGGTCATTCAAACAAACCACCCGAACAGCCCGATCAAGGATGTGCTTTAATATTTTCTTCTTGAACGGTGCGGGTTGTTCAGTTGTATGCAGTTCAATGATAATATTACCTTTGGGCAAAATCATTAGAGAGCAGATAATTCGAACCAGGAAATACCAACTTGATCCAAGAGAGATAACTGTAAACTGATGCCCGGCGTGGCGCTCTCGGTGCAACGACCAAAAATATAGGCCAAGTCGCCAAAAGTGCTGTACCAGGTTGAGGTAATTTCTCCTGTCAAGCTGCGGCAACAATACTTCAACGCCGACATAGCCCTTTTTTAGCAGGCCTTTACGTGCCTCAACCATGCAATGGTATTGGCCGGAATAAGAATTGGGTTCGACGCCTATATAAAGATATTTATTTGCCATACACTGTATTTTTCTTGCTTGTTAAAGTCGCCAAATCAAGGTCAGAAATTGTCTCTCTTATCTCTTGTTTAAACTTTGAGTCACCTGCAAAAGTAAACCCTTTGGCAAATTTTCTTTTGAAGTCAAAACTCTCCGTTTGCTTGGTCTTCATTTTCTCGACAGTAAAAAGCTGTACCGTTTCAACAATTAGCTTTCTAGGGAACTCAGGGAAAATGCCTATTAATTTCATAGCCAATACGTCTGCATTACCTAGGTCTTCGAAGAGAATTAGATCTCCGTTCCATTTAGAGTAAAAATTCTTGTGGCTACGAAAAAATCGGGTCTTTTCTTCGAAGACCACTATTGTCTCAGAAGCATCGACAAGCCTGCGAGCTCGATGATAAATATAAAAGGATATCAGATTTTCGATGGGGTCCCGATACGTGACAATTATTTTCTCATGTTTGATATGAAAAAGGTTTCTCTCTCTGTGTGTTTTAATGATTTTTCTGCGTCTATCCAGTGGCCTTTTTAAAACCGACCAATTGCCGTATTCGTGAGCGTATTCATTTATTTCATCCACGGACATATCTTGTGACCCTTGCAAAAGGGACGCTATTATACTTTTCAAATACGTCGTACCTGTTTTTGGGAAACCGGCGATTAGTATATCAGTAGATCGATATAGCAACGCACTGAGGGGCCAGCAAATCAAAGCTCTGATCAGCCTCATCTCAAGATACTCCTTACGCTATTTTCGTAATGACTAACTGAATTCTTCTCCTGCAGTGCGCGGCATAGTGTTTCTACTCGTTGCAAAGCGGGTTTTTCGAATTTGATCAAGGCTTCGGCCATCTCTTCAATAGACTTTACTGAAATGACGACTTCGGGAAATTGATGAACATCAGAATTGTATCCTTGCAAGGCTTCATCATCAGTTATTATGGCCTTTCCGTATTGGAGTGCCTCCTGAATCTTGTTGATAAATCCAAATGGTTTGAAGGATGGACTGACGCATACATCTGCCCAAGAGTATTGATTTCTCAATACTTCAACATAGCCGAGCCTTTCAACTCGAAAACCAGCATTGGTAGTCGTAGCGTGAAGTTCCAAAATTTCCTGTCCGACCACTCTTAGGATGACTGGCTGGCTAGAAATAGTACGGTCCAAAACTGAGATTAATTTGGCGAGGTTATTTGCATATATTATGTCTATCTGCCCCACAAAAAGTATCTTCAGTGCCGCTTCACCTTTAGAGTCTTTGTTCGGGAGGCTAATTGTGCCCAAGGGAGCCGGATTCTTTAGTGCTATAAGTTTTGCCCTTGTTATGCGGCCGAAAATTTTCTGGAAGATCTTTTGATCGCTATCTGTCTGCAGCACGATTGTGTGATAAAATATTGCAACATAGGCTTCCAAAATGAAATACTTAAGAAGGCGTAATAAAAATGTTATCTTACCAAGGGCGGACGTTTCGTGGTTTCGCAAAATAAAATAGGCTCTGTAGGTAGAGCAATCACTTAAATGCGCAATTGACAAGTCGGGCCGCCGGGCAGTGCATTGCCGCGCCAAATCTCTAATTGGGTGAATTCCCGCCAAATTTTCGACGTAATGGACTGTTTTCTTCGGCGAAATTCTTGCAAGAGCCTGCCGGAAATAGTGCGAAGGAATATTCTCCCCGTACTTTTTTTCACAATTGGCGGTAGTCAGCATAAAAATTTCCCCAAGTAACATCATTTAGAATAGGTTTGGTGAGGCTGGCTTGTCTGCCCCAAAATGGTTCGGAAATGAACTTTCCCCAGTGATTTTTAGCCCTTGGCTCAATAATAAGCTCTGGTGCATAGCCTGATAGAACTTCGCTTACTCCGGCACCTGTTGAAACGATGGGCATGGTACCAAGGGACAAGGCTTCCAAGGCCACCATGCCATATCCATCTTCCAGGCTTGGTAAAATCAAATATTTGCTTTTTTCGTAGAAAGAAATCAACTTTTTTCTAGGCATTGTTCCGATGAAATCGACTGAATTAGAGGTGCCATAAAGTCGCTCGAGCCGGCGCCTGAAAGTTGAGTCAGACATAATCACCAAAGTCTTAAACTTGGTATTTTGAATTTGGGCTAAAAACCAATCGGCCCCTTTTCTCACTGTTGGCGCGGCCACCAACAAAAAATCGACGTCACGGTCTTCAAACGCACGCCCGTTAGATTGCCCAATATTGTTATAGCCAAGCGGTATTACAGATACTTTGCTGGTGACTTCAGGAGGAAAAGATTCTTTTACCAAGTCTGCGGGCGCCAATATATTAGCTGCAGCAGCGTATTCTTTTTTCATAAGTGCCCTTCGCCAGGAAGGGAGTAAATCTTGGGCAGGGCGTCGCAGCTTTAGCTTTTGACATTCTTGCCGGATCAGCTTGTCCTGAACATCACAATGCGTGCCGCTGCGTTCAATAATTACGGGGCATTTCTTTGACATTTTTTGAAAAAACATAAACGAAAAACCGCTCCACAAGTGTGCCCGCTTGAACCTGTGGTTCCGCAGTGCGTAGATGCAAATTAGTCCATGCAATTCATAGACAAAATGCGCAAAGAGCGGCAGCCGCAAGCGAAGAAAAACGCGCGGCAATATGTTGAAAAGTATTTTAGGAAATTGGAGCAATACCCGATCATTGGACCGAATTTCGGAATTGTTTACGTAGATGGTCCCGTCGCCGGTTTTCTTAGCTTGATCCCAAATATATGTTGCATGCCAATTCCAATATGCATAGATCAGCTGCTGCTTTGGAATATCCGCAGGCTTGGTCGTTGTAGTTTTAGCTAGGGTCATCAAGCTACCCAATCATATTTATAGAAACGCGTTTACAGGACACCGAGTGTGATTTGATAAAGAAACTTTAACTACAGTCACTCCGAATTTCCCAAACCTGAGGAACCGGTGCAACCAAGTTTTTGAAACTGAAATTCCTGTATGAGATTCAAGTATTGCCTATATTTGGATGGGAAAATGTACTTGAGAGCGACCTTGAAGATGAAGTTGTTGAGCTTGAAGAATGGCAAATACACGACTTTTTTAGACAGTCTGAACGCGATCCAGTCCACATAACTGCTGACAGGTAAGGGCACCTCGTCACAAAGATAATGGACCCCGCGGGCCTTGCTTTCTAAAGCCCCCCAAATATTGGTTAAGCTTGCTTCGATCGTCGCATAAGACTTGAATAGGTGGTCACTTCTTGGAAAGAAAATTAATTTTCCGAACGACAGATGTTTCATAAAGGTAAAGCGTGAAATATCCATGTCCAGCCCCCAAACAGTTGTTGGCCTTAAGTGGATTAGGGAGGTTAAGCGGCCCATTTCCTGTTCAAAAATAGTTTCAGCATTTTTCTTGGAAAAGCCGTAGATAGTCTGCGGGTGAAAGCCCTTCGATTGAGGGTCAAAGGGTTCTGCAAGCATTGAGGAGAAATTTATTACTCTTGATGTGTGGGCTGACTTTATGGCGGCGCAAATATTGGATGCCATCTCAATATTTGCGCCGTGGATTGACTGATCTCTATTTATGGTATCAGTTTCAGCTGCCATATGAATTATCACGTCGAATTCCGTGTCGCGGAAAAAATTATTGACTTGCTTTCTTAGGCGAAGGTCCAAAATAACATCACAAGTTGCGCTTGCTTCCTTGTCCAAGCCCAAGACATCATAGCCCAATTTTAGTAAAAACGGGTATAAATTTCGGCCAATGTAACCTGAGGACCCCGTTATCAATATTCGTTTATTCATAGTCCTTGGAGCCTTTCTAGGCATCTGGCAGCATTTATTTGTTGGTGTAAAGTAAGCGAGCCGGATGAAATATAAAACAGTAATCTTAATTATAACTCTTGTGTTCTACCCGAGGGAGTTTTCAAGAAACCTTGGAAGCGCGTTGATATCTTTTAGCTGATTAAAAGAACTATGGCTAAGGATCCTGGAAGGGGCCGGGCTTTGATCCACGCCTGACTCTACGTGGAAAAGACAATCGGCCTTGTCATAAGCTGCCAAAAGGTCTGACCATTTGTCGCCGACTGCAATGGACCAAACATTTTGATTTCCTATTTCAGCAAAAATTTCGTGAACCAACCCTGGCGCAGGCTTTCTACAGTTACAATGGTCGTTTGGGTGATGGTGACAAATTTTGATGCCTTTTAGTGTCAAGCCACATTGAGCGGCGGCATACCGCGTAACCTTCAGCGCTGTCTGCATGTCAAAGAAGCCACGGCCGATTCCAGACTGGTTCGTGAAAATGTAAATTTCGTCGAAAAAGTCGTTGAGAAACACAGCTGTCTTTTTCGTGCATAGCAATTCAACATTCTTTATGTCACCAATATAGCCTCGATCAATATTGATGACGCCGTCTCTATCCAGGAGTGCTATTTTCATCTGAAACGTCCAGTAACGCTAAAAACCACAAAAGCGCGAAAATAGCGTATTTTTTTCGCGTCCAGACACAGCCCCAACATCAATAACTTTAACCAAGCGACTAATTTCCCTCGCTTGCGAAAAGCCCTAAGGCCCCATCCCAGCAAGAAAACATTGCGGCCGCGTACGATCTGATTTGTTGCAATGCCAGCGCAGGAAAGCTCCGCTTCAACTGCCACCGATACAGTGACCAGTTCAGCAATTGTCATTGCACGGCTTCCCACCCAATCTTGCGTATTCAGAAAATAGGACCAATAGCGGGCGTTTGAGATCAGAATTCGTCCCTTATCAATAGAATTAGACAGTTTGAACCAAAGTATATCGTCTACCCATGGCTCAGACGATACCTTCATCGATTGGAGCCCGCCGATTTTATTGTAACTATCAGTATGAAATATTACGCCTCCGATCGCGCTACTCAAATTCCCACCAAATTTAGCTGCAACTAATTCATCAGCTGAAATCTCGTCAAAGCCCTCTTTGTCTTTGCTTACACAGGCCATGTTTTCTCGGTGGCGATTTTTGTAAAAAGACAAAAACAATAATTTTACGTCTAGCGCACCTGTTTTGGGGAGCTTTTGTACGAGCAGGTCGTCATCACCAATGATAAGGGTAAGAGGCGTTGTTGAAAAAGATACCGCCGTGTTAACTGAATCACAAAATTCAAGTCTTGGTTCCTTGGCGTATTCAACTCTGATCGGAATGTCAAAACCGTCCCAGGTTTTTTCCACTTTTTTGTCGCTATTAACAAAGATAACAACTTCTTTTAACTCGCTCCGGCGAGCAAATGTATTGATCGAATCCAGAAGCTCAATAAGGTAGCTGGCTCGGTTCCCCAAGATTGTGGGGATTATGATCGTTAAGTTATCAACTGACATATGCGATGTCTCATAATTCAAATTGAATGATTAAATATGTTATGACTGGCCGACCTCAATATATTCTGGCTGTACCATTATATAAAGGCCCATAAAGCTCGCTCAGGCTAGCGATTTTTTGTGACTCGTTGGAGCTGGCTTACTTGTGGACACACCCTTTCTTCAAGGGAGCCTTCTCAGGTCTAGGCGCAGCCCGGTTGAGGCTGAGGGCTTTCTAGGCAACGCATGCTTTTTCATGGAGTTTTCGTTCTGTTTCATCACTTTCTTGGCAAGCCTGGGCTGCCGTGGGGAATGTCTAATTTCGGGCATGGCTAGTCGTTGTGCCCTGCAAAAGCATATATAGAAACATGCTCAGACAGAAATAAGTCAGATGATAAAAATTAAGGCCTCCAAACACCGAAAGCGTTAACATAAGAGCGAAGGCTTTAGGATATGGCGATTTGCTATGCACCAGAGCCTTGATAAGAATGGGCAAAAGTGCGCCGGGTAAAAACCAGGAAAAAAAACTGGGCACGCCCAAGCAATATAATTGGCCAGGCAAGCTAGGACCGATGGAGCCACCAAAATTTATCCCGGTTTCATTCCTCAGTTCGCCGGAGAAAACCGCCCCCGGAGCCCAGAGCCAGTCTGCGGCGCTCCCGTGACATAACGCCTTGCCTTGAATTTCAAACAATGACCAGATTTCCAAAACCTCGATTCTTCGCAAAACGATCTGGACCAAGCTGATTTCTTTGTAAGCTATGGCGTTAGGGGCAAAAATTGAATATACGAAAACACCGATCGATGCATAGAATAGTATCAAAACGTATTTTCGAGATTTCCCACTGGCTACGCCCTGCAGCAATGAAATTACCGGCAAGAGTAGGAAAAACTTACTAAAGGTCACCAAAGTAGCCACGAAACAAAGTGCAAATAATAAGGATTGCTTCTTAATCGAAAGTAAGGAAATTGTAAGGGCACCCTTAATTGCAACAATACCATACCCTTCGATGTTCAAAGCGAGGCTAACACCAAGCAGTAGGATTAGTATCAAAGCTAGAGCGATATTCGTGATGCTATTGGTTTGTAATATCCCCCTCACCTTAATTGCTGGGAAAAGATTATAAAAATACTGCATATTGTAGGCCGATGAAAACGCTATTCCCGAACAAAAATATAGAATTTTTTCCAACGGAAAAAGAAATCCGCTTCGCACCAGTACCGAACTAAAGCTGCCGGCTATCTCATCGCCGATGTAAGCGCTCTTAAGATAGAAGCTTGTTAGAAGCGTAATGAGCAGCAAAGATCCCAGCTTCCAATTCAGCTTGGCACTAGATATGGGATTGAAATTCCGCATTAATTGGTGTTCTCCTTGCTTCAAGCTATATCTAAGCAGCGCTGTAAGATTAGCTGTGGTGCAATTCTTGGAATATGAGGTGGTAGTTTAACAGTACCTGTTCCTACAAAAAAGAGGATTCGTTTGGCCTTTAGCCAAGCATGGCGTGAATACGGTTTTGATCGTTAAGTGCTAGAAACAAAGGGTTCAGGCTATTGAGCTTAAAATTATCATGCTACAGCTTGTACCCTAAAAAAACCTTGCACCAAGATAAAAATAATATATTTGATAATGCTCAATTTTTTGTAAGAAGGGTAGCTAATGTTATTGTCGCCCGTTTTTGAAGCTTCCTTGGCATTTCGTTTGGAGGGTCAATTGGATCCCATGAGAACTAAGAGTATTGAATCTAGTTTTGGCAACATTACGGCATTTGTCGACGATGTGATAACCGACCAGATAAATGAATTTGGCAACCACACGAGACCTGAATTTGCGTTTGCTTTGTCTGTGATAGAAGCCGGGATGAATGTATTTGATCTTGGTGCTCATATTGGGACTTTTACTCTCCCTGCGGTTCAAAAAATGAGGGGGGTTGGGAATTTTTTATCCGTTGAAGGAAACCCCGAGACTTTTGACGTTCTTGTGGAAAATTGTTCTCAAGTAGCGTCAACGGCCCTAACCCATAAATTTGAAAAAATATTCGTCGCACCAGACCAAAATTACGGGTTCACCTTTGACGACAAAGATAGGGGCGCAGGCCATCTAGTGGCGCTGGAAAAAGAAGCGTCAGAAGATGATATATCAATCAAATCTCTCGATAAGTTGTGCGAAGATCATTTCTACCCAGATTTTGTAAAGATAGATTTGGAAGGCTCAGAATTTTTGTCGCTAGAGTCAGCTACGGAAATATTCAGCAACAATCCCATTTTGTATTTAGAAGTGTCTGAGCGGCAACTGAACCGCTTTGGTCACAGAATTCAACATGTCAATGCCTTCCTGGAGGCAAAAGGATACAAGTTTTTTGTGAATACTGGCGAAAGAAACGCAAAACATGATGTCTACAGTATTCGGGAAATACGATCGTTGAACCAATACAAGATCTTTTATGATGTGCTCTGTATACATGAAGACAGCGCTTTATATGGGAGCCTTACCAAGGCCGTTGAAAAAATAGGTTTATTGAAGAGCTGGCGCTATTATCTAAATTTGCGGCGCATCCTCAATTTTCTGAAACCACGGCTCTAAATATACTGGCGGTGATATTGGGTTTGATTTTGGTCAGCTAAAGGCTGCCTATTTGTTCTGGGTTAGAAACCAGTTGTTCAGTTTATTTTGCGAGGCTTGCTTCAGCAATCGGCACAAGAATGTAGGTTTCGGATATGTCTCTTTCAATAATAACAGTTGTCTATAATCGCAGAGATACAGTTGAAGAATGTTTTCAAAGCCTCAGGATGCAAACGTGCTCCAGCTATGAGCACGTAATCATTGATGGAGCGTCAACTGATGGAACACTTGAGGTTCTTGAAAGAATTAAAGATGAGCGGACAAATTTGGTTTCCGAACCGGATGACGGGGTCTTTGACGCATTAAATAAAGGGATCAAGCTGTCTTCAGGCGAGATTATTGGAATAGTTCACTCTGATGATGTGTTTGCTACCAGTACAGTTTTAGAGCGGGTGTTAGAGGCATTTAGTGACCAAACAGTTAATGCCGTCTACGGAGACTTGAACTACGTGAAAGCCGATAACTTGATGCAAGTGATACGGCATTGGAAGGCTGGCCCCTTTCTTCCCAAGAAGTTAAGGCGCGGCTGGATGCCACCTCACCCCACTCTGTTTTTACGCAAAGAGGTTTTTGAGAGTTTTGGCATGTATGATACGAAATTCTCCATTGCAGCTGATTATGAGGCTATTCTACGGTGGTTTACTCAGCCGAACTTTAAGGCTGTTTACATCCCTGAGGTACTTGTAAATATGCGGGTGGGTGGTCAAAGCAATAGTTCGATAAAAAACCTGATCATAAAAAGCATGCAAGACTTTCAGGCGATACGGAAAAACAGGATGGGCGGGCTCGGCGTATTGGCCCTTAAGAATATATCCAAAGTCTCTCAGTTTTTCCGCCGATAGCGGATTTTTATCCTGTCCTTGGATCAAATGCTTTGCAGATATTTGAAGTGAAAACCTGCTATTGCAGGTGCCTCTAAAGGGAAGATATATGTCGGCTGTGGCGATTACTCTGTTGGTTTTTTTTAAATGAGATTTTGGCTGGTTTTAGCCCACTTTTCCGGGAACGGAAGCTGCCTTCTCTTTTACTAGAATAAGGTGCTCAACAAGTAGGTAATTGAGCATGTTTAGCGAAAAGGACAGCCCCAAAAAGTACATATCTCCTGCGTCAGATAAACTATACAAAATTATCCCCAGGCACAGCGGGATCAACATTACTTTTGATCTTCGCTCGCCATTGAATTTTTCAATATGAATTAGTCCACTTGGGCCCAGACTAAATACCGTCACCAAGTAGGTCAAATAGCAGAAAATTACACTTGAGAGTACAAATGAGAGGTGGCCCTGTTGGTGGGCGATCAAAATTATGACCAGTTGCAAAGCTAATATGAAGCCTAAAACCCTGAACCGCTTTAGCCGTTTTGAAGTGGACTGTTGTATAGATTTCCCGCGCAACATATACCAATAATTGGAATTGACGTAGGCGATTAGCGGGATCATTGCTCTCGAAAAAACGGCATAGTAGTTTGCATATTCCGCCAAGAGTACTTTTTCCGCCAAGAGTATATCGAGACGCGCCAGGATCGCACCAAAACATGCAATAAAATATAAATTCAGATCAATGCGTGCGCCCTTGGGATGGTGCAATAATAATACGCCGGAAAATGTGTATCCGAATACGTATATTACCGTAATAGCCGCGACGATAAATGATAATGCTGCATGTAGTTCAGTGATTAAAACTAAATCAATATCGCCAGCATAAATGGAATATATCGCAAACAGAAATAACAGGATTGGTCGAAGGCTGTATTCAAGTAAATCGCCAGCTAAAATTTTACCGTCTACTCTTAACAATAATGCCAAAATTGCAATGCCCTGAGATATTCCGAGAGCAGCGATGAAATAATTTCCGTAGAAAAAACCACCGCAAGTGCCTGCGATGCCACAGAGAGCAGAAAGCAAAGCGAGTTTTTGCTTGTCTTGCTGAGACGCGTCTTTGGATATTATGCGTAAATCCAAACCAAATCGAAGGAAAAGGGCTAGGATTGTCGCTTCAATATAGTCAACGAGGATGATCGTGGTTGCCTCTGCGTTCACAGAGTTGAGCAGCAGTATCCAGCTGGCGGTAAGCAATGGGCCACCAAGTCTTATGCCGAATCCCAATAGTCTGACTTTGTTCATCGTTTACCTTCATTCATGGCCATCAATTTCATTTTACGATATAAATGTAGTTGGTAGCAACACTGTGATAACTAACCGGGTTTTCATAATCCAGAAATGAAGCTCTGTGAATGAAATTAAGAACTTGTGTCTAATTTTTCGGGTTCTTTGACACCGAATTTACCGTCTTAAATATACATATTTTAGTTTCCATGCGTAGGAGCAAACCCTTCGTCTTCAGACGGATAGCTTAAACAAAAAGCAAACAATCTATGATATTCACTCCATATTACAGTGGTTGCCACACAGTTTTTCATCACCGGTATCATCTCGTTTGGATCACCAAGTGCCGGTACAAGGTGTTGCACGGTGCTGTGCGTGAACGGTTCGCGAGATTGTCCGTCAGGTATCAGCGAGCCTGATATTAGCATTGTCAGTGGTGTTCTATCCATTGTCCATGTGCATATGTTTGTATCAACCCCGCCGCACCATAGCGTGAGCAATGTTATGTGACGAATCAAGGGCCGTTCCTCCCGCAAAATCCAGATGGAGTTCCCCGCATTACGCCAGAGATACTGGGGTCGTCGCTTCTGGACTCAAGGCTACTTTTGTACAACAAGCGGACTGGTGACGGATGACATAATACTTCAGTACATTCAAAATCACGCACTAAAGTTCGGGCAACTCTTTGCCGCGAGAAATGGCGCGTAGCCTATATAGAACCATCGGTAACTTCCCGGGACCATCCCTCCAAAATCAACAATGTTTACTGCGTGTCTGGAGAGGGAAAGTTTGGACAAAATCGATAAAGTTCATTTTCATGACGGGCTCGACAGTAAGAGGCCCTATGAGGCCAATAAGCAAGGTTTTGTGTCCAGCGAACATCATCAGCAAGGGACTTTAAATTGGAATTGGTTCGGGCAGTACATGTAGCAATTATAGATAAGTCAATTTGGCATTTATGGGGTGCAGATAATTCGGGGGTGGTTAGATTAATATGGCGGCGAAGTTATTAGCCGCGTATAAAGATTTAGGAATTTTACAAAAATCTACATATTGGGACTGTGAAGAAAATGAAAACTGCATTGGTAATGGGGGCTGGCGGCTTTATCGGTAGCCATCTGGTGAAGCGTTTAAAGTCGGAAGGTTTCTGGGTTCGTGGCGTTGATCTTAAGTTCCCGGAATTTGATGAAACACATGCAGATGATTTTGTTGTCGGTGATCTGCGCGAGCAAAGCATTTGCCGTGGGGTGGTGGATCGTTGTTTTGACGAAGTATATCAGCTTGCTGCTGATATGGGCGGCGCTGGCTATATTTTCACAGGCGAAAATGACGCTGACATTATGCATAACTCAGCGACCATCAATCTCAATATGGCCGACGTTTGTCACAAGCGGAATATCAAACGTGTCTTCTATAGTTCGAGCGCATGTATGTATCCGGAGCACAACCAGCTGGACCCTGACAACCCCAACTGTGCTGAAGAGAGCGCCTACCCGGCCGCGCCTGACAGCGAATACGGCTGGGAGAAGCTATTTAGCGAGCGCTTGTTCCTTGCCTATAACCGCAATCACGGCATGGTAAACCGGGTCGCCCGCTATCATAATATTTTCGGCCCAGAAGGCACATGGACCGGCGGCAAAGAAAAAGCGCCAGCCGCCATTTGCAGAAAAATCGCCGAAGTGAAAAGCGGTGACGAGATCGAAATTTGGGGTGATGGCACCCAGACCCGCTCGTTCCTATATATCGACGAATGTTTGGAAGGCACTATCCGCCTGACCCGTTCGGATTTTGAAGGGCCAGTCAATTTAGGCTCTGACGAGATGGTGTCTATCAATCAGCTGGTTGATCTGGTCGCCGATATTTCTGGAAAAACGATTAGCAAGAACCACATCCTGGGTCCTTTAGGCGTGCGTGGACGCAATTCGGACAATAATCTGATTGAGGAAAAGCTGGGATGGCGGCCAAGTGCTACATTAAGGTCAGGACTTGAAAAGTCCTACGAGTGGATTGAGCACCAGGTAAATGCAAACAGCTAGAGGCCAAGTGCCCATCTGGATTTTCCTCATCAAATTCCGTGGCGACAGAAAAATTCATGGGGAAGTAAATTTGGCGTGTAATGGTATGTCATGTTGAGCGGGATTGTCGCGGGATTGAGAAAGTTAATGCTTCTTGCGGGTTTCGTTGCAAATAATGCGGTTCTTCTTATCTGTTAGGATAGCCTTGACCTGAACGGTTGCGAATGCGCATTCTGGAATTGTGTATTGGGACTCGAGAAAGAGGAGTTCACGATTCTGATGATACAAATCAACACCACCGAAGCCACTACAGCTTTCTCAATCGTCGGCGCTAGAAGACTGGCCTATTCAGATCGCAATTCAAAATATAATAAATTAGGCGAAGCCTAACAATTTGCGTTGCTTGCCCCAATCTGCCGGAATTTCGCTTAACCGCCTCAGACGATTGGCATTTAGCAGTGGCGGCTGCCGTCCATCAAGTATTGCCGTAATAATGTCCGGGGCCAGATATATGAGCCGGATATTCTTGCTCATGTCGGCCTTATCAATTTCGTGGTGCTCAGCGAGAGTGCTCTTATAGTCTCAAATTCTCCTGAGTGTAAGTCTTTGGCCCTCAGATGTGCTTTCGCGATAAGTTGAATCAGTTTTTTGTCAGGTGTCTGTAGATTCCGATGTTGGCTGGGCAAGATCATTTTCAGTCCCTTGATCCCTTTTTTGAGCTGAATCGGAACATTGGTTTCTTTTGTTCCTACAAGCTCGTCAAGTGCACCCTCTGAACTCGCGGCTATATTTGTATAGGCAATTATGCGAATCTCGGTGTCTTTCATCTGGATTCTTTTAACAAGGCCTCGGAGCGCATTCAGTTGTTCATGTGGTGTGCTGGACTTTAATGCTCTTATGCGGCCAAGTCTTTAGGTAAACCCCCTAAAATTAAGGGTGATGGATTCAACGGGTCACTGCAACATCATCTCCAGTTTATTCGAGGGTGTTTTGA
>Ga0316204_10008389_pt1 | contig 14402 bp, 13 predicted proteins | sample 6monrhotite_MG_2_FD_205661 | JGI IMG/M metagenome (GOLD analysis project Ga0316204, IMG submission 205661) | Microbial mat bacterial communities from mineral coupon in-situ incubated in ocean water Damariscotta River, Maine, United States -... | ecosystem: Environmental > Aquatic > Marine >...
TTGGCCGTTCTGTCATAATTCCGTGCGGCGATATCTAAACGTCTTTTCAGTCTGGTCGGTGTACTATGCCAGACCTGATTGGTGTTGGATCCGACCGATTGGCTGTCGATTCAGCGTGTTGCCCTCATCTCGGGACGCATCCAGAAATCAAAACACAGACCATGGCGACGCCGCAGTTGGTAATTGTGATTTTAGAATACGGGACCGGGTGCGGCAATAACAGTGTTCCCGGAGCATTGTCGCGGGGCAATCGCTGTGACTGTCAATGTCGCTGCCGTCGATAATAACAGCATAAACGCGACGTTGTCACGGATCATGGACCGGGTTGTCCGATCCGCATTCAAACTCAAATCGGACTATTGACGGCGGCGCATTTGCTACATAAACTCGCACTCAGCTTCGCAAAGTGTGGTGCCTGTAGCTCAGTTGGTTAGAGCGCCGGATTGTGGTTCCGGAGGTCGCCGGTTCAATTCCGGTCAGGCACCCTTTTTCATTCTATGGGGCTTTCAAAGTCTTCGCGGCCACGAATATGGCTTGTTTTGTGGTTTTTGCGGAGTGCCGGCTACGCCTTGGCGGCCCGCTCACGCTTCTCTGCAGCGACGGCAGGACCCAAACTGACCATCAGGCAGTGCTCCGGTTTGTTCCGTGCGACACAACGATTGCGCAACGCGGCGGTCGCTGTGCTTGACAAACTGATCGCCGAAATCGAGCATACACACCCAGCTGCCGCCGAGGACAACCTCAAATAGAGGCGGCGGCGATCAGGACTCACAGCGGATAGCAATTGGGGACAGCAATTGGCCATCGCCATGCGGACCGGCAAGTTCTCCATGGTCGCCCGCTACCCGCGGTTCAACACACACATTTCCCGGCACTCATCGCCGTCTATTGATCTCAGAGGTGAATTCTATGCAACTTACGGACAAGGTCATCGTTGTCACTGGCGGCGGCGACGGGATTGGCAAGGCGCTCTGCCTGCGGTTTGCGCAAGAAAAACCACAGGGCATTGTTGTCGCCGATCTCAACGAAGCGGCGGCCGCCAAGGTGGCGGATGAAGTCGGTGGTTTGGCTGTTGCGTGTGATGTGGGTGAGGAATCGCAAATCGTGCGATTGGTCGAAGCGGCCAACGCTAAGTACGGGGCGATTGATGTCTTTTGTTCCAACGCCGGAATCGCCACCGGCGGTGGTGTCGATGCGACCAACGAAGAATGGCAGTCGATCTGGGATGTGAACCTTATGTCTCACGTCTATGCGGCACGGGCTGTTTTGCCGCAGATGATCGAACGGAGCAGTGGCTACTTGTTGAATACCGCCTCTGCCGCGGGACTGCTCACGCAGATTGGCTCTGCGCCTTATGCTGTCACCAAGCATGCAGCGGTGGCCTTGGCCGAATGGCTGGCAGTGACGCATGCTGACGACGGCATCAATGTCTCCTGCCTCTGCCCTCTGGGGGTCCGCACGAAAATGTTGGAGAACTCCGGCGAAGTTCGGCCGTTGCTCGAGTCCGACTCGCTGGGCCCCGACGAAGTCGCCGAGGCGGTCGTTCGAGGAATGGCCCAAGAGAAATTCTTGATCCTGCCGCACGAAGTCGTAGCGACTTATGTGCAACACAAAGCGGGCGACCCCGACCGGTGGTTGCGAGGCATGTCCCGATTGCGAAAAACGATGCTCGACACGGCAGGCAATTGATTCAGCAGCGTCTCAATGGCGTCTCAGTCGACGTACACAAACTCATTGAGATTGAATAGCACTAGGCAAAAAATCTGTCAGCGCCGCTGCGTGGAATCGATCGCTTTCCCCGGCGGATGGGCGCTGGATACGAACGACGGTCGGAATGGCAATTTTTTTTGTAAACGTAACGCGTCGTCGCTCAGAAATAATACGGCTATCGCGGACTCCTCAGCGGTTGGCGGGCGGCCCAATACGCGGCGATAACATGCGGAGACTTGCCGCGCCGACTCCGGTCCCGACGTGTCCAGTACGCGCCCGGCCAACGATTATTAAGCCGTCAAAGAAAACTCGGATTTGAGTAGTCTGAGCGTCTGCGGTGCGATGGTCGATCGCATTCGTCGTCCAACCAGCATTGGGAACGAAAGGAACCTCCAGGCGGCGGAGCTGCACCTTGCCGAAACACTCGGGGAGCGGCTGTCCGGCGTATTTTTGAAGTTTCGGTTTGGGGGCGAATAAATCGATGTGGCTCGGGCCGCCGTGCATGAACGGATAGATCATGCGCTGCACCCGCGTCCGGAAATGCGGTTTCGAAGAGGCGAGCGCGTCGCTCGGATGACTCTTACCGGCGTCACTTAGTATGAGCGAATTTTACTGATCTAGAATGGCGCGTAATCGCAACCGCCCTCCGCATGGAGCAGAAAACCCCGCCGCATGCCGGTTCCTGGCAGGATTTGGGCTGGTTGCGAGGTCTTGATATCGTTTACGCTGTGAGGATAAAGATCGCCGATTGGATTATGAAAGAATATTGCGGAGATTGCAAAATTTCACAGGCATGGAAGGCTGTCGAGTTTGAATAATCGACGAACGTGACATAGTCGCGGGCTGTCGTTCTTCCGCGGGGGCTGGAATTTGGCAATGCTGAATCGAGTTACCTAAGCAGGCGGAAACCATTTTGGTGAGGCATTCGTTGTTGAATCGATTTGACCAAGTGAGGAGTACAATCCCGTGTCGAATGTCACTTCGGAAAATTACGGATCGAGTTCGGATGTTGAGGAAATCAACGCGGCGCGCAACGGCGATGCGATTGCGCTTGGAGCAGTATTGGAGGCGTGCCGCTATTATTTGAGATATATTGCGCGAAAGGAGTTGGGCCACGACTTACAGGCCAAGGAAGACGCGTCCGATTTGGTTCAGGTAACCATGATGAAAGCGCAATGCAATTTTCCCGAATTTCAAGGGGGAGATCGCGAGGCGTTGCGGCAATGGTTACGAAAAATCTTGCTCAATACGCTCAAGGATCTGTACCGAAAATATGAAGGTGCGGAACAGCGTAAGGTGTCTAAGGAAGTGCAACTCGACAACAGTTCGCAAAACCTGCGGATCGGGGAGTTGATCGCGGATGATTTGACGCCGAGCAAGATTATTATGAACGATGAGCGCGAAGAGGCGTTGACGAAAGCGCTCGCGCGCTTGCCCGACGATCAACGCCGCGTGATCTATTTGCGGTCCCGCAAGCACCTAGGTTATCTCGAAATCAGCAAAATCATGAACCGGTCCGCCGAAGCCTCGCGGCTGTTGTGGACTCGAGCGGTGGAACGATTGGCTGCGGAGTTGCGATAGGAGTGGTAACGCCGGACGGTCGCCTAGCATTGAGGCGCGTCGTCTTGCTCCCGAGATTTCCGGACGTAAAACAAACGCAATCGCCTCTTGAAACGATTTTTAGAGACGACGGTCGTTAGGCCTGTCTGGCCCTGGGGATCGAGAAACCGATTTGCGTTCCGTTTCCTGCTTCGCTTTCCAAGGTTATATTTCCAAAGTGTTGCTCAATAATCGAACGGCAAAGCCCCAGCCCGATTCCCAGTCCGTTGGATTTGGTCGTGTAAAACGGTTCGAAGACCAACAATTGAATTTCGGCAGGAATTCCCACTCCGGAATCGGAAATCGTAGCATGCAGGAATTCATCGCCGTTGGTAGCTGTTTCCACGCAAAGTTTGCGCTTGCCGGGGTGACCGGCCATAGATTCAATCGCGTTGAGCAACAAATTCATGATTACTTGTGAAATTAGCGTGCGGTCAGCGACGACCATCGGCGAAGCGGCCTGCAATTGAAGACTGATTTCGATCTCTTCGTCTTCCGCCTGTTTGCGGACAAACTCGGCACCCATGGTGAGCATTTCGTGCAGGTCGAGAATTTCGAGTTCGGGCGCTTGTTTTTTGCTGAAATTTCGGGCGCGGCGGGTAATGTCGTTGGCCTGAATCGCTGTCGCGGCGATTTGCTTCATTAGTAGAATGAGTTCATCGGGCGTGATGCGGTCGTTCTCCAACCGATGCACACAGCCGTTCGCATAATTCGCGATGACGGTGAGGCGTTGTTGGATTTCGTGGGCTAGGCCTGCTGCCAATTCACCCATGGCAGACAGGCGATGTGCATGTTCCAATTCATCAGGCACAGGCAAACACTCTTTTTTGGGGGCGACGGCTAACATGACTTGCCTCCACATAGCGATGGCAGTTTTGGCGGGGGATAACTGCAAGGACCTTACTGGCGTAGTTGGATAGGGGAATACCAGTGGTTTCATCTACCCCTCTATGTAACTAGACGTAGCCCCAGTTCATTCTGTACGGGAATTCCCTGTGTTTTTGCGAAAAACACTGGGGTTAGAGTGATTCGCTGCGATTTAGTGCCATCACAGTAAGGACTTACAACTATTGCCAATTTGTTTCGGTATTGCTAACAATCAAGGCCTTATGAGCGCAGCGCTGTTTATCTCTCAAAACACGAAAAACCTGCTGTTGCGGCCATAAGCTCGCTGCGCCGGGGCTTTTGCGGTTTTAGCTCAACGACGCGATCAGGATGCCCGTGGCAACCGACACGTTGAGCGAGGTGACGCGACCGCGGGGGGTTAGACGGCAAACGGCGTCGCAGTTCTCCAGCGTCCGACGTCGCAAGCCCTTTTCTTCGTTGCCGACGACCAACAACCAGGGGCGGTCCCGATCGACCTCGGCCAAATCGGTCTCGGCATGCTCCGATGTCCCCAGAACCCACAACCCGGCGGACTTTGCTGTTTCCAACGTACGGCTCAGGTTGGTTTCCAGAGCGAAGGGGACATCGTCCAATCCACCGGACGCGACATCGTAAACGGTAGAATTCAAGGGGGCCGAACGGTCTTTGGTCACGACGACGCCCTGCACACCAAAAAATGCCGCCGAGCGGAAAATTGCCCCGACGTTGTGTGGGTCTTGCAGGCAATCTAGGGCCAGCCACACGCCATGCGATTCCCCTTCCTCTCGCGTTTTGGCCTTCCTGAACAGATTCTTGATTTCGACCGATTGGCGTGGCTGGACGATTGCTTCGCCAGCGCCGGTTCGCCCCCCTTCCTTGGCAGCACCCGCTTTGGGCCGCCGACGGGACTCCCGCCGTTCGGCACCATGAATGACTGGTATCCGTTGTTCTTCGGCGATTCGCACAACATCGGCCCACGCTCCCGATGGACGGTCGGTCGTAATCCGAACTTCGCTGACATCCTTGGGACGTGTTTCCAAGGCTGCCAGAACACTGTGGGGGTTTCGCAGGTGGAGTGGCACGGTTTGAGTGGGGGCTCCAAATATGTTTATCGCGGGAAACTGCGTCGCAGCAGAGCGGATCGCTAGGGTAATCGCCGGATGTTAGCGGATTCCCGTTGCAATTTCATCCGCCGGCCATCAAATTGCAGGGGCATCGCTATGGAGGATTGCGAGGCGATGTTGAATCGCCCCGCTTTGGCAGAGACGCCGCTGGCACTGGCAAAGCGATTTGCCGGCACTGTTCGTCGATCATGGGGCCGGCCCAATGAATACACCCTATCCGATCATGACCCTTTTAATTGCATGGGATCAGGAGAGAGTTGATGGCACTGCCGCCGAATGACATGCCAATGGATTCGCTGGAGGAATGGGATGAGGATGTCCGACGCCGTTATCCGGAACCGGACATGCCGGCGGACGCCCAGTTTGCGGATTCGCAAGCGGAATCCCATGACTTTCGCAATTATGAGGAGGGAACCCGTGACGGTGTGCGCGAGTTCTATCGCCAAAACCACCGGTACCAAACGCTCGATTTTGTGCGGAAAATGCACAATAAATACCTGCCGCTACAGCAGCGGAAGATGGGCATTTGGGAAGCGATGAAGCAGCTTTCGGAAATCATTGACGTCAGCGATCCCGATACTGAAATGCCGCAGATCGAACATGCGATTCAATCAGCTGAAGGGATCCGTAAGGATGGACACCCCGATTGGTTCATACTGACTGGGCTGATTCACGATTTGGGCAAGGTGCTGTGCCTATTCGGCGAGCCGCAATGGGCGGTGGTGGGGGATACGTTTCCTGTTGGATGTGCGTTTTCAGAGAAGATCGTGTTGTCGGAGTTATTCGCCGAGAACGACGATATGCGCGTGCCGGGCTATCAAACACCTTGCGGTATCTACGAGGAAGGCCTTGGGTTAGATCACGTGCTAATGTCCTGGGGACACGACGAATATCTGTACCAGGTGGTCAAGGACTATTTGCCGCTCGAGGCGCTGTATATAATTCGGTACCATTCGTTTTACGCGGCACACCGGGAGCGGGCTTACGGTCACCTAATGGATGACCGCGACGACAAAATGTTTCGCTGGGTTCGTAAGTTTAATCGTTACGACCTATACACAAAAGCGGATGAACGCCCTCATCTGGACCGGCTGCTGCCGCAGTATGAACGGCTCGTGGCCCAGTTTTTTCCTGAGGAATTGCAGTGGTAACGCAAATGCGACCTTCGTGAACGGCATTCGGTAACAACGCCCAATTCGTGGAAGTCGTGTTGGTATCTGGAGTTGGGGCGTCTTGAAACTGGGGTCGCACTTGACAGAGAACGACCTGTCGATTAGGCTAAATGTCGTATCAAGCGATGTTGAAGTGTTCCAAACTTGAAGGACGCGTCGATGTAAGAATTGTCCCATGCCGGAGGGGCAGTTTTTCGATTGTTCACCCTCCTGCCGGTACCTACCGTTGAAACGAATTTCGTTCTCTGCCGAGGCGATAATTCGACCTGAGAATTCTGCTAAAGGATCTCCTTCCATGCTCTCATTCTACGGAAAGAAGCAGCGCCTCTGCGATGGCGTTTCTCGCCGGGAGTTTTTGAAAGTCGGTGGATTTGCCGCCGGTGCACTCGGTGGGTTTGGCTTACCGGAACTTTTGCAAGCGGAAGCCGCTGCGGGAACCGGTTCGTCACACAAATCAGTGATTCACATTTTCCTGGGAGGCGGACCGCCGCATCAGGATATGTGGGAGATCAAAACCGAAGCGCCGAAAGAAATTCGGGGCGAGTTCAATCCAATTGACACAAATGTGCCGGGCATTCAAATCGGCGAATGTTTTCCCAAAATCGCAGCCATGATGGACAAAATGGCCGTGATTCGTTCGGTAGTGGGCTGTTCGGGGGGACATGATTCGTTTCAATGTTTCAGTGGTTGGAATCGGCGGTCGCTGAGCTCAGTTGGTGGACGCCCCAGTATCGGCTCGGCGGTGGCCAAACTCAAAGGCCCGGTCGAACCGGCGGTGCCTGCGACCGTCGCACTGGCCGCGAAAACTAGCCATGCGCCATGGTCGTATCCGGGAGGTCCGGGCTTCCTGGGGGCCGGCATGAGCCCGTTTCAACCGGATGGCGAGGGCATGGCCGATTTGAAGCTGAACAACGTCTCACTCGATCGGTTGTCGGATCGCAAGAGCTTGCTGAAAGGGTTGGACGGTTTGCGGCGCGATGTCGATGCCTCAGGCATGATCAACGGCATGGATGCGTTCACGCAAGCCGCGTTTGGCGTGCTAACATCAAGCAAACTGGTCGACGCGTTGGATGTCAGCAAGGAAGATCCCAAAATCCGCGCACGATATGGCGATGGAAAACCCTACAAATATCAATACGACGGTGCACCGACTTGCAATGACCATCTTTTGATCGCCCGCCGATTAGTGGAAGTGGGTGTTCGTTCGGTTACGCTTTCCTACGGCCGCTGGGACAGCCATGGAGCGAACTTTGACCTCGTGCGGCATCACGGCACGCGTCTGGATCAAGGGGTGGCGGCCCTGGTGCAGGACCTAGACGAGCGCGGCATATTGGATGACGTGACGATTGTGGTGTGGGGTGAATTCGGTCGCACGCCGCGCATCAATCCGGGAGCCGGACGCGATCACTGGCCGCGTGTCAGTTGTGCATTGCTGGCTGGTGGGGGAATGCGAACCGGACAAGCCATCGGCGCAACCAACCGACTGGGAGAATACGCTCAGGAGCGTCCGGTCGACATGCAGGAGGTGGTCTCCACAATTTACCACAACCTGGGCATCAACCCGATGACTACCACTCTCCAAGACCCGACAGGTCGTCCGCAGTTCCTGACCGACATTCGCGAACCGATTCGTGAATTGGTCTAAAACAGCGGCCCAGATTCCTGCTACTGTGAATTCAAGTCACCCGCCCCGGAGCGATTCGGCGGCGGGTGTTTTTAATCGCCAGCGCCAACTTCCATTGTATAGGCCATTTGAATGATCCGTGTTTCGTGCCGCTGATGGGCGGTGAGCATGGTCATCCATTGCCGCAATTCTTGGCGAAGACGTTCAGCGATCTCGTCGAGGTCACGCCGTTGCTCGATCTGATTTCGGAACAGGTATAACTCATCGAACAATTCTTCACGCTGCTCGTGCAGGACATCGACTTGCCGCGACCAATTGGGGAATTCCTCCAGCACTGCCCCCAGATATTCGCCGCCATCATCATTCATATCGCTGGGAAGTGTATCCAATAGAGCGTTGAGCACCGCAAGCAACCAGCGGCGCGTATCGCGATTCGGAGGTTCTTCCAGCAGGTCGCGCAGGTCGCCCAGGAGAATATACTCCAAGGCCATGTTCTCTCGGTTCGAGCGATTTGTGCTGTGATCAAACGAGTGTGACATTACCTGTCCTCCTTTGTTCCGACTTTCCACGATCGGCAACCCAGGCGACTGGTCGTGATCGTTTGGCAAATCAACCACCCCACCGCATGCGCAACCGGTAAGGACAATTGGCAATAATTCCCCGTCGGCGACGTTCGCCTGGGGCATGAGTTCGTAGCGGGGCCATCGTGAGGAGCAAAAACAGTTGTTCCCGCCGGACGACAACTTCGGCCATACGATAAATCTTGCCGATCTTTTTGCCGCTACGAGTCCGTTAACGTGAAATGCGAATCTAGAGGTGTGTGGTTTGGAAAAGGGATCCACTCTTTTCCCAAAGCTAAGGAATAGGATAAGCATCGCTGATTCGTCTGTCAAATTTTTTTCTGCAGGTGTCACTTGAGTCTACGGACGCGGGGCTTATTTGGGAGACGCGTCGCTACTTGTTAAATGTGCCAGGGCGGGATGGTCGTCACACCGCTCAGCGGTTATCCTCTTGGTAGGTTTTGAGGCTGATGTGAACACCGCTGAGGGAACGCGATTCAGTGCCTTTGCTGCTTGACTTTCTGCGTGGGACTCGATGTTTTTGCACTGCCGCTAGCGAAGTCGGTTTTGTAATTCCTATCTGTGTTTGTCGTTCGCAATTTCGATGCCCGACTGTGATTGTACTGAGCCCTTGAATTGATTCAGAAAGACGACTCAGAACGCACCGTTGGTTATTGAAAAAACGGCGGCGAAAACGGACGTCGCAACCAATTTGTAACGATCGCGATCTGCTTGGGAAGGGATGTCAAATGCTGCACAATCGGTTCGTCCTGGGTTTTATGTTGGTCGCCGTCTCCGTTGGCATTTTTGGACGTGACGCCGTCGCAAAGGAGAACAACGTCAAGGTCGGTCAAAAAATCGAATTGTTGACGTTTAAGGACATTCGGTTTTTGCCGCGGTCGCTGAAGGATTTCGGCGACAAGAAGGCCGTGGTCTTCATTTGCGCCAATACCACCTGCCCGCTGGTCAAGCGGTATCTTCCCACGATCAAGCGGCTAGAAGAAAAATATCGCGGCGACGGTGTGCAATTCGTCTTGATGAATGTTGCGGCGAGCGATTCGTTTTTGGACATGGCGGAATTCGCGGTGCAATACGGAATCGACTTTGCCGCAGTGAAAGACGCCGATGGTTCCTGCGTGGCGGCATTGGGCATGACACGGACGCCGGAGGTCGCGGTCTTAGATGGCCAGCACCATTTGCAATACCGGGGGCGAATCAATGACCAATATCGCATTGGCGGCGCACTACCTAACGCGATGCACGAGTATCTCGCCGACGCTATCGACGCGGTCCTCAAAGGCGAATCGGCCGCCGTGCCGCAAACGCCGGTCGACGGATGTTTGATCACATCACCGACGGCCGTGAAGCCGGACGACACCATTACCTTTGCCAAGCATATTGAGCCGATCATCCGCAAACATTGTGTGGAGTGTCATCGCCCGGGAACGGAGGCTCCCTTTGGATTGACCACCTACGATGAGGTCGCCGGTCAAGGCGAGATGATTGTGGAAGTGGTTGCTGACGGGCGGATGCCGCCACGATTCGCAGGGCATCAGTTTAAGGAATTCTACAATTTACGGGAGATGACTTCCCAGGAACGGGGACTCATCGAACAGTGGGTCGTAGCGGAAATGCCGCGCGGGACCTACGATGGGATCCAGCCCCCGGCAGCTGTCGAGCCGGTTCCGGAAGGTTGGGTGATCGGCGAACCGGATCTGGTACTGACGATGGTGGAAACGCACAATCTGCCAGCCGATGGATATATCGATTACAAATATGTGACCTTGCCACATGTTTTCACCGAAGACACGTGGGTGGAGTCCATTCAGATTCTGCCGGACAATCCCAGTGTGGTGCACCATTGCAACATCCTCTCGATTCCCGTCAGTGGCAATTTGCGTAATGCGGGATTCATCACGGGCAAGGTTCCCGGGTCGGGACCGCTCACGCTCGCAAACGGTGTCGCCCAGCGGATTCCGGCCCGCAGCGTATTGGCGATGCAAATTCATTACACCTCCACTGGCAAACCGGAGCAGAGCAAAATCTCCGTCGGTTTGCGTTTCGCACGGGGGAAGGTGAAAAAAGAGCTGCGGCACATTCTGCTGAAAAACGACGACTTCGAAATTCCCCCCGGCGATGGCAATCACAAGGTGACCTCTTCGCAGGCGTTGCAGGAAGCGACTCATGGGTTCGGGTTGTTTACGCACATGCATCTCCGCGGCAAGGATATGACCTATCTGGCGCATTATCCGGATGGAAAAACCGAGACGCTGCTAATCATTCCCAACTACAGCTTCGACTGGCAGATGGGCTATCGCTGGAAGCCGCACACGAAATTGTTCCCCGCAGGGACACGGTTTGAGGTCGTGGCGCATTTCGATAATTCGACCTTCAATCCTTTCAACCCCAACCCCAAAGATACGGTCCGCGAAGGGCAACAGACGTTCCATGAGATGATGTACGGGTTTTATTTTTATACGCATGCCAATGAAGACCTGAACCTGGACGTTGACCTTCAGACCGGACATGCGGTCAAATAGCGCGTGGCACCGCATTGCTTGATTTGCGACTGGCTCGTCGCCGCGGTATTCGCTCATAATTTGAAAATCGCTACACCGCGAAACGCAATCTTTTACACTACGAGGATACCACTGATGACGCCCCCATTTCGCAAAACTGCTTGGTCACTGATTGTTCCGATCTTATTAACCGTTACGCCGCTGAGGGCAGCCGAACCCAAGCCGCTGGTTCGTTTTGCTGCCATGGGGGATGTACCGTATGCCCCCGAAGAGGACCTGTTGTTGCCGAAACAAATCGCCGGTCTGCCCGCCGAGGCGGAGTTTGTGATCCATGTGGGCGACATCAAACAAGGCAAGGTCGCTTGCACGGAAGACATCTACTCCAAGGTCGCCGGCATGTTGTCAACATCCAAGCCTCCTGTGTTCATTATCCCCGGCGACAACGAATGGAACGATTGCGGCGACCCCGACGATGCTTGGAAAATGTGGGACCAGCATTTTATGCATTTTGACAAGCGGTGGGAGCACGACTTCGATGTTGCTCGTCAAAAAAACCGACCGGAAAATTTTTCGTTCACTCGCGGAGGCGTGTTGTTCATTGGATTGAATCTGTTGGGGGGACGGGTGCATGACCAGTTGGAATGGGAAAAACGTCACAGGCAAAATCTGCGGTGGGTCCAAAAGACTATCAAACAAGCCGGGGACAATATCTCCAGCGTGGTGATTTTCGGTCATGCACGCCCGGCAGGAAAACACGATGATTTCTTTTCGCCGTTTGTGAAATTTGGCCAAGAATTTGACAAGCCGATCTTATATTTGCACGGCGACGGGCATGTCTGGATTTATGACCGGCCGTTTGCAGCGAAAAACATTTTAAGGGTGCAGGTCGACCGGGGCGGAATCGCCTCTCCACTGTTGGTTACGGTCACCGACGATCCGCGGCAGCCATTTTTGTTTGATCGCCGACAACCGGAGGTCGATGCCGCAGCCGTAGCAGCCGCGATTCTTGACGACACTCAACCGGAAAAATCGCGACAAACTCTCATCAAGAACAACGGTCAGGCTGCGGTAGAAATATTGCAGGCGATGATCGCCGACCTGCAGGTCGGTACGCAGGAACAGTATCGGCGAATCCCTTGGATCTGGCGGGTGACGGTGGCTGCGGGAAAACGCCGTAATACCGACGAAATCGCCCGGATTTTGGACGTCGCTTTACCGCCAGACGATGCGCCGCTGCTGGATTGGCAGACGGTCGTCATCGGCGGGGGGATGATTAGTGGTATCACAACGGGTGGCGAATGGCCGCATAAGAAACTCGCCGGACTGTGGTATGCCCACCCCGAATTGAAAGTCCGCTTTGATCGCGCGTTGGAACTGGCGGCCGCTATGGCCAATGATGAAACCGTCCCTACCCCAACGCGGTATGATGCTCTGCGGATGCTGGCGCTACGTCCCTGGGAAAAAAGTAGCGAACAACTCAATGGATATCTCGCCGCAGGAACGGATGCGGAGTTGCAACAAGGCGCCATCAGCGCGCTGGGCGATATGCCCTCGCCGAGCGTCGCCGAGGTGTTGCTGTCGGCCTATCCAAATTACACTCAAGCGAATCGCGGTATTGCCCTCGATGCGTTGTTGCGCGACAACCATCGAATCACGGCGCTGTTAGATGCCATCGAAGCCGGGAAAATCCCGAAGGGCGATTTAGACGAAGAGCGGATCAAAAAAATGAAGTCTGTCGCCGACAAGACATCAAAGAGACGGATGAATAAATTACTTGATCGCTAACAGGTGAACATCCATGAAAAAGTCTCCTGCGCTGCCACGCATGAATCGACGTTATGCGTTACAACTCGGCGCGGTGGGTGGATTCGGTCTTACGTTGCCACGACTATTGGCGGCGGAGGATGCCACGGGCGCTGCGCCATCAACAGCGCAGATCAAATCCTGCATATTGATCTTCTATTACGGTGGGCCGAGCCATATTGATACGTTTGACCCCAAGCCCAAGGCGGCTGCCAATGTGCGGGGGGAATTCGCGACAATCGCTACCTCCGCACCAGGGGTCTTCGTGGGCGAGCATAATCAGCAGACCGCCCGCGTGATGGATCGTGTCGCTGTGGTGCGGAGCATGCAGCATCCGATGCGAAACCACAACTCGGCCGCCGCTGAGGCGCTGTGTGGGCGGACTCCGGGCAACGGCGACTTGGAATTGTTGGCTGACGATGCGCTCAGCTTTCCGTGTTACGGTGCCTCGCTCAGTTATTTGTGGCGCGACCAACAGCTAGAATTGCCGGCGGTCGCCCTGCCCCACTTAATGTACAACGTCGTGCCGCTACCGGGACAGACCGCCGGGTTTCTCGGCTCGGCGTATCAGCCGTTTCAAATCGACAAAGACCCCAATCTGCCCGATTTCAACGTCAAGACACTGAATTTGCCCGGTGATGTGACCAATGTGCGTCTGGCACAGCGACGGCAGTTGATGCAGGGAATCGACGTCAAAGCGGCCGCGTCAAAGCTTGCCACCTACTACGAAACCGCGTTTTCGTTACTCGGATCCGAAACGGTGCGGCGCAGCCTGCGGATTGCCGAAGAGCCTGCGGCCTTGCGCGAAAAATATGGCCGCAACAAATTCGGCCAAAGTCTGCTCTTAGCGCGGCGGCTGGTCGAAGGGGGCGTGCGGTTCATCACCGTGTATGACGGTATTCACAATGGCCAGACCGCCAACTGGGACAGCCACAGCGACAACTTCGCCCGGCATCGGGATGTGCTGATCCCCCCCACCGATCAAGGTTATGCGGCGCTGATCGAGGATCTTCAACAGCGCGGTCTGCTCGACGAAACATTGGTGATCGCCCTGGGCGAATTCGGCCGCACGCCGCGCATCAACGGCAATGGCGGCCGCGACCACTGGCCCGACTGTTTCCACGTCCTATTGGCCGGCGGCGGCATCCGCGGCGGCGCAGTCTACGGCAGCAGCGACAACATCGGCGCCTACCCGGAAACTAACCCCGTCACCCCGGGCGACCTGGCAGCCACGCTATTTTCGCGTTTCGGCATCGACCCTAAGCACGAAATCCACGACATCACCGGACGACCGTATCCGTTGGCCAATGGGCGGGCGTTGGGGGAACTGTTTGGGTGATGTTGGGTGTGACGTGGAGGCACGGTTTGCCGATCTCGGTCAACGCTGGCAGAGATCACTGCACATCGGTTGATATTGTACCAGTCCA
>Ga0316204_10008390_pt1 | contig 14402 bp, 12 predicted proteins | sample 6monrhotite_MG_2_FD_205661 | JGI IMG/M metagenome (GOLD analysis project Ga0316204, IMG submission 205661) | Microbial mat bacterial communities from mineral coupon in-situ incubated in ocean water Damariscotta River, Maine, United States -... | ecosystem: Environmental > Aquatic > Marine >...
CCAACACTTGATATGTTAAATAATCAGTACCCACATTCAAAATTAAGAGCAGACGGCGAATATGTTGGCGTTCCTTCTGGGCAAATGGGGAATTCTGAAGTTGGCCATATATCAATTGGCACAGGACGCATTATTCAACAGTCCTTGTTAAAAATTTCTTCTGAGATATATGATGAAAAATTGATTCAAAGAAAGGCATTTTTAAATTTTTTAAATGAAAGTAAAGACAGCAGAGCCATACACTTAGTTGGATTACTATCTGATGGTGGTATTCATAGTCATATTGAGCATGCTTTGTATCTAAGCACATATCTGAATAATAGCGATGTTCAGGTTTTTGTTCATGCAATTACTGATGGAAGGGACACAGATACCAATGCAGCTTTATCCCAAATACAAAAATTTCAAGACAGCATAAAACACTTAAATAATGTACATTTAGTATCTGTTGTTGGTCGTTTTTATGCCATGGATAGAGATAATAGATGGGATAGAATTAAACTTGCTTTGGACCTTTATACAAAAGGTATTGGTGAAAAATTTAATTCTGCAACTGAAGCATTGTTAGCAGGATATGAAGAAGGATTATCAGATGAACATATACAACCCAGTCAAATAAGTATAGATAATGAAATAGATACGACCATCCAAAATAATGATTCCGTGTTTTTGTTTAATTTTCGTGGGGACAGAATGCGTCAAATCACACGGTGTTTTTTAAATATGAATAATGCTGGATTTAAATACTCAACACCAAATCTTCATTCGATTGCAATTATGACAGAATATGATGCAGAATTTAGAAACAAATGTAATATTATTTATCCACCAGAAATTATTAAAAATTCTTTAGGTGAAGTTATTTCTAATGCCGGTTTGAAACAACTTCGTATAGCTGAAACTGAAAAATATGCCCATGTTACATTTTTCTTTAATAGTGGTAAAGAAGAACCATTTAAAGGTGAAGATAGATTATTGATCCCATCACCTCGTGATGTTTCTACTTATGATTTAAAACCTGAAATGTCTTTACCTGAACTAACCAATAAATTAGTCAATGTTATTCAGTCACAAGAATATGATTTAATTGTATTAAATATTGCAAATGCTGATATGGTTGGACACACAGGTAATTTCGATGCCTCTGTTAAGGCTATTGAATATATTGATGATGCATTAAAAAATATTTTGTCGGCTATTAAACAAGTTGATGGAGATATGTTGATAATTGCTGATCATGGCAACATTGAACAAATGAGTATTGATGGAAAACCATCTACTACTCACACTTTAAACCCTGTTCCCTGTATATATTATGGAAATAAAGAGTTTAAATTACAGGATGGCTCTCTTTCAGATGTCGCACCAACTATTTTGACAATGTTGAATCTTGAAAAACCAGAACAGATGACAGGAAAATCACTTATAAAATCTTAGGCTGCAAGCGATTTCATGAAAGGTATGAATTTCCAAAATATCAAATCTCTTATGCTTATTATTAATCCCCTTATATATTTTATAGCAGATAAATAAGCAAGCCATCGAATTTTGGAAAAGTGAGATTGCTACAGACCCTGTAAAAGGCAAAAAAAGCTGTTGCTTCTCAAGGAAAATCTTAAAAATAAAAATATTGATTCAAAAAAAAGAGGCATAAAGCCTCTTTTTTTATGAGTTAGTCTTAATTATTCAAAACTATTTTCAAATATAACATCAGAATTAAATAAATCCCAATCTCCAACAGGATAAAATATTGGGCCACCAAACTTACAAACAAGTCCTGCGTTGGCTAAATCCATAACAGCAGTACGGTACCAAAAAACCACATCCTCACTATCAATAGATGCGCCATTGACAAGGTTTTCCTCTTGCATTGGACAATTACCTAAGCTATTGCTTCCTGGTGTATCAGAATACTCTGTCAAATTTCCAATAGTTCGATATTGTGTACCCATTACATCAGTATTATGATAATTATCTGGATTATGAGGAGATTCATCAACATCAATTAAATAGTCTTCAGCCGTGGCTTCAATTCTAAATCCTCGATTGGTTACGTTGTCTTTTACAGTCCAAGTGACAGCAGAAGCTTCATCATCCCCACGTTGATCTGAAAACTCAGTAGTCATTTTAGTATTATCTGAATAAATTTCGTCATTTGAAGGTCCATCAATGTCAAAATTAATTCTCCAATAAGCGTGATGCCAATGAGTGATGTCTGAATTGGTACCTGTACTGTTACCAAATCCAAATCTCGGTACTAATCTACCATCGTCATAAAATGTAAACCTAGAAGAATATTTGTACCAAGCTGCTGAGTGGTTAGTAGTTAACACCATTCTATCATCGTATTTTTCAACAGTGACACCTACTACACAATCGCTACCTGAACCTACAGAACCACCACCATTTAAATTATCGTATGGACAGTTTCCAACAACTTGAGTTTCGCTGGTTGAAATATCGCAAGTTGTAATCGCAGCTCGAGATGGATTCTCAACACCATTAGGTCTTAAAAATTCAGAATCAGTATCTTTCCAATCTCTGTAACATGTTCCTTGTTGATAATTCGCAAACAACATAGGAATATGGGCTCTTTCAATGGCATAATAACCATTCAAATAAACATCTCTAATTTCAAGGCTTGAACCATCTGCTGCAGAGCTTTCTGAAGGTCCAAGGACACACATTTCCCAAAGGGGGTCAACAGTTGGCCAACTCACTTTTGTTCCATTTCCAGATCCACAAGTCGGAGTTCCACCACCGCCTCCTGCATAAGTTTGCAATGAAACCATTGCTATAATTAATGTAAATATTTTTTTCATAATTCCTCTCTTGATTGTTTATTTAGTTGATTTAGATTGTGATAATTTTTGTCTTGCATATGTTGTTTCCATACTATATTCAGGATAGGGAACACTTGAGTCTGTTAATCTTACTATTGAATGAGCCAGTACGCTGACTTCTGGTGAGGCTGCAATTACATGCACACATCTGTTGCCTGGACTACATTCGGTTTTATCTAAAAAGTTAAAACCTGTATATATAACAAGTTGCTGATCGGTTGTATTGAATTGTCTTATAACATCTTCATTCTGTTTAAATATTTCCATGGCTATTAATGCTTCCTCTTGTGTAATGCCTCCATCAATGGATTTGTCCCATTTTTCTTCAATTAGCTTTCCATCATTACTATAAATCCTAAGAAAGCCTTGTTTTTTTTCATAACTGTAGCCTTGTTCATATTTAAAATATTCGAAACCCTCTCCTTTTCTAATCCTATCACTCCATGAGCTATTAGTTAATTCTTTGATTTTACCTGATTCATCATAGCTGATGTTTAAAGCTTTTCTAGGCAAATCAGCTTGGTATAATTGTTCGAAACTTGGCTGGCTGAATACGCTTATACTAAAGATTAAGGTTGTAATTAATGTTATTATTTTCATAGTTATTCTACTACTGTTTGAGTTGATGAGGAGACCATATCAACTGGTGCAGATTTGCCATTATTTTCCCAAAGGGATTTCATAAATGCACCTCTTGATTGGTTTGCAGGACCCACTGTTTGTGTACGGTTACATAAATCATTTTCTGATGCAGTGGTGCTCTCAGCATCTAAAAATTCTATGTATTCCTTACTGGCAGTTTGATATTTCAAAGTGGCAGTAACAGTTATTGGTAAAGGTGTACCATTTGGTACTGCTATATTATAAATGGTGTCATCATAATTGACTGTTTGTGTAGGATGACCAGGCCTTGGTGGATATGTTATCCCTACAGGCATTAGTTGAATATCAGATGCACCTGTAAAACCTAAAGGTGGTATTCTGGTATCTTTAGCTATACAGTTGTTCAAAACAAAATGGAACATTTTATTGCCATTTTCTTCGGTGACACAAGTATTATTTCCATCCCAAATACCTTGGATAGATTCATATATTTTGGCTCCTGTTTCATTTAATTCTGATGTAGTACTATTATATGCACCACTCTCAAAAATTACAGCACCATTGTTATCTGTGGCAACAACATTTATCCACATACGTCTGCCTTCGTGATATCCCGATGGCAATTTGTGTCCAGTTAAATTTGTCACTCTCACATTAGCACTGACTTGGTTAACAGTAGTAGACAGGATTTCTGTTGATATTATTGCACTTTTGTTTTGTAACATATCTAATGCAGATGAAGTGGTTCTATCAAAAGCATCAGAACGACTAAAAGTTTCTTCATCTAAATCAGCTCCGTATTCACTCTTAAGAACTTGAGGCATCCAACTGTTTCCACCTGCAAACTCATGTGTATTTAGGTTATCTACTCTGGCTCCTAAAGGATTGAAAACGCAAGCGCGTGCATCTAAACTTTCAGATTTAGGCATGTGACAATCTTGGCATGTTTGTCCTTTGACTAAATTTGGAATCTCTGTTGAAATGTCTCCTCCGAATCCATCTTTGTAAATTAGGTCTGCAAATTGACTACTTCTCCATTCATCGAATGTTCGTTCAATTGGCATGGCTACACCTGTATCAACTCCATTATTGTTGATGAGTGTTTTTGCAATAGTCAGTACACCGTTAGTTAAAACCTCTGGAGAAGAAACATTGTGGCAACTGCCACACATTTCTGCTTTATTAACATAATTAGAAAATTTCCAAGGATGAGGTGGTGTCCCTACATCTGGATTAGTGTCATAATCATTATAGGGTCCTTTTCTACAAGGACCAAAATTACTGCTTCCAGGACTATCACAAGCCACATCGTCTATCCATACATTTGAATTTTCAAATATTTGTGCTTCTCCATTTGGTCCTAATGGTTCTTGTCGGTGACAAAAATGACAGGTGACACCTTGATAATCATTGAGTTTACTTTCTCTGGCTACAACATCACCAGATAATTCACACCCATTCGGAAAATCCGGGTTTGATGTACCATCTTTTGTATTACCTTCATAAAACCCTAATGGCGTATGGCACCTAATACAAAAATCTCCTACCCCAGGAATGTCTTGGTTCGCAATATCTACAGCTGCCCAGAATAAGGGATCTCTTGTTGCATTTGCCATCATCGAGCCAGCCCATGTCGGATAAGGCATCGTATCTAAATCTTCTGGCTCACTTCCAAATGTACCTGATCCATGACAATCTCCACAGCCACTTGCTGGATCTATATCAAAAGATAATCCTGGTTGTGTGCCATGAGGTGTAAAATCAGTTACACCTGGACCAGTTAATGTTGAGAATTTATGTGGAGATGCTTTGTAAATTTCAGCATGTGAAATGGAACAAAAAATTGTAAGTAATAAAAATATGCGCATTCGAAATGTAATTCTGTATAAGGTCGGGATTCTATCATAAGTATTTAGGTATAATCAAATACGCAGTTCGCAAAAGCAACCATTTCATGATAAAGTACGCTTTTTTTTAACATACACATATATTAATATGTCAGAAATGCAAAAAAGGCGCACATTTGCCATTATTTCGCACCCCGATGCCGGTAAAACAACAATAACAGAAAAAATACTGTTATTTGGAGGAGCCATAAATGTCGCTGGTGCAGTAAAATCTAATAAAACAGCAAAAGGAGCCACTTCTGATTGGATGGAGATGGAGAAAGAAAGAGGGATCTCGGTCACCTCTTCTATTATGCAATTTCCTTACAAAGGATGTACCATAAATTTACTGGATACTCCTGGCCATGCGGATTTCTCTGAAGATACTTATAGAACATTAACCGCTGTTGATTCAGCACTAATGGTGATAGATTGTGCCAAAGGCGTAGAGCAACGTACCATTAAATTAATGGAAGTCTGCCGATTACGCACCACTCCAATATTTACATTTATTAATAAATTAGATCGTGAAGGAAGAGACCCGATTGAATTAATGGACGAAGTGGAAGACATTCTAAAAATTAAATGTGCTCCAATCACTTGGCCTATTGGTATGGGCAAACGATTAAAAGGCGTGTACCATTTTATTGATGATACTGTGTTGTTGTATGAAGCTGGGAAAAACTACGAAACGCAAAAAGCAGAAATCATTCAAGGATTGGACAGTGAAAAGTTAGATACTGCTTTGGGTGATGAAGCCGAAGATTTTAGAGAAGAAATTGAATTGGTCCAAGGTGCCAGCCATGCATTTGATAAAGAAGCTTATTTAAAAGGAGAATTAACTCCAGTATTTTTTGGATCTGCCATCAATAATTTTGGCGTAGAACCTTTATTAGATGCTTTTGCAGCCCATGCACCCTGCCCCCAGCCACACACAACTGAAACAAGAATCGTTGAAGCAGATGAAAAAGATTTTACCGGTTTCGTGTTTAAAATCCAAGCCAATATGGACCCAAAACACCGTGACAGAATTGCCTTTATGCGTATTTGTTCAGGGCAATTTTCACAAGGCATGAAACTCAAGCAAATTCGCACTCAAAAAGAATTAAAAATACCCAATGCATTGACTTTTTTAGCTGAACAAAGAGAACATTTAGAGCATGCCTATACCGGCGATATTATTGGAGTCCACAATCATGGTACAATTAGTATCGGAGATACATTTACCACTGGTGAAAATTTAAAGTTTACTGGTATTCCCAGTTTTGCACCTGAGTTGTTTCGTCGTGCACAATTAAAGAACCCACTTAAATTAAAAGCATTACAAAAGGGATTAGCGCAGTTATCAGAAGAAGGTGCAACTCAGTTTTTCAAGCCGATAATGAGCAATGATTTAATCTTGGGTGCCATTGGTGTACTCCAATTTGAAGTGGTTGCCTATCGTTTATTAAGAGAATACAATGTAGAAGCAATATTTGAAAACATCAATGTTGCAACAGCCCGCTGGATTACAGCTGAGGATGAAAAAGAATTGGATAACTTCAAAAATAAAGCAGTACAGAACCTGGCTAACGATGCACATGGACACTTGGTCTATATTGCCCCAACTTACGTCAACCTGCAATTAACCCAAGAACGTTATCCAAAAATACAGTTTCATGAAACAACTGAAGGTTTGGTAAAATCATAACACGTGACTTTTAATTTTATATAGAGGATAAACACATGAATCAAGACAATTTATTGCCTGAAAACAGCACTCTTTTGTATAGTAGAGGCAAAATACAAAAACACATTAAAGAAATGGCCGATACATTAAACGCTGATTACAAAGGCCAAGAAGTTGTGTTTTTAACCATCATGAATGGTGGCATGATATTTGCCACCGATTTAGCCAAAAATCTCAATTTAGACATGGAAATGGATTATGTTCAAGTCAGCCGTTACGGAACAGAAACAACTGGTGGACAACTCATTTGGAAACACCAATGTGAAACCATTCTTAAGGACAAACATGTTTTATTGATTGATGACATTTTTGATGAAGGTTATACGTTAATGGCTGTTGATGAATGGTGCAAAGAAAAAGGCGCTGCTTCAGTTAAATCTGCTGTTCTTGTCACTAAAAAACATGACCGAGGTTATGCTGATTTTCAAGTCGATTATTACGGCATTGAAGTTGAAGATTTATACATATTCGGATATGGAATGGATTACCAAGAGAAACTTAGACACTTAAATGATATTTATCACTTGAATTTGTAGATTCAAAAGATTTTTTATTTCAGAATTGAAGGCAATTATACACCTGATCAGAAGATAGAAAACTGTGTGCGTGTTGTGAATAATTCTAAAAATTTCATGGTTTTATATGAATTGCCTTTTTGATTCAGTCTTGGGCTCCATAAAGCGATACAATAATTATTGGGATAAATGGCAAAAACCCCACCACCTACTCCACTTTTCCCTGGCAAGCCAACTTTAAAGGCAAATTCTCCAGCTTCATCATAAAATCCACACAATTGCATGATAGCATTAATGCGTTTGGTTTTACTTTCATTGATTATTGTTTTATTTGTATGTGGATTAACTCCATTATTGGCTAAATACATGAAAACTTTAGATAATTCCTGACAATTTAATTCAATTGAACACAGGTAAAAATAAAAATCCAAAACTAAATCGATGTCGTTGTGAATATTATTGTATGATTTCATTAAATTGATTAGTGCTGCATTTTTAAAACTTGTTTTTTTCTCGGAATTTGCAATTTTTTCATTAAAGCTAAATGCTGTTTCTGGACATAATTTCTCCAAAAACTCCAATAATTTTTTCTTTGGATGAGAATAGTGACCACATAAAACATCACAGATGACCAATGCACCTGCATTTATCATTGGGTTTCGAGGGATGCCATTATCATGTTCAAGTTGAATTAACGAATCGAAAGATGTTCCAGAAGGTTCAACGCCTACCCTTTTCCATAACTCGTCACCTTCTAGTTCATATGCCATGGTTAGGCTGATAACTTTTGCTATACTCTGAATTGAAAATTTTTCATCAAAATCTCCATATTTAATCTGTTGATTCTCTAATCCCCTAAAATAAATGCCAAATTTGTCACCATTAACTCGACTTAATTCAGGTATATATGAAGCGACCTCCCCTTTCTGTGGTAAAGATTTAATTTCTTGGAAGGCTTCTTTAATTATTTTTTTATATTGCATTTTTAGTTTCTCATTCTATTGCATGAGTATATACAATAAAATCATCAATGATTAACTGATAAATACCAACATGATCTATCAGGATATCTATTAACATCTTTTCCTTAACCAAGGAGACACCCTATACCTGTCATCACCAAACCAGTGGTGTAAGTTTTCTAATGTTTCTATTACATTTTGGTATCCAATTCTATCCGCCCAATCTAGTAATCCAATGGGGTAGTTAACCCCTTTGCGCATGGCCATATCTACGTCTATGGCCGAACATACACCATTTTCAACCGCATCTGCAGCTTCATTAATGAGCATACACACTGTTCGCATAACAATCAGTGCTGGCACGTCATCACAAATTAATACATTTTTACCAATTTTTTGAAATGTACCAACTACTTTATTGCGTAAATAAGTTGGGCATTTTCTATCAAATGCAATGTGTATGATTTCACAATCACTAAAATTTAAAGTTAAATCAATTTGAGCCATGTGCTTTTGAACAACGTTTGTGGAGCGTTCTAAACAGGTTTGTCCATTGCTTAAGAGTATGGCACAATCATCTATAATAATACTAACACCACCTTTGTGTTCATCTATTACAAAGTAGTTGTTGTTTTTAAGTTGGGTTGTTAATAAGTCTAATTGAGTGGAATCTTTGCAAACAGATATGTGTTTAGCAGGCTCATGTTCTGACTCGAAGACTACCTTGGCTTTATCAGTTCCATCGTATTTATAGAACCCTTCACCTGTTTTCTTGCCCAATAAATTGGCCGCCACCATTTCTGCTTGGATTAATGATGGACGGTACCTGGGGTCATGATACATGCTGGCAAAAACTGTTTGGCTGACAGAATAATTAATATCTATACCAATCAAATCCATTAAGGTAAATGGCCCCATTCTAAAACCAGCAGATGTGATTAAGGCATCCATACTTTCTGGAGTTGACAGTCGTTCTTGTAACATCTTCAAAGCTTCACCATAAAATGGTCTGGCAACTCGATTAACGATAAAACCTGGTGATGATTGTGCTAAGACCGCGGTTTTATCCCAATGTTTGCACAGTTGTAATCCTTTGTCTAAATTAGTCTTGCTAGATTTTAATCCCGCTATGACTTCTACCAATTTCATAACTGGTGCAGGATTAAAAAAGTGCAAACCAATCATGTTTTCCGGTTTATCTAATGCAGCAGCAATGGCTGTAACAGAGATAGATGAGGTGTTACTGGCGAACAATACGTCTGGATGACAAATACCTTGTAGCTTTTTAAATAACTTTTGTTTTACCTCTAAATTTTCAATAATGGCTTCAATCACTAATTGACAGTCTGATATCTTATTCAAATCAGCGATAACAAAAACATTATCAACGATACTTTGGCGCCTTTCTGGGCTAATTTTGTTGCGATTAACCCTTGATTGTAAGCGTTTTGCTAAGGTGCTTTTTGCATCATTGGCAAACTCAAAATCCAGATCATATAAATACACCTGTTGATTATGACTGGCAGCCACTTCAGCAATGCCAATGCCCATGGTTCCTGCTCCAATCACACCCACTTTTTTAATGTCTTCAATCATATTATTTGCCCTTAAACTCAGGTTTTCTTTTTTCTTTAAAAGCATCTACACCTTCTTTAAAATCATGGGTTAGCCCCATTAATCGTTGTACATCTCTTTCGTTGTCTAATTGTTGGTCATAGGTAGATTGATATGAAAGATCCATCATTTCTTTAATATTAGACATGGCCAAAGTCGGACGATTGGCAATTTTATTAACTAAATTTTTAACATCATCAAGGTAAGTTTCATCTGCATAACTGGCATAAATCATGCCCCATTCACACGCTTGAGTTGCAGTAACTGGCTCTGCCAACATGGTGATGGCTTTGGCACGTGCCAAACCGATTAACTTTGGTAATATCCACGTACCGTTACAATCAGGAATTAAACCCACTTGTGAAAAGGATTGAATAAATTTTGCTGATTCTGTGGCAACCACAATGTCACAATTTAATGCAATATTGGCTCCAGCTCCTGCAGCGACACCGTTAACTGCACAAACAATTGGAGTGCGGATAGATTTTAATATTCTTAAATTGGCATTAAAACCATTTTCTAATGTATCGCCCAAATCCATCGGCTTATCTGTAGTTCTTTCGCCCAAATCTTGACCCGCACAAAATCCTCTGCCAGCACCAGTTAATAATACACAACGCAAATCATCTAATAAGGTGATGGACTTTAAAACATCATAAAATTCAGCATGCATGGTTTTTGAAAATGAATTGAGCTTGTCTGGTCGATTGAACTCAATGGTTGCAATATTGTTCTCATGGGTAAAGTTGATTGTTTTATATGTCTGATTTGGCATTGTGAATAATTGTTTATTGGATTAATTACTATTATAATGATTTAATGAAAAATATCTATGAAATTGATGGCGTCAAACCAGTGATACATCCAAGTAGTTTTGTACACCCTACAGCTGTGATCATTGGAGCTGTGCAAATTGGCAAAAATTGTTATATTGGGCCAAATGCCAGTATCCGTGGTGATTATGGTTCTATCGTCCTCGAAGATGGGGTTAACTTTCAAGATATGTGTGTCGCACATGGCTTTCCAAATGGAATAACCTTGCTTAAAGAGAATAGCCATATTTCACATGGAGCTGTAATTCATGGTTGCCAGATAGGTAAAAATACGATGGTTGGTATACAAACCGTGGTGATGGACAATGCCATTATAGGTGATGAATGCATGATTGCAGCTTTAAGTTATGTCAAACCCAAATTCCAAGCACCCAATCGTTCTATCATTGCTGGCATTCCAGCCGAAATTAAACGGCAAGTCACCGATAAAGAAATCAAATGGAAAAGCGAAGGTACCACCTTGTATCAACAATTAGCCGTCAGAAGTTTGGAAACAATGAAAAAATGTGAGCCTTTAACTGATGCCAATCTTCAAAAGCAATTAGATATCAAAGCGTTTAAGCCTTTGAAATGAGAAGTTTTAATTTATGTAGTATATTTTGAAGGTTTTTCATGAATTACATCTTCAAGCATATATCTTCTTAATTGCCTTTCACTGCGCATTACATGGGTGACATAAACCTTATCATCTTCAATGTAATACAAAATCCGACAGGGTTGAACAATGATTTCACGGTATTTATCATTGTCTAACTCAGGTAATAATCGGCCAGATTCTGGAAACTCTGCTAATCTTTTAACTTTATCAAAAATTTTATCAGCAAGTTTTATTGCCGCATTGACTTTATCCAGAGCAATATAATCAGTTATTTGATCTAAATCATTAAAAGCTGGAACTGTCCAAATTATTTCAGCCATTTACTTTTTAGTTTTGCTACAGCTTCTTCATGAGTCATTACACGCCCTTCAGCTATTGCCCTTTCACCACGAGCAATCCCTTCCATAATTGCTAATCGTCTTTGCATGAGTTCATAATCACCAGGATCGACCAAGTAGGCAGATGGTCTCCCATGCTCAGTAATCAAAACTGGTTCTTTGGTTTCATTTAATTCAGCTAATATTTTAGTTGCCTGACGCTTGAGTGTTGTTACGAGTTCTATTTTCATAAAGTGATACTATACTATCACTTTATGAAATACAATAATTTTTTATTTAAATAAAACCACAGAGGACACAGAGGTCACAGAGATAAAAAAAACAAAATCACATATATCAAATATATAATGCAAATATTTAGTTGATTAAGTGATATTTTTGAGTTAACACCTCTGTGAGCTCTGTGTCCTCTGTGGTTAAATATCAATAGTGCATAAATGCAATAATAAATCCATAAATTAAACAATCGCCCTGACTTATCTGATTTTCTCAAAAAATAAATGATGGATGGGGCCAATCTTACGGAATTAAATTGTAGGTTGGCGCAGAGCTTGCGAAGCCCAACATTTACAATTAATAATTTACAGTGTGCAATTAAGAAATAAATTAGTAGATTCTGTATTGATGTAAATTTAATTCATAGTATTTCTTACTATTCCTAATCAGTGTAAGGTAAATAATGAAATGCAATAATCGTACCAATAGGAAATGCAGCAATCATAAGAACACCTAAACCAACAGAGATTTTTCGGCTAAACTCATTTTTATTCTTACTAGAGAAAAAAAGAAAAAAATTAATTAAAGCAATTGGAAAAAGCACAATAGAAGGAAAACCAATAAAATAATTTAACATTAAAATCACCATCACATAAAAAATTGACAAGCCAAGATGAAATTTAGCTAATTTCAAATGATTATTTTTTTTGTTAATAGTATTTTCTATTTATTATAAAATCTCTGTGAATTTCAGCGTCTTCTCAGTGATTCTCTGCGTTACTTAGCCTTTGATTCGTTCAAACCCATCAAAACCTTCTCAGGCGTCATGGGTGAATGAAATTTGATTTTATAATTTGGATTATAGGCTTTTATCGAATTGGCTAAAGCAAAGTAAACCCCTATTCCATACATTAATGGCGGTTCACCGACTGCTTTTGACTTAAATATCGCCATATCGTTGCCTTCAGTTGTCAAAGGGTCAACATTGATTTCTTTGGCAATAGAAAAAACATCAGGGATTTTATATGTAGATAATGTGTTAGATAACAATCGGCCATCATCATTGTAAGCAATCTCTTCCATGGTCATCCAACCAATGCCTTGGGTCAATGCGCCTTCGACTTGGCCCATGTCTACACCAATATTCATGCTTTTACCGAAATCATGCACAATATCTATGCTATCCACTTCATAGGTACCACGCAGGCAATCAACTGTTGTTTGTATCAAAGCAGTGCCATAAACATGATAGGCAAAAGGGTGGCCTTTTTCTTTGGTTTTATCGAACTTAATTTTTGGCGTAGCGTAATGTCCATTTTCTGTTAGGCAGACACGCTTCCAAAATGCTTTGAAGACAAGGTTTTTCCAATCTAATTCTGTTTGCTTATTGTTAACATGTGCCCATCCATCTTTTAGTTCAATGGTATCAACTCCCACGGACAATTCATCAGCTGCTACATGTTTTAATCTATCTAATAATGCATGACAGGCTTTTAATAGAGCTTTACCATTGAGATCTGCCGTGGCACTGGCTGCTGTGGGAGAAGTATTAGCCACACGTGTGGTGTTTGTGGTTTCGAGCTTAATCAACTCTGCATCAATAGAAAATGTCTGTTGTGCCACTTGCAACATCTTGGTGTTAACACTTTGGCCCATTTCAACAGCACCGGTACTGATTCCTACGCTGCCATCTTGATAAATATGCACTAAGGCTCGCGCATGATTCATCGGTGTATTGGTAAATGAGATGCCAAAACAAATGGGCATCAATGCCATGCCTTTTTTTAGTTGATTATTATTATCATTAAATAGGTTAATATCTTCTTCTACTTCATTGATATTTATGTTTTTATTTAATTGATTCCATGTGTTTTTTGCTTCTACTTGTGATGCCATTTGCCCATAATAAAATTCGTCATTTTCTTGTAATAAATTGGCTTGTTGAATTTTCCAGGCTGGGATATTCAGTTTATTAGCGGCTTTTGCAATGGCCGATTCAATCACAAACTTACCTTGTGGTCCACCAAACCCTCTAAATGCTGTATTCGGTGGTAGATTGGTTTTACAACTGTGAACAATGGTTTTTACATTCGGTATAAAATAACTGTTAGTGGCATGAAACAATGTTCGTTCTGCAATGGCTGGTGATAAATCTGCTGCAGCGCCAGAATTTTGAAGAAATTCGACTTCAAGCGCTTTAATTTTATAGTCCTTATCAAGCCCAATTTTAAACTGGCTTTCATAAGGGTGGCGTTTGCCTGTCAT
>Ga0316204_10008392_pt1 | contig 14398 bp, 11 predicted proteins | sample 6monrhotite_MG_2_FD_205661 | JGI IMG/M metagenome (GOLD analysis project Ga0316204, IMG submission 205661) | Microbial mat bacterial communities from mineral coupon in-situ incubated in ocean water Damariscotta River, Maine, United States -... | ecosystem: Environmental > Aquatic > Marine >...
ACGTCCCCGGGTCATGTCCCCAAAAGGGGACACTGAACGCACATCACGCTAAAAAGTTTTTGGCCGGGAGGACCAATCAGAAGGCCGTATTTCCTTGCCCTATTCTGCAGTGCAAATGGGGGCACCCAAACCCGATCGTGGCCCTCGATCGGGATAGGCCCCCATAGCCCGGGGGGAGGGGGGGGGGAGGGGAGAGAGAGAGAGAGAGAGAGAGAGAGAGAGAGAGAGAGAGAGAGAGAGAGAGAGAGAGAGAGAGAGAGAGAGGAGAGAGAGGAGAGAGAGGAGAGAGAGGAGAGAGAGGAGAGAAGAGAAGAGAAGATCAAGAAGGAGAAGGAGAAGATCATAGAGGAGAAGAAGGAGAAGAAGAAGAAGATCAAGAAGGAGAAGAAGAAGATCATGATGTTGATGAAGAAGATCAAGAAGAAGAAGAAGGAGGACGTGAAGAACCTCCTCGAAGTGAACAGGATCAGCATGATGAACACGGCAACTCGGTGAACTTAACATACAGGACACATAATGCAGGCGGATGGTGCGCAATTTATAGGCGTAGCACATGCGGCTCGGAGGCAGAGGCGGGGCTCTGTGGGCGCTCTAACCACACATCGACCACCCGCAGTTCAGGCAACGGTTGCAGCCTTCGACGTAAACCACCTCCGCCTCACCGCACTCCGGGCAAAGTCCACGCGTGGTGTCGGCGTGGCATGGCGCGGCGGTGGTAGAGGGGGCCTCGTCTCCGAGGTCACGGCTGGCGATCTCCGAATCAGAGTCCTCGCCTCCTGCGCAGAGGTCGTCCTCCGGCATGGAGGCTCGGAGCAGCGAGTTGAACTCCTTAGCGATGAACGCGCTGGCCGCGGCGAGATTCTTCTGCTCGAGATCCTTGCGGTCCAGTTCATCGCACAGTTGATCCAGCATGCGGCCCACTGCGTCGGGCGTCGAGAGAACCTTGTTCTTGCCGATGCCGGAGCGCGACCCTCCGATGCCGATGAACTGCTTGTTCAGGTTGCGGAGGTGATCGCGGCGGAGATGCGTCGGTGAGGTACGCAAGACGTACGAGAAGAACCTGCCGTAGGCCTCACAAATGGCCGCCGTCTCACTGCCGGCCTTGCCCGTGTTGATGAACACCTCGAACGGCTCCCCGTCGTGGAAGTTCAGTGTCACAAACACTTCACCCAACGGTGTCTTGGTGATCTTCGTCTTCCCACTGAGCTCCTCCGGCCTCGGCGCCTTCACGATGGACAGCTGCGTCGTCGGAGCCGGTGAGTCTCCAACCGAGCCGCCCGCCGCCGCCGCCGCCGCCTCCGCCTTCTTGCGGTCTGCCTCTTCCTTGGTCTCGAGCACGACCTTGTTGCGTGATCCCTCCACGTAGACGGTGATGCCCTTGCACCCGAGCTCCCAGGCCATCATGTAGCACTCGAGGACGTCCTCCTTCGTCGCGCCCTTGGGGAGGTTGCAGGTCTTCGAGAGGCTGTTGTCGACGAACGCCTGCATGGAGGCCTGCATGCGCACGTGCTCCTTGCCGCTGAGGTCTGCGGATACCACGAACACGTCTCGGATCGAACGCGGAAGCTCGTCGATGTCCTGGCAACTGCCGGTGATCGCCACCTTCTCAATGATCGCCTGCTTCTCGGCGCCCTTGATGCCGGCGCGGTCCAGCGCTTCCTCAAACATGGGGCTCACGTAGGTGAGGACGAGGTCCTTGCCGTTGTCGTTGACATGGCGGTAGTAGGCGAGCGCGAACACGGGCTCACAGCCGTAGCCCTCACAGCCGGCGACGCTGGCGATGGTGCCCGTGGGAGCGATGGTGGTGAGGCAGGCGTTGCGGATGCCGAACACCTTGATGAGTCTCGTGACCGTATCCCAGTCGCATGCGGGCCGACTAAAGTCGCAGGTATGCGCGCCGTTCAGCGGCGTGGGAGGTCGCCACGTGAAGGAGTCGGGGTCGAAGATGCTGCCCTTGATGGCCGGGAATGGTCCGTACTCCTTGGACATTCCAATGCTGGTCAACATGGCGTGGTAGCGGACGAACTCCATCACCTGACCCGCGAACTCCTCCGCCTCTTTCGAGCCGTAGCGAACACCGACGTGGTACATGGCATCGGCCAGTCCCATGATGCCGAGGCCGATACGGCGGGACTTGAACGCGGCCTCCTTCAGCTGCGGAACAGCTGGCACGTAGGCGTTCTCTGTGACAACATTCTCCAAAAACTCGGTGGCGGTCCTGCACGTCTCCTTGAGCGTATCCCAGTCAATCTTCTTGTCGGGCAGAAGGTGGCGCGCGAGGTTGATGCTTCCGAGGCAGCAGTTCTCGTAAGGGCCGAGCCACTGCTCGCCGCATGGGTTGGTGGTCTCCAGCTCGTAGAGGTGCGGCACGGGGTTGTGCCTGTTGGCCTCGTCGAGGAAGAGCATCCCCGGCTCGCCGTTGCGGTGGGCATACGTGGCGATGAGGTCGAGGAGGTACCTGGCCCGCACCGTCCTGATCACCTCCTTGGTGTGCGGCGCGATCAGGTCGAAGTCGTCGTCGCTCTTCACGGCATCCATGAACTCGTCCGTGATGCCGACTGAGATGTTGAAGTTGGTGAAAGACTTCTCATCGGCCTTGCACTTGACGAACGCCTCGATGTCGGGGTGGTCGATGCGCAGCACTCCCATGTTGGCGCCTCTCCTGGTTCCTCCCTGGGCAATCATACCGAATGCGACGTCGTAGACCTTCTTGAATCCGATGGGTCCAGTACTGGTGCCGGAAGAGCTGTTCACGAAGGCGCCCTTCTGTCGGAGCCTCGAAAAGGAGAAGCCGTTGCCTCCTCCCGTCTGCTGAATAAGCGCGGCGTTGCGGAGCGTCATCATGATGCCGGCCGGATCCCTGCCCATGTCGTCGGTGATGGGAAGAACGAAACAGGCAGCCAGCTGGCCGGTGCGCCCGGCACCAGTGAACGTGGGAGAGTTCGGCATGAAGAGGCCCTTGGCGATCAAAATGTAGTATTTGATCGCGTTCTCCAGTATCTCCTCGTACTCGATGCATGAAGTGGTCGTAACATCGCACTTCCCCTGGCAGTGTGCCCCCTCGGAGAGTCTGCGAGATCGACCCGAGACGCAGTCTGCCACACGCTTCACGGCCTCTTCCACGGTCTCAGTGAGCTGGCCGTCGGCGTCCCTGTCGCAGTAGCGCTTCTCGAAGATGATCCTCGAGTTATCGCTAAGCTTAAGCTTCATTGTGGCGCAAAGCTCATCCATCGCCCTGTGCGGGGATGCGGTGGGATAGCCGGTCTCCTCCATCGATGCGAGAGGTAGGTAAAGAGTGCCTGAAGCCGGTGCCTGGGAGGTGGGCTATGAGTAGAGAGGACGCGCACGCCTGGACTCTGAACGAATGGCGGCTCGTATTCCCGCGGTCCCGCCCATTCTATCGCGGGGACGCTGGGGACATGAGGAGGGGGGGGGGGAGGTTGGGGGGAAGTCGCAGCTCCATTCCATGCTCAGGGGGACTACTTGGCTTTCCGCCATTACACCAGCCCGTCTACCGAGCAGACGGTCGGTCTTGTCCTCATCCCTTCTCCGGCAGGGCGGGGACCGGGGGGAGAGATGGGGAGGCGGGGTGGGGGTCATCGGGCCTGGTATAGGGGTCTGTAGTTCCCCACCTACTCAGTCGCACAGCATGTCAGGGTCCCCACAAGACGCGCAGAGTGTTGGCGGTGTGCAGGCCTTACCCATGCCTTCCGACGCTACCTCTAGCTCCCATAGCGAGACCCGCGTGAGGATGGATCTACAGAAAGACGAGTTCGATAAGCTGATAGATACCACCGCCGCGGCACTCCTACGGGGCGATATTCAGCTCTACGAGATCATGAACCGCGCCGGCCTCGAGAACGCCTCCATGACGCGCAAGAAACGCAGGTCGTCCAAGCGGGACAGGACGGACTCGGCTGGTCCAACGGCAGCATCTTCCCGCCTGCACCGCTGCCGCCACCAGTCCTGCACCTACCACCGCAAAACATGGTCCGACAAGCGCTCCCGCAACGCCCACGAGTCCAAGCTCGCTCCGTGCCACAACTGCACCAAGGACCCCGGCGTGACATGCGAGCGGTGCGTCATCGCCACGAACTCTCCTGCCCTCCGCTGCATAGGCAAGGTGTTGTGCGAACATGAGGGATGCCGCACCATCCACGATCGCCGCCACGCCAAGGCCCACGCCGGCAACAAGAAGCATCATCTCAGCAGGTGCCCCTCCACGTGCCCGATGTGCAGGGCACTGGGGTGGGTGGATGACGAAGATGCCATGGCCGATGGGCAAGAGATAGCAGTGGCCACTCACGACATCCTCTGCACAGAGGAACTTAGCGTCTCGCACTCCCTCGACCTTCCGCGCGACGCAGGCGGCGTGGGCCACCATCCAGGTTCCCCCGCCCTCGCCTCCTCGACTAGGTAGCGCACAGAAGCGAGCGCGCGTGTATATACTACATACATACATATGATTTTAGTCGTACTTCCCCACTCCCCCCCCCCCTGGTAAGTGCACGGCGCGGGGAGGTATAGATCAGTTGTATTCGCCGCTTCCGCGAGCCGAATACCAAGTAGTACCGCATCTCTTCGCCCTCGCAACATGTCGTACTACGATGACGGAGGCATCTCCTATGACAACACCGACCTGGAGAATGGCGAGGAGATCGACTACGACCCTCCCTGCACGGAGGAGCGTTCCAGGCGCCGCTCCGAAGGCATGGATAGCAGCGACGAGGAAGAAGAAGACTATCCTCCCTCCTACTACGGCATCGAAGAGGAGTACTGATGAATACACTGCTCCGGCCATGAGCCAAGGCGGCATCGTTTACTCATACGTTCACACGCGCCGAGCACTTATCGGGGGGGGGGGGGGGAATAGCATAAGCGGGAGGGGGACATGCGTGGTACCCCCCCCCCCATCTACCGGGGCTTTTACCTTCCGGGACCCGCGGCGGCCAGGTGACTAATGCGCCCATTTGTTTCACGCCCGCCTACGCCCAGCGAAACACCAACGCGCTACACCAGTAATCAACAATCATGTCCGGACCTAAGTGCAACCCCTACCCCGCCGATGCCGTCGAGATCGATGCTCCTCCGGACATCATCTCTCTTTTGCCTTTCATGATCAGTTGTTTTGGTTCCGACATGAAGACGTTCTTCCGCGTCCCCTCCAGCTGCCGGATGGAATCGAAGAGTTCCAAGGGCTCGTCGACCGAGGACTGGAAGTTGAACGATACCAGCTTCCCTATCACCTTCCAGCCGCCCCATGACACGCTCAACGACGAGGCACTCGCGTTCCTGGCAGAGAACCCCGACAAGGACATCATTGTCCCCTTCGGAACGGCACAGTTCGTGAGCGCAGTCCATACTGGCCACATCTTCATGGTCCCGCCCCGTGGAGAACGCACCTTCCTCGACGATCGCGGCAGCCCCGTCGGCTGCGTGGGGCTCATTTGGGTACGCAAGGCGCCGGAGGACGCGATGTCTCTCCTGGACGACACGCTCGCAATAACTTGGGGAAAGAAGAAGTCTGGGTTTGCTTCAGCCAGCATGGACACGTCCGACTCGGAGTGATCGGAGCCCTGCGCGCGCAATATAGGAGGAATACTTTTATAGACTTATACTCGATCCCTCTATACTATTTCGTTGTACAGCTAAACGTTACACATGACGAACGAGTGCCTGGTGAGCACCTGTATCGTAATCTGTGAAATGGGGTCACCGGAGGTAACGGCAATACCGACCGCGATGAACTGTGGGCCGTCGATATCACAATCGGTGACTGCGCCCATGTAGGCGGTAGTGCTGAGACCACTGGCAAGCGTACAGAGAAGAGTCATGGAAGAGACGTCGTCGTCCGTGTCAGATCCGGTTCCCCAAAGCTGAATGTCGTAGGTGCCGGTTACTGGGAGACCTATCGAAATACCCACGTGCGTGACAGTCGCATCGTAGAATTGGGGCAGTCCCATATCCATACCGTTGTTTCGGACAGTGGATAGACCGTAGGTGATCCCACAGTTCTTCCGGTTGGTCAAATCCTGTCCAACGGAGCACGAACCAGAGTTCTCGCCCTGGATCTTGTTCTCGTAGCCAAGGAACTTCCCCGCCGTAGATGAGCACGTCTGGAGATTCCCCGTCAGTGGGCAGACGAAAGTCTCTCCATGGCAGGCGGTGTTGGCAATGGAGCAGTCGCACGGGCAGGTGCCGTTGAATACGCCGTTCCACCCGACCAGGAGAGGGTGGCAGTCCTCGGGCGTACACAAGCTGTCGCCGTTCAGGTCTTCGGTGGATACATCACACTGGCCGTTGCTGTTGAGGTCCCAGCAGTCGGTACCCGAGGCCCCGGTGGTGCCGTTAACCCCCTGAATACCTTGAACACCCTGGTCGCCTTGGTCGCCTTGGACACCTTGGTCGCCTTGGATACCTTGGTCACCCTGAATGCCTTGGTCACCCTGAATGCCTTGAGCACCGACGTCTCCTTCGAACCCGCGCGGTCCCATCTGGCCTAGCGGACCGGTTTCTCCTTGGATGCCACGAGGGCCGTTGGGACCTTGGGGTCCTTCAGGTCCCTGGAGTCCATCGGCGCCGTCCCGACCAGCATGGTCGGCGTCGTCTCCGCCTCGGTCAGCTCCACCGATGGTGAAAAAGAGGATGATGAATGTCGCCATGAACAACAGGCCGATGATTGCCAGAACAGTGCCAATCGAGCCGAATCTGCGAGTGGCTTTGGTAGAGGCCTGAGACTCCTCTGCGATGAGGTCCCTCAGCATATCATCCTCGTCCATTGTCCCACTGTATGCCGGTAGTGTCCCCACTTTCTAGCGATGGGGCGTGACAGGACTAGGAATAGAATGAGTCATGGAGTATGAAAAGAGAGTGATTATTCGAACCCTCACAGACACGCGCACGTGATCGATGATCTGTATTTGGTGAACGCAAAGCGCTAATACGCGCACCTGTAGCCGATCTAAAAGCCTGTGAGTGATCGCGGGTCGCATAATGGGCACGAGTCCCCCACAAGCATGTAAGTGCGCGGGGGTAACGAGCGCCTGTAGATGCAATGAAATGTGGTATATTCGCAACGAGCGCCCATGCATGATCGGCCGCGAATCGAGGCAGCGCTCCTCTACTCCGCCTTCTTCATCTTCTTCTTGACCACCTTCTTGACCAGCTTCTTGATCTTCTTGTTGGGCGCCTCCGCAGATGCATCGTCTTCGTCGCTCTTGGCCCTCTTCTCCCCCACCGAGTTAAGCATGTCGGCAGTCGCCTTCTCTCCTGCCGCCTTGGCTGCGTCGGTCACCTTCTTCATGGCAGCGGCCTTCCTCTCGGCCTCCTGCTCGATCTCGGTCCTCTCCCTCCACCTGTCAAGCGCTGCCACCGCGCGCTCCTTGGTGATGAGGTCGCTGACAAGACCAAGGACGTCCTGTCCGTTGAACGCGTCCGCCACTGCGTCGCCGATGATCTCCATCTCGTCTTCTCCCACGGCGGCCATGACGGGGTTGCCGGCCGAGTGCGTCACTGTCGTCATCTGCGGCTCTGCATCATCCTCGTCGTCACAGTCGTACATGCCGTCGTCACTGTCGGACCCATCATCCTCAGAGTTCGGGTAGTCTGCAGCTCGGACCTTGGGTGCAGGCTCTCCCTGGGTGGCCGGCGTGGGCTCATCCTTCACCGCTCCCGCTCCCGCACCGTCTCCGATGGGGTCAGTGCTGTGTGCCATGAAGTACACCTTCTTGTCGAAGTCCATCCTCAGGTAGCCAGCGGTTCCAGCACCGTACATGACAGCAGACACGAGGCATGTTGCGAACTGAGCGCGGCCGTTCGCCACGGTGAAATTGCTGTTGGTGAGCTGCATCTTCTTCCACGACGCGGGGTTCTCTCGCTGGTAGTCGAAGATGCTTCGGCCGGCGATCTCGAAGCCGGGGGATACCTTGCCGGGGATAGGCTTATCGGTGTTGATGCGCCCGATCGTCGAGAGGATGCGAACGCCCCCGTGGCGCGTGTAGTAGCGGTCTCGCTCGGCAGGGTCTGACTTGAGGGTGTCGTAGCTGGTATCGACTCCCATGTCGATCACGGCACTGTTGTCATCAACGAACTTGTTGAGCAGCGTGAGCCTTGCGGCCTCGGCCTCGGCCATGGAGTCCTTGACGGTCGGGTTGCCCTCGATCTTAGCAATGTCCTCCTGGAGCTCCTTGAAGGCGGCCACGTCCTTCTCGTCGCTGATCTTCGCAAACACCTTAGCCAGCACGTGGAGCCACGGGCGGGACCGCTCAAACTGGCCGTCCCTCAGCTTGTTGTCCTCGTACACGCCTGCGTTGTAGCACTTGGTGATGCACTTGGTGATCGGCTCGGGGTCGAGCAGGGGTGTGGCGAGCGTCCTCTCCGTCTCCGGGGTGACGTCGAGTGCGGAGAAGCGGCCCTCCATCACGGCCTTCTGCGACAGGTAGGCCAGGTAGCGCGACGAGAGGTACTTGAGCGCCATCTCCCATGCGATGGCGTACACGTGCGCGTCAGCCATGATCACGGAGTCTTTCCAGTCGAGCATGCCTTCCGCCATGTCACCGAGGCTGAAGCGGAGCTTCTTGCGGACGCTCTTGATCTCGTTGAGCTTGAAGTAGTCCTCGGAGGGAAGAGCTCCGTGCAGCTCCGCGCCATACTGGGCGAGCGGCATCACGGGAGTGACGGCTTTGTTGATCTTGAACTTCGCCTTAGCGGCGACCTTGAACGCGTCGGCGGTGGGACTCTTCATGGCCAGGTCGTAGGCGGTGCGGTCCACCATCGCAGCGCGGTGGGCCTTCATCGGGTCGGTGCCGACGATGCGGTACCTGGCCGGGTTGAAGACGGACCTCCAGTCCTCGACAACGTTGCGGGAGGTGGAGTCGGCCCTGACATAGTAGACAGGGTCGACCTCGAGGTTCATGTTGATGTAAAGGAACGCCTCGAAGATGTTGAACGCAGTCGTGACGCCCTTGCTCGCGTGGTTCGGTTCGGCGTTCATGAAGTTCTTGACGTACGCCATGAACTTCACGCGATCCGCGGCGTACTTGGCGGAGGAGGCGTCGATCGGGTGATCGGCGGCGGAGGCATTGCCCGGCCGGCCGTTGATCTTGTTCCAGTACGCGTGAAGCTCGTAAACGATCACCTTGCACATGTTGGTGTGGAAGCGGGTACCTGCATCGCGAAGCTCGGCGGTGGCGCGGAGGCGGTGAAGTCTCTGTGTGACATTGGCCCGCGTGATGACGATGGCGTTCGTGGAGCTGATGTAGCCGAGCGGGGGGAAATAAGGCCCTTCCTCAGTAGGCTGGGCGATGAACGGAGGGAGTTCGGTGGAGTCGGTGTTCTGCACTGCCGGCTTGGAAGGCTTCTGTGCATTGCCGCGGGTGCCGAAGCCTCCGAAACCGTTGCCTGCCATAGTTACTGGTGGGATGTCGAGTGGTTACGTTCGGTCTCGATGGGGACACGGAAACTTGACTACCTGAGGAAGGAAGTCGAGTGGCCGGTTGCGGAAGCGAATGGACAACCTGGCCGGCCCCCGCGTTGGGAGGGGGCCCGAAAAAAGGGTCCCGGGACTGGCCTCATCGATCGGGGAGGCCTCGATATGGGAATTGTGGAGGGGGGGGGGTAGGAGGAGGAGGGGGAGAGGGGGAGGACGGGGGATGCAGCAGGGCATCCGCGTTATTCGCACGGCCTACCTAAGGTGACAGGTACGCGCGGTACCTGAGCGCGTGATCCGAGCCCGCATCATCTCAACATGGGTAACCCGTTCGGCGACGATGACGCCATCGAGCCCTACAAGCTCCCGATGTCGAAAGGCGTGGCCTTCTTCTTCGCGATCGTGCTCTGCTTCGTCTCTGCGCTGGGCGGCTGGATGCTGCGCGCGTGGTTCTGCGACGATGACACCACCGTGGTAGTGGACTGCTCCAGCTTCGCGAGCCCGTTTTCGCATACCTCGTTCTCCCCCACCTCGTTCTCCCCCACCTCGTTCTCCCCCACCTCATTCTCGCCCAGTACGGAGACCGACAGTTTATTCTCGTCGATCCCGTACGTGCAGTACTACCTACCGTTCTAGCGGAGGCAGCCCGCACGGCCGCCCACTTCCCCCTCCCCCACTGGACCGTACTGGTACTAGCGCACCAGTGGGGACTGAATACATAGCGCCATACACTCGATCCATCACCCTCCTCCTCCTCCGCCACTGCTATCCGTCTTCGCCACGCACACGCATGGATTCGGTAGCAGGCCTCGGTGCTGTGCCAAGCCTGCACTTTGACTGGGTTGCTGACCACCACACGTCCCCGCGCGACCCATTCGATGCCGCCGATCCTCCCGACGACGACGACGACGACGACACGACTGTTACGAAGCACTACATCACCGGTGCCGGACTGAAGAGTGTACCAAAGTACATCCTCAATGACCCCACTACAGTATCGCTGGACGCCTACGATAACCGCCTATATCACATACCACGCGGCGCCCGCATGACCAAATCATTGCAGCGCCTAGACCTGCGGATGAACGCATTCACTTCCTTCCCTCGAGCACTCCTCTACATGAACCGCCTACAGTTCCTGGACTTCCGTCAGCAGAACATAACCCTGAGCCCCATCCCCGACTTCAACGTACCCGAATGGGTATCCCAGCTGCACAGCCTCCAGGACCTCCGCCTCCCGACGATTCCACGTGACCACCCACGGAAGTTCCTCAGCAACGGCGCCGCCACCTACACGGCCAAGTGCATAACATCCCGCGGCACAAAAAACGTTATCATGGCCGCACCTGGCACTGTCGTTCAGCCAGAATCGCTCTATCACCTGATGTTTTCCGTGAAGGACAAGTACGGCACTAGGCGCTTGGTTGTCTACTCCACCCGTGCCGAGATACTCAACGGCCTCAGTACCGAGGACTACCGCCGGACAGACCCACTGCGCCTGCGCGCGAGAAGTGCGCGGTAGCGATGGGATACATCATGCATGTGCCGCGTTTGTTATATATACATTACATTCGCCGTTTCCTACTCTCCCCCCATGCCGAGATTCCTCATTAGCGCGGAGAGCACCGCCGCCGGCCGCACCTGGCAGGCCTGGCGCACTGCCATGAACGCCTCCGCCGTCGCGTGCGCCTCCTTGCCGTGAAGGATGTATCTCCCAGCCATCGCCTTCGACGCCTCCCTCGCACGTAGATCCGCACCCACCTCATGGGTGGTGCCGAAGCAGAGCCAGTTCAGGCATACTCCACGGCTTCGAACACCTTCTCCCTCCCCCTCATCGTCCCCTCTCTCTTCGTGTACGTAGAGGTACGTCTGGTTGTTGTCGTGCGCGTGCGTCTTGCCTTGCGTGCTCGCCGACCGCTGGGGGCACATGTGCGTCCGATGATCGACGTGGAGGCTGTTGGTGTCGGGCACGTACTCCACGTCCATGTTCGCCGTCCTCCCCCTCGCCATGATCGCCCTGTGCTCGGAGCTCTCCTCTCCCCCGCGGCACGTGCGGTTGGCCATGTCCTTGACGCACGCCTTCCATAGGTCCGGCACCGTGTCGATGAGCCGCTTGATCAGGGCAGGGTCCAGCTGAAACTGCTTCGCGGTGGCACTGTTGGCCTCCATCACCCTCCTCCCGCTCCTCGACGAGCCGGAGCCGTCTCCACTGCCTCCTCCCAGCCTGGCGCGGCGCACCTTGAACCTGGTGAAGCCCTCCGGTGGGTGATGCCAGCGCTTGGACATCAGGGGGTAGGCGTGCTCTGGCACGGAGCCGAGCGGCCAGTGCCAGTGGGTGCCATTTGTGCTATGCGCCGGGAGACATGCATCACCTGGCTCTGGCCAGTTGACGATGTACAGTTCGTCGTCCGGCTGGCCGAACACGGGGAAGATCATGCTCTGCGCTCGGATCCTGGCCACTCTCTCGCTGCAGCCGTCCGTCCCCCCTGCAGTGTACAGGCCGGCAGGAATCCTGCACGGGTTCATGTAGTGGCCGCCGGAGCTGGCGTGCTTGGCCTTGGTAGAGTAGAGCGTGCGGAAGCACCGGTTGATGTTGTACACGGTCATGTCCACGATCCATTCAGGCAGTCCCCCGTCCTTCTTCTGCGTGTACCACCTGTTGGTCTCGTCGTAGACCGACCTATCGCCCGCCTTCAGTATCGCATAGTACTCGAACGACCTCATAAATGCGCCTACCGACCGGAAGTCGCGGAACATCCTCCCCTCCACCTCCCAGGTGATGTGCCAGCTGGCTCTCCCGGCACGGTTCGACTCGCAGACCGAGACGTGAACGGCGGAGGCCTCCACGCCCAAGCGCTCGCATATGAACTGCTCGAACTCGGCCAGCGCCTCCACCATGAACTCCTCGAACTCCGGGATGGTGGCGAACCAGCTGGTGTCGGTGTCCATCTTCGGGTCGAGGTCGGCGAAGAGATGCAGTGGCCGGTTGATGGGCGTGCACTCGTAGAAGTACCGCTCGTTGCGCCACCTGTCGGAGCAGAGCATGTGCTCCAGGTGGGGCATCGTCGTGACGTAGTAGCACTTGGCACCCTTCATGTCCTCGATCACCACGTTGCCGCACCAGTCCCTCGTCACGCGGGTCAGGTCCTGGGCCACAATGATCCCCTTGCACCCGGGGATGTTGAGCGTGCGTTCGTCGTTCAGGGCAGGAATCGCCTCGTCCTTCATCTTCTTGCACCGCTTGAACATGGGGGCGACCTTGCCACTAGGCAGCTTCCTGCGCAGCGGCTGGCCGTGGCCAACGGCTACTCGCACGTCGGCGTAGGTCACCCTGGCCCACGCGTGCAGCGGTGGGTGGTCGCCTAGCTCAAACGGGTCCTCCGCGGAAGCCAGCTCCGGGATCTCAGGAGCACCGCTCGCATCGTCCATGCGGCGCGTCTTCCTCGCCGCCTCGCCTTCCCCTCCATCACTCCGCCCCCCGTCAGGCTCGGCCCGCTTACTCCCCGCGTGCGACACCTCCATGAAACAATAGCGCACGACGAAGGTCCTCACCCAAGAAAGAGGGGACGGGACGGGGGACATGACTAAAAGTGTATGTCTGATCGCACTGTATTGGTATTATCACATGGCTCACCTCATAGATACGTCTTCGATGCCAAGAAGCACGTCTCGCATTGTCTCGAGAATGGGAATCTCGTCCCGTTGCGCAGCGCTGAGTGTCTGCACGCCACGCTCCTCGAGTTGATCGAGGCGGAGACCTATGTAGAGGAGGGCCTCAGTGCCTCCTTCCGAACACTCCCTCTGAAGCAATCTGTTGTGTATGTTCTTCACGAGACGAATGCTTCGAGAAACCGCGGCGTTCATCAAGGTGTTCTCTGGCAGCGGAAGAGTTCCGCGCTCCTGGACGTCGAGAAGTGTCTCAATGTAGCTCTCCGCCAGGGTATCATGCGTCCGACTATGATACAGCAGGTGCTGGAGGGTGGTCCCATCATAGTCGTCACACCGAAACACCGTATTTACGAGGTCCGGAAACCGATCACGCACGACGTCCATCAGGAGCACTGCGTACGGCCCGTTCATATTTACGGCCGCGAATGGGATGAGCTCCGCCATGAGACTTATCAGAACAGGAGGACTGTGAGCATGAGTGATCGGCCTTGCTAGAAGGCCGCGCATGCTGAGGTGCGCAAAGAACGGTTGCGCGACGCGTACGTCACCACCGATCACGACCCCGGATATTGCATACGTCTCATAGAATTCCACCGGCGTTCTGCGGACCAGAGCGGTGAGAATACGCATCTCGTCGTCGGTCATATCACCACGAGTCTCACCATCACAGATCTTCCACCACAGGAACGCGGCCAGTGGCGAGTAGAACGGGCATGTTGTATCATCGATCTCAGACCTCAACAGCACCACTGTAGGACAGCATCGTGTGACCAACTCGAGTCCGGGGGTGAAGAAGAACTCACGTGGATGATGTTGGCTGATCAACCACGCATGGGTGAGCTCGCCGTTCACGAGTCTCCGATGGTACTCCCCGCGGAGGTAGCATGTGGTGGCAGAAGAGGCCATCGTGCAGCCACTGGGGACAACAGCCCTCCCCCCCCCTCCTCCCCCTTAAACTCGCACCACTAGGTTGGGTGGGTTCGACTTCCCCTCCCCCAAACTGTGCACGTCCCCGGGTCATGTCCCCAAAAGGGGACACTGAACGCACATCACGCTAAGAAGTTTTTGGCCGGGAGGACCAATCAGAAGGCCGTATTTTCTTGCCCTATTCTGCAGTGCAAATGAGGGCCCCTAATCCCGATCGTGGCCCTCGATCGGAATAGACCCCCCCCCTGCTCCCCCTTAAACTCGCACCACTAGGTTGGGCGGGTTCGACTTCCCCTCCCCCAAACTGTGCACGTCCCCGGGCCATGTCCCCAAAAGGGGACACTGAACGCACATCACGCTAAAAAGTTTTTGGCC
>Ga0316204_10008393_pt1 | contig 14397 bp, 9 predicted proteins | sample 6monrhotite_MG_2_FD_205661 | JGI IMG/M metagenome (GOLD analysis project Ga0316204, IMG submission 205661) | Microbial mat bacterial communities from mineral coupon in-situ incubated in ocean water Damariscotta River, Maine, United States -... | ecosystem: Environmental > Aquatic > Marine >...
ATGATGCGAGTTCGATTCTCGCTACCCGCTCCAGTTCGAACAAACAGCCGATATGGCTCAGTCGGTAGAGCACTCCCTTGGTAAGGGAGAGGTCACCAGTTCGAATCTGGTTATCGGCACCATTTTTCTCGGATTAGTCGAAGGGCTGTTCCGGGTTTAGTTATGTTTGGGGTTTTTTCTCTTTATTATTTATTGATATTTAGAGCATAACCGTATAAATAATAACCAATTTTATTGTAATTTAAGCTTAACCTTTTGGAGGCATTTATGTCTAAAGAAAAATTTGAACGCACGAAACCCCATGTCAACGTCGGCACGATAGGTCACGTTGATCACGGAAAAACAACATTAACAGCGGCGATGTGTACGGTTTTATCAGCAGCATTTGGCGGCGCAGCGAAAGACTTCGCTGAGATTGATAACGCCCCAGAAGAGCGTGATCGCGGTATCACCATTTCAACCTCACACGTTGAATACGAAACCGAAGCACGTCACTACGCTCACGTTGATTGCCCAGGACATGCTGACTATGTTAAAAACATGATCACTGGTGCTGCACAAATGGACGGCGCTATCTTAGTATGTTCTGCAGCAGACGGTCCAATGCCACAAACTCGTGAGCACATCCTATTGTCTCGTCAAGTTGGTGTTCCTAAGATTGTTGTTTTCATGAACAAATGTGACATGGTTGATGATGAAGAATTATTAGAGCTTGTTGAAATGGAAATCCGTGAATTACTCGACATGTACGAATTTCCAGGTGACGACACACCAATCATCTACGGCTCAGCATTAAAAGCCCTAGAAGGTGATGAAGGCAAACTAGGTAAAGAAGCGATTTTAGAACTTGCTAAAGCATTGGATGACTACATCCCAGAGCCAAAGCGTGAAGTTGAAAAAGACTTCATCATGCCAATTGAAGATGTCTTCTCTATCTCAGGACGTGGAACAGTTGTTACAGGTCGTATCGAAGCGGGTATCGTCAAAGTTGGTGAAGAAGTTGAAATCGTTGGTATTGCTGAAACAGCCAAAACTACAGTAACAGGCGTTGAAATGTTCAGAAAACTCCTTGACGAAGGTCAAGCAGGCGACAACTGCGGTATCTTACTTCGTGGAACGAAGCGTGAAGAAGTTCAACGTGGACAAGTACTAGCAAAGCCTGGAACAATTAATCCACACACTAAGTTTGAAGCTGAAATCTACATTTTGAGCAAAGACGAAGGTGGACGTCATACGCCATTTTTCAAAGGCTATCGTCCACAGTTTTACTTCCGTACCACTGACGTCACTGGCGCATGTGAATTACCGGATGGTGTAGAAATGGTAATGCCTGGTGATAACATCAAGATGGAAGTTGAATTGATTGCTCCGATTGCAATGGATGAAGGCTTGCGTTTTGCTATCCGTGAAGGTGGACGGACTGTTGGTGCGGGTGTTGTGTCTAAGATTTTGTCTTAGGCTAACTTGAAGAAACTTATTTTAGCAGTTAGCTAAACTTTGTGGTTCAGCGGTTTTATTGTTTTATAAAACCGCGACTTTATTGCAGGCCAGTGGCTCAATTGGTAGAGCAGCGGTCTCCAAAACCGCAGGTTGGGGGTTCGAGTCCCTCCTGGCCTGCCACTGTAATAAAGATGATTTTGGCGAATATCTTAGATGTTCGCTTTTGTGTAATAAATGGTTGAAAACTCATGAGTGCAAACGAACAAGATCCTTTAGAAGCATCATTTAATGGTTTGAGATGGTTACTTAGCTTTGTTTTTCTAGGTGGAGCTGTGTATGCCAATCATTCGCTTGCGGGTGTGGATAATTCATTTTTAGTTCGTGTTGCGGTTATTTTGGTTTTAGTTGCAATTGGTTTAGGCATTGCAATAACAACAACAAAAGGTCGCGCAGGATTGGTTTTTGCTAAAGAATCCCGAATTGAAGCTCGAAAGGTTGTTTGGCCAACGCGCTCAGAAACAGTACAGACAAGCATCATTATTATGATAGCGGTTGTGTTGATGTCGCTACTTTTGTATTTGATCGACATGGGTTTGGTATACATAGTTAACTTTTTAACTGTGAAAGGGAGTTAGTCTTTATGGCGCTTAAATGGTATGTGGTTCAGGCATATTCTGGCTATGAAGGCAAAGTAAGAGGCTTTATAGAGGAACGTGTAAAGCAATTTAAGTTAGAAGATAAATTTGGGCAAGTTCTCGTTCCCACTGAAGAAGTGGTTGAAATGCGAGATGGTCAAAAACGAAAAAGTGCTCGCAAGTTTTTTCCTGGTTATGTTCTCGTAGAGATGGATATGGATGATGAAAGCTGGCATTTGGTTCGTGATACACCAAGAGTTTTAGGCTTTATTGGCGGAACGAAAGAACATCCGGCACCAATAAGCCAAAGAGAAGCTGATCAAATCCTCAATCGATTAGAAGAGTCGACTGATAAGCCAAGACCAAGAACCTTGTTTGAGGTGGGTGAAGCGGTACGAGTAACCGATGGACCATTTGCAGAGTTTGAAGCAGTTGTTGAAAGTGTTAATTATGATAAAAGTCGTTTATCGGTATCGGTAATGATTTTTGGACGTTCTACTCCAGTAGAGTTAGATTTTAGCCAAGTTGAAAAAGGTTAAAATAGACTGGCAAAAGTCAGTCGATAGTGTTGATACAAAACACTGTTGGTAAAAAAATTTGGTAAAAACAACCATAGCTCAGTTTGGGCTGTGGGTGTTTTTTTACGTTAAAAACAGGGGAGCCTAAAATTTAACGACTTTTTAATTTCGGTTAGAAAGGCAAAAGTTAAAGAGTCCGGCGTTTGAACCCAAATGAGGTGAAAAATGGCTAAAAAAGTCTCAGCTTATATCAAGCTACAAATTGGTGCGGGTGCTGCAAACCCAAGCCCTCCAGTTGGTCCAGCCTTGGGTCAACATGGCGTTAACATAATGGAATTCTGTAAGGCATTTAATGCAGCGACAGATAAAGTTGAAAAAGGATTGCCTATTCCTGTCGTGATTACTGTTTATGGCGACAGAAGTTTTACTTTTATTACTAAAACGCCGCCTGCAGCAGTCCTAATTCGAAAAGCTGTCGGTCTTAAGAAAGGTAGTGGTCGACCAAACACTGAAAAAGTAGGCAAAATCACACGAGCGCAATTAGAAGAAATAGCTAATACTAAAGAGCCAGATCTGACAGCTGCGGATATGGATGCAGCAGTAAGAACGCTTGCGGGTACAGCTCGCTCAATGGGCGTGGATGTGGAGGGTTAACTGATGGCTAAATTAACGAAAAGACAAAAGATGATCAACGAAAAAGTTGAATCAGAAAAAGTATATACATTTGATGAAGCGGTTGCGCTATTAAAGGAAGTTTCCTCAGTCAAGTTTGACGAGTCCTGTGATATGGCGTTGAACCTAGGCGTCGATCCTCGTAAATCAGATCAGGTGGTTCGTGGTGCTACAGTCCTTCCTAATGGTACAGGTAAAGACGTACGAGTTGCCGTTTTTACTCAAGGTGCAAACGAAGAAGCGGCTAAAGCTGCTGGCGCTGATGTCGTAGGAATGGATGACTTAGCAGCAGAAGTTAAAAAAGGCAATATGGATTTTGACGTGGTTATCGCAAGTCCTGATGCTATGCGTGTTGTTGGGCAGCTTGGGCAAATCTTAGGACCTCGCGGTCTAATGCCAAACCCAAAGGTCGGCACAGTAACACCTGATGTAGCGACTGCGGTTAAAAACGCTAAAGCCGGTCAAGTTCAATACCGAACTGATAAAGCTGGAATTATTCACGCGACTATCGGTAAATTAGGTTTTGACGGAAAAGCCTTAGGCGAAAACTTAAGCAGCCTACTTGAAGCGATCAAAAAAGCAAAGCCGACTTCAGCGAAAGGCACTTATATGAAAAAACTTTCCCTTAGTTCAACGATGGGACCTGGCTTGACCATCGATGTCGCGTCAGTGGAAGTTCAAGACTAGTTTGGAAACTGGTTTTAAGTAATTATTTTTAAAGAATTGGGTTTGCTTGAATCGTTATTTTAAATAGTAATTATTTGATCAAACTCTGGGTTTTTGAGTTGGACTTGTTGTTATAAAAGTTTAATTCAAAAACTGTCAAAGACCGTAGGTGGAGTGATTGGAATTGCAGTTTTTAGATCGTTTTTTTGTATCTAAATAATTTCAAAAGCTGTCTTAAAAATAGCCTACGCAGACGGTGGTACCCGAAACAGATTTCTGTTCGGTTCACCGTTTACGGGAAACATTGATTTATACCGATGTTTCATTTTGTAAACCTTCCAATTGAAAAATTGGAAATAGTGGAGGTGAACGACGTGGCACTTGGACTAGAAGGTAAAAAGCAGATTGTAAAAGAAGTATCAGAAGTTGCTTCTGGCGCTTTATCTGCTGTAATTGCCGAATACCGTGGCATGACAGTTGAGCAATTGACTGACTTGCGTGTCAAAGCTAGGAATGGTGGCGTCTACTTACGAGTAGTACGAAACACTCTAGCTAAACGTGCTGTTGAAGATACAGACTTCGCTTGTTTGAACGATGCTTTTGTCGGTCAGGTTATTTGTGCGTTTTCGCTTGAAGAGCCTGGAGCTGCAGCTAGACTGGTTCGTGATTTTGCAAAAGATTGCGATCAACTAGTCACTACAGCAATTGCCGTTAGTGGAACTTTGCATGGTGCGGATCAATTAGATGCCGTTGCAAAACTACCAACCAAAGACGAAGCAATTTCGCAACTGATGAGTGTGATGAATGGACCGGTTACCAAACTGGCACGTACATTAAACGAATTCCCATCGCGCATTACGCGAGTAATTGATGCGGTTCGTACTCAGAAAGAAGCGGCTTAAACACTCAAAGCTGAAGTAACAAACAGTGTGGTTTTTAAAACAATAGTTTTAGAAACAAATTTGAAAACAGTACGTATGGAATTTTAGTTTTTTAACTATTTAATTTTTAAAAACAAAATTCTAACTTAATAAATTATTTTGAATATGACTAAAAAGTCAATCAAAGAAAACTTAGGAGAATGAGTAATGGCTCTTTCTAAAGACGATATCTTAAATGCAATCGCTGAAATGTCAGTAATGGACGTTGTTGAACTAGTTGAAGCAATGGAAGAAAAATTTGGTGTAACTGCGGCGGCTGCGGCGGCTGTTGTAGCTGGTCCAGCAGGTCCTGCTGATTCTGCAGCTGAGCAAACTGAATTTGACGTAGTATTAACTGGTTTTGGCGACAAGAAAGTTGGCGTAATTAAAGCAGTTCGTGGAATTACTGGTCTTGGACTAAAAGAAGCAAAAGCAGCTGTTGAAGGAACACCAACTAACATCAAGGAAGGTGTTGATAAAGCAGAAGCAGAAGATGTTAAAAAACAGCTTGAAGAAGCTGGTGCAACAGTAGAAATCAAGTAATCAGTATTTGTCTACCAAGACGAATCGTATTAATTACTTTTCGGCTGGTGGTTTTTAACCACCGGCCGTTTTGCCATTTTAAAAAGTGGTGATTTATAACAGATAATTTAGCGTCTTTTGATACGGATCTGGCAAACATATTTAGCTTTAAATTAGCTAAATCCCAACAGATTTGTGGTAAACGTTTTATTATTTAATAAAAGATCAACTAGTCAATTTCGCCGTATCAAGAATTGATTGGACACGAAAGTGATAGCTAACTGAGGAGCCCAGATGGCATATTCATATACTGAGAAAAAACGAATCCGTAAGGATTTCAGTCGAAACAAAAAAGTCTTAGAAGTTCCGTATCTTTTAGCGATACAGTTGGACTCATATCGATCTTTTTTAAATTTAGAAAATATCCAAGCCTCAGGTTTAGAAAAAGCATTCAAATCGGTTTTTCCGATCACTAGTTATTCTGGCTCTGCTGCACTTGAATATATGAGCTATACCTTAGGTGAGCCAGCGTTTGATGTTAAAGAATGCCAAATGCGTAGCGTTACTTACTCGGCTCCATTGAGAGTAAAAATCCGCCTGGTTATTTATGATAAAGAAAACAAAAATAAAACCGTAAAAGAAGTGCGTGAGCAAGAAGTCTACATGGGCGAAATGCCTCTGATGACGGATAACGGAACATTTGTTATCAACGGTACTGAGCGAGTGATTGTTTCTCAACTACATAGAAGTCCAGGTGTATTTTTTGATTCAGATAAAGGTAAAACTCACTCTTCAGGAAAACTACTTTATAACGCACGTGTCATTCCATACCGTGGTTCATGGCTTGATTTTGAATTTGATCCAAAAGATTGTTTGTTTGTGCGGATCGATCGTCGTAGAAAATTACCTGCGTCAATTTTACTACGCGCGTTAGGTTATTCAACGCCAGAAATGCTCGAAATGTTTTTCGATTTTGATAAAATTGAATTAGATAAAGAAGGTAATATTTTAGTTGAACTCATCCCTGAAAGGTTGAGAGGCGTAACTGCAACTTTTGACATCAAAGGCAAGCGTGGAAAAGTATTGGTTGAAGAAGGTCGAAGGATCACTGTTCGACATATCAAGGAACTAGAAAAAGCGAACATCAAAAAATTGGAAGTTCCAACCGAGTATCTTATTGGCAAAGCGATTGCCAAAGATATTATCGATACGGAAACTGGTGAAGTTTTAGTTCCAGCCAATTCTGAAATCACCGAAGAGTTGTTAGAAAAATTAAAAGAAGTTGAAATCAAAGAGTTTGAAACTCTTTACACTAACGATTTAGATCGCGGTCCTTATATGTCGGATACCCTCCGAATCGACCCAACTAATAGTGCGTTAGAAGCATTGGTTGAAATTTATCGAATGATGCGTCCTGGCGAGCCTCCGACTAAAGATTCAGCTGAAGCACTTTTTGAAAATTTATTCTTTAGCAAAGATCGCTATGACCTTTCACGTGTTGGGCGAATGAAATTTAATCGTCGGATTGGTCGCGAAGGTGATGAAGGTGAAGGCACTCTATCTAAAGATGATGTCATAGCTGTTGTTGAAACATTACTCAATATTCGAAACGGTAAAGGTGTTGTGGATGACATCGATCACCTTGGAAACAGGCGCATAAGAAGTGTCGGCGAAATGGCTGAAAATCAATTCCGTGTCGGAATTGTACGGGTTGAGCGAGCAGTAAAAGAAAGATTAAGCATGGCTGAAGCAGATAACTTAATGCCGCAAGATTTGATCAATGCCAAACCAGTTTCGGCGGCGATCAAGGAATTCTTTGGTTCGAGTCAGTTATCACAATTTATGGATCAAAATAATCCGCTTTCCGAAATTACTCATAAACGACGTGTATCTGCATTAGGACCTGGCGGTTTAACTCGTGAGCGAGCAGGATTTGAAGTTCGAGATGTTCATCATACTCATTATGGTAGAGTCTGCCCAATCGAGACACCGGAAGGACCAAACATCGGATTAATCAACTCGCTTTCTTGTTATGCAAGAACTAACGAGTACGGATTTTTGGAAACAGCTTATCGCCGAGTAAAAAATGGCAAAGCGACTGCAGAAATCGATTACCTTTCTGCCATTGAAGAAGGTGAGTTTCATATTGCACAAGCGAATGTAACGCTTGATGAAAAAGATATGATGACAGAAGATTTAATTTCTTGTCGCTACCAAGGCGAATTTACCTTAACAGCAGCAGATAATATTCAGTATATGGATGTTTCGCCTCAGCAAATCGTTTCAGTAGCGGCATCGTTAATTCCATTTCTAGAGCACGATGATGCAAACCGGGCATTGATGGGTTCAAACATGCAACGTCAAGCAGTACCGACTTTGCGCGCACAAAAACCATTAGTTGGAACTGGCATGGAGCGAACTGTGGCAGTTGACTCAGGAGTGACTGTCGCGGCAGAACGCGGAGGCATCATTGAGTTTGTCGATGCAGGTCGAATTGTTGTCAGAGTAAACGATGATGAAACAATTGTCGGTGAAGCGGGCGTTGATATTTATAATTTACGTAAATACACCCGTTCAAACCAAAACACTTGTATTAACCAACGCCCAATCGTCAACATTGGTGATCAGATTGGTCGAGGAGATGTTTTAGCAGATGGACCGTCTACCGATCTCGGTGAATTAGCGTTAGGGCAAAACATGAAAATTGCATTTATGCCCTGGAATGGATATAACTTTGAGGATTCAATCTTAATTTCGGAAAATGTTGTTAAGGAAGACAGATTTACCAGTATCCATATTCAAGAACTGACTTGTATCGCGCGTGATACAAAATTAGGTTCTGAAGAAATTACTGCCGATATTCCAAATGTTGGTGAAAGCGCACTTGCAAAACTAGATGAGTCTGGGATTGTTTATGTTGGTGCTGAAGTAAGAACGGGTGACATCTTAGTCGGTAAAGTAACACCGAAGGGTGAGACTCAATTGACTCCCGAAGAAAAACTTCTGAGAGCAATTTTTGGTGAAAAAGCAAGCGACGTAAAAGACACTTCGCAACGTGTTTCCACCGGAACTGTTGGAACGGTTATCGACGTGCAAGTTTACACTCGTGATGGCGTGGATAAAGACCAGCGCGCACTAAGTATCGAGGCTAGTCAAGTTGCTCAAGTTAAAAAAGATTTGAATGACGAATTCGCGATACTCACTGGAAATATTTATAACCGTGCTTATAAAATATTGGAAGGTGCCGTCGCAGAAAAAGGACCCAAATTACTGAAAAAAGGTTCTAAATTAACAGCCGAGTATTTAGAAGAGGTTGGTGAAGAGCAGTGGTTAGATATTCAGCTCAGAGATGATAAGTTGCAACAATCGATTGAAGCACTTGCTGTGAATCTTGAAGAAAAGCGTCAGGAATATGACAACAGACTTGAAGAAAAACGTAAGAAAATCACTCAGGGTGATGATCTAGCACCTGGTGTTCTTAAAATTGTTAAAGTGTATATGGCGGTTAAACGTCGTATTCAACCAGGCGATAAAATGGCTGGGCGTCATGGAAACAAAGGGGTTATTTCTAACATCGTTCCAATTGAAGATATGCCATATTTAGAAAATGGTGAACCAGTTGATATCGTATTGAATCCACTCGGTGTTCCATCTCGAATGAACATTGGACAGATTTTAGAAACTCATTTAGGTTGGGCGGCAAAAGGTATTGGGCGCAGAATTAATACGCTTGTTGAAGAGCAGCAAACCGTCGCCAAAAAACGAGAGTTTTTAGCTCAAGTTTATAACCACCGAGAAGAAGACACAGTTGATCTGGATAAGTTAACTGATACTGAGATAGTCAATCTTTGTGAAAACTTAAGAGAAGGTGTGCCTATGGGGACGCCAGTTTTTGATGGTGCGAAAGAGATCGAAATCAAAGATATGCTAGAGCTAGCGGGAGGCGAACGATCAGGGCAGTCTTGGTTATTTGATGGGCGAACGGGGGAAAAATTTGAACGCCCTGTAACCGTCGGCTATATGTATATGTTAAAACTGAATCATTTGGTTGATGACAAAATGCATGCACGTTCGACGGGTTCTTATAGCCTTGTTACTCAGCAGCCACTAGGTGGTAAAGCTCAGTTTGGTGGACAGCGCTTTGGAGAGATGGAAGTTTGGGCTTTGGAAGCTTACGGCGCGACTTACACCTTGCAAGAAATGTTAACAGTTAAGTCCGATGATGTATCTGGTCGAACGCGAATGTACAAAAATATTGTTGATGGCGATCACCGTATGGAACCTGGCATGCCAGAATCCTTTAATGTATTGGTTAAAGAAATACGCTCTCTAGGTCTTAATATTGAGCTAGAGCAAGAACATTAAAATACGGTAGCAGTTGTTTGCTCGATAGAGCAAGCAGCCGATTAAACCCTCAGTTTTTATTTAACTCCGGGAGGAGAATAAGTTGAAAGATTTATTAAACTTTATAAAGCAGCAAAATCAAACTGAAGAATTCGATTCTATTAGAATTGGATTAACCTCGCCAGAAATGGTTCGTTCGTGGTCTTATGGCGAAGTTAAAAAGCCTGAAACCATTAACTACCGAACATTCAAACCTGAAAGGGATGGTTTGTTTTGTGCCAAAATTTTTGGACCAATTAAAGATTATGAATGTCTTTGTGGTAAATACAAACGTCTAAAACATCGCGGTGTTATCTGTGAAAAGTGTGGTGTTGAAGTTGCGCTTGCTAAAGTCAGACGAGAAAGAATGGGTCATATCGATCTAGCTTGTCCGGTTGCTCATATTTGGTTTTTGAAATCACTTCCATCCCGTATCGGTTTATTGCTTGATATGACATTGAGAGATATCGAGCGAGTGCTTTATTTTGAAGCATTTGTTGTGACTGAGCCAGGCATGACGACCCTTGAGCGTCGCCAGTTACTTAATGAAGAAGCATATTTAGATGCACTTGAAGAGTTTGGTGATGAGTTTGATGCAAAAATGGGCGCAGAAGCGGTTATGGATCTGCTGACTCATATCGACGTAAAAGATGAAGCGAAAGCGATTCGTGAAGAGATCCCAAATACTAATTCTGAAACTAAACTAAAGAAGTTCACTAAGCGACTAAAAGTCTTAGAAGCTTTTATCCAATCTGATAATAAGCCAGAGTGGATGATTATGACTGTACTTCCGGTTCTACCGCCAGATTTACGACCACTGGTTCCACTTGAAGGTGGAAGATTTGCAACTTCAGATTTGAATGATTTATATCGCCGAGTGATCAATCGAAATAATCGTTTAAAACGTCTGCTTGATTTAAACGCGCCCGATATTATCGTGCGTAATGAAAAAAGAATGTTACAGGAATCGGTCGATGCGTTGCTTGATAATGGGCGTCGCGGTCGAGCGATTACCGGTTCAAATAAACGTCCGCTAAAATCACTTGCCGATATGATCAAGGGTAAACAAGGTCGTTTCCGCCAAAACTTATTGGGTAAACGTGTTGATTATTCAGGACGTTCGGTCATCGTGGTTGGTCCAACATTAAGGTTACACCAATGCGGTTTACCGAAAAAAATGGCGCTTGAATTATTTAAACCATTTATTTTTGGTAAATTAGAGCTACGTGGACTGGCGACGACGATTAAAGCGGCCAAGAAAATGGTTGAGCGCGAAGAACCAGTTGTTTGGGACATTTTAGAAGAAGTGATCCGTGAGCATCCGGTGATGTTAAACCGTGCGCCGACTTTGCATAGATTAGGTATTCAAGCGTTTGAACCAGTATTGATCGAAGGTAAAGCGATTCAACTACATCCACTCGTTTGTGCGGCTTACAACGCTGACTTCGACGGTGATCAGATGGCGGTTCATATTCCATTGACCATAGAAGCTCAAGTGGAATGTCGCGCATTAATGATGTCGACTAACAATGTGCTGGCGCCAGCCAATGGTCAACCAATTATTGTGCCTTCGCAAGATGTTGTTCTGGGTCTTTATTATTTGACTCGTGAAAAAATTAATGTTGCAGGCGAAGGCATGGTGTTCGCCAATACTGCTGAAGTATTACGCGCTTATCGTAATGGTGTTGCTGAGTTACACGCAAAAATTAAAGTACGCTTGAAGATCACAGAGCTTGATGAAGCTGGTGAAAGCGTTGAAGTGTCTAAGTTAGTAGAAACTACAGTTGGACGTTCGTTGTTGTACGAGATTGTTCCTAGCGGCGTTCCTTTTGATTTAGTAAATTTGAAGATGACCAAAAAAGCCATCTCCAACATTATCAATCAATGTTATCGCCGCTTAGGTTTAAAAGACACAGTTATATTTGCTGATCAGCTGATGTACACCGGTTTTAACTACGCAACTTTATCTGGTGCGTCGGTTGGGATTGACGACATGGTTATTCCTGAAGAAAAACATACCATTATCGAATCTGCAGAAGCGGAAGTAAAAGAAATAGAAGATCAATTCGCATCGGGTCTTGTTACTCAAGGCGAGCGATATAATAAGGTAGTTGATATTTGGTCTCATACCAATGAGCAAGTTGCCAAGAAAATGATGGATAACTTGAGCTCAGAAACCGTGCAAGATGCTGAAGGTAATGATGTCACTCAAGAATCTTTCAACTCAGTCTTCATGATGGCTGACTCGGGCGCTCGTGGTAGTGCTGCACAAATAAGACAACTTGCTGGTATGCGTGGCTTGATGGCAAAACCAGATGGTTCGATCATCGAAAGTCCAATCAAGGCGAATTTCCGTGAAGGGTTAAGCGTTCTTGAATACTTTATCTCGACTCATGGAGCACGTAAAGGTCTTGCCGATACGGCTCTTAAAACTGCTAACTCTGGATACTTAACTCGTCGATTAGTTGATGTCGCTCAAGATTTAGTTATCACTGAACATGACTGTGGCACAGAAAAAGGTTTGGTGATGAGTCCGTTAATTGAAGGCGGCGATGTGGTCGAGCCACTTGGCGAACGAGTTTTGGGACGAGTTCCAGCAGAGCACGTTTATAAACCCGGTACCGATGATATTATTTGTGAAGCAGGTACATTGCTTGACGAGAAATGGGTTGAAACTTTAGAAGAAAACAGTGTTGACCAGGTTGTGGTTCGCTCGGTTATTTCTTGTGAAACCCGCCACGGCGTTTGTGCTCAGTGTTATGGGCGTGATTTGGCTCGTGGGCATCTTATCAATATCGGCGAAGCAGTTGGTGTTATCGCGGCTCAATCGATTGGTGAGCCTGGTACACAGCTAACCATGCGTACTTTCCATATCGGTGGTGCGGCATCGAGAGCGAGTGCTGAGAATAATGTTCAAATTAAGAACAATGGCTCGTTGAAACTGCACAACTCTAAGTATGTTACTCGAAAAGATAAAAAACTGGTTATCGTTTCTCGTTCAACTGAACTGACTTTGATTGATGAGTTTGGTCGTGAAAGAGAGCGTTACAAAGTACCTTACGGCTCAGTATTAGAATACAAAGACGGTGCAAAGGTAAAAGGTGGTTCAATTATCGCAAACTGGGACCCTCATACTCATCCGATTATTACTGAAATTGCCGGTAAGCTTAAATTGGAAGATGTCATCGAAGGCGTGAATATGTCTCGCCAAACAGATGAAATCACAGGCTTAAGTTCTTTGCATATCACAGAATCGAAACGTAGTGGTACTAAAGCGAATGATTTGCGTCCTAGAATTATCTTATTAGATAAAAAAGGCAAAGAGCTCAACATTCCTGGCACTAAAACCCCTGCCCAATATGTATTGCCAATCAATGCAATTGTTAGCATGGAAGATGGGTCAGAAGTTGGGGTTGGTACTGCGATTGCTCGTATACCGCAAGAGGGTTCAAAAACTCGCGATATTACAGGTGGTCTACCACGTGTTGCTGACTTATTTGAAGCGCGTAAACCAAAAGAACCAGCGATACTAGCTGAAATTTCCGGGATGGTTAGCTTTGGTAAAGAAACAAAAGGTAAACGCCGCTTAGTGATCACACCTCAAGAAGGCGATGCTTATGAAGAATTAATTCATAAGTGGAGACACTTCAACGTATTTGAAGGTGAAAAAGTTGAAAAAGGCGAGGTTGTTTCCGACGGTGCAGACAACCCGCATGATATCTTGCGTTTAAAAGGGGTAAGCCCGTTAGCCAATTATATCGTCAACGAAGTTCAAGAAGTTTATCGATTGCAAGGTGTTGGTATTAACGACAAACACATCGAGGCGATTGTGAATCAAATGCTTCGTAAAGTACTTATTACTGACTCCGGCGATAGTTTGATGCTTAAAGGTGAACAAGCTGAGTATATTCGAGTATTAGAAGCTAATGACAAACTCGAAAAAGAAGGCAAAGCGCTAATTAAGTACCAGCGAGTGTTGATGGGAATTACCAAAGCGTCACTTGCAACTGAATCCTTTATCTCAGCGGCATCTTTCCAGGAAACCACTCGTGTATTAACTGAAGCGGCTGTTGCTGGTAAGAAAGATAGTCTTCGAGGGCTTAAAGAAAACGTTATCGTTGGTCGCTTGATCCCAGCAGGAACAGGGTTAAGTTATCACGAAGAAAGACGCAAACGTTTAGCTGGCGAATATGAGTTTGAAGAAGAATCAATCTCGGCCGAAGATGCTGAAAAAGCATTAAGTGATGCACTAAGTGCATCACTAGCGGGCATTGGCGAAGATAGTCAGGAAGAAGTATAAGTTAGATTAAATGACCGAGTTAACCTAGTCAGTTTATCTTGTTTGGTTTGCTCGGTTTATTAGAAAGGATCGGCGAGTTATTATTTGTATTAAGCTATTCACATAGTGAAATATTGGTTCGCTTGACTTCTTATTAACAGGCAATTACAATGCCCGACCCTAATTTAAGGGTGGTGCGTAAATTGCTCACTTAATAGGGTTTTATTTTGTAAAGAAGCTGGAGTTATTGTAAACAATGTCAACTACTAATCAGTTGGTACGCAAAGGGCGTAAAAAGATCGTCGCGAAAAGCAAAGTACCTGCGCTAGAAGCTAATCCGCAAAAGCGTGGAGTTTGTACTC